>Ga0302314_10003503_pt1 | contig 28907 bp, 24 predicted proteins | sample III_Palsa_N2_3_FD_200533 | JGI IMG/M metagenome (GOLD analysis project Ga0302314, IMG submission 200533) | Peat permafrost microbial communities from Stordalen Mire near Abisko, Sweden - III_Palsa_N2_3 | ecosystem: Environmental > Terrestrial > Soil > Palsa > Peat permafrost | place: Sweden...
ATTGACGCTGACGTTTGGGGTGGCGGAACCCGCATTGTCCAGCTGGTAACGATAGGGCCTCTTCCACGGATCGACCAGGACCAGGGTCCCATTATTGACCTGATCGCGGACCAGCTTCTGAAGTCCGCCCTCCGATTGCATCTGGGTCAGGGCGTTGATGAGATGGAACGATGACGCGTTTGGATCTTCGCGAATGAAGAGATCTGCTTCCTGAACAGGAAAGCTCCGCGTCGGGTCTTCACTGGCATATTCCCTCAGCGCGTCGGTAAGATGAGCGACCGTCTGAGCGGCTTGCTGACGTCGGCTGCTTTCACCCAGGCTGCTAATAATGGGAAACAGAAGCGAGACTAAGACGACGACGATTCCGACCACCACGAGCATCTCAACCATGGTGAAACCGCTCCGGCAGGCGAGCTGCAGCAGTGCCGGTTCTACGCGTCCCATTCCATCCCCAGGCGTTGGACGCGCGACCCTGACCTAACCAGACAAAAGGTATAAAGGGCTCAAGCGCTTGAGTATCGTTAAGACTGCATATTTACCGTAAGAAATTGTGAATTTCGCTCAGCCATTTGACGCTGCAGCACGCTCTCCAGGCGCATGTCCCGAGCTTCGAGCGAGATCGGCGTGTCCTTCAGCAGGAGTCCCGATTCATCCAGGCTGATCGTGACCCCGCTCAGGCGGGAGATGACGGCAATGGCCTCATCGACCGGCGTCTCGCTCAAGGACAATGTCAGCGTCTTGTCCAGCTCCTGACGCCGCTCCTCCGGCCAGGTCGCCACCGCTATCACCGCACGTGGTCCCTGCGAGCTGATGAAGCGGATCCGCAGCGACGATGCGGTGATAGTGGGTCCAGCACCTGCAACCGCCAAGCGGTGCAGCGCGAAGGCAGTAGGCAGATCGGCGCTCAGCAGCGGCAGTCCGCCGAGCGCGACCTGAACGTGGCGATCCCTGAGCTCAAGCTCCATGGTCGCCCCGGTGCCCAGGTCCGACGGGGTCGTGCCGCTCACCAGGAGCTTGTGGGACGGCAACAGCAGGAGACTGAAGGCCTGCGTGCCCTTGGCCACCAGCTCGACCCCGGCGCCACGCTCATCCGACAGCACGACGGCCGGCAGGGCCTTGCTCGGCAGCGTGACGACCCCTTCGACCCGACAGCTGCGCACGGTGGGAAAGACCCAGGTGGACATCGGCACCGTCCAGGATGTGGCACCAAGCTTGTGGCAGGAGGAGCCGTACTTCGCCTTGCTGGTCAGGATGTCCATGGTGACCAGCTCATGGTCGATCAGGAACTGGTCCACCTGATCCACCCACCAGCGCTGGGTCGGGACTGGCAGCCCACGGTCATGGAACCAGTGGCCCACTTCACGCGCCTGCGGGTAGTAGTACGCCAGCAGGCTGAAGATGAGCGTCTGGTCATCGGGGTCCTGGAAGGCGAGCAGGCTGCTGCGCAGCTCCTGGATGGCCTGGCGCTGCGTCTCCCAGTAGCTGGCGACCAGGGGCGAATGGATGTCGACCGCCTGCGCGACGACCTGCAAGGACGGATAGGACAGGACCGACACCTTGGCCGCCAAGGCCGTGTCGACCGCCGCGGACAAGGTGAAGACACCTGTCGGCTTGCCCGTCTCGTCGAGAGGTGGATCGACCTTGGCATCCGCGAAGGCGGCTCTGGCATCAGCATTGGCGGGATCGATCACCAGGATGTGGAAGGCCACGAAGAGGCGCGCCTCCCCGGAGTTCGACTGCATGAGGTTGGTGAGATTGGCCAGGGCCTGGCGGCGCTGATCCGCCTCCCAGTCGCTGAGGGGACCCTGCACCGCGCCATACGCTTTGGCCATGGTGGCTTCGTACTGGTGGGCCACCGCCGTGATCTGCTCGGAATCGCTTTCTGCCACGGCCTGGCTGGCAAGAGCCGCCAACACCAGGCAGCCCATCGCCCGGAGCACGCCCTGGGCGGGTCTCCCACGGCCCGGCCTAGGGAGCATGCCCCGGAGCGGAGGGAGCCCTGCTCGGCGCGGGCCGCCAGCGCTTGAGTGTTGCCATGGCGCGTTCGCAAAGGGCATGATCGAAGGCGACGATGTCCTTGCGGCGTCCGAGTCCATCCGGCATGGCCAGGGTCAGTTCGCCACCGAGATGCTCACGGAACTGCTCCAGGCCGGAATACACCGACCGCTGCCCCTCGGCGTCCTTGAGGTCGAGCACCACGTCCCAGAGGGCGAAGCCGCACTGGCTGAGCGTGGTGAGGACGAGATCGGCGTCGGCGCGGGTGAGGCGTCCGATCTCCACCGCATACAGCACGTCGATCGCCACCCCGATCGCCACCGCCTCGCCATGCAGCAGGCGATGGCTGGTCAGGATCTCGATGCGATGGGCGGACCAGTGCCCGAAGTCCAGGGGACGCGAGCTGCCCTGCTCGAAGGGATCGCCGCCCTGGGTTATGTGCTCGAGGTGGAGTTCGGCGCAGCGGCGGATGAGCCGCTCCATGGCAGGAAGGTCGCGGGCCGCAAGCGCGGTCGCTTCACGGGACAGGGCGGCCATGAAGTCGCGATCCTTGATGATCGCCACCTTGACCGCCTCGGCGATGCCCGCGCGCCAGCTGCGCTCATCGAGATTCTCGAGAAAGCGCGCATCGTTGATGATGGCGCGGGGTGGGGTGAAGGTCCCATAGAAGTTCTTGGCGCCAAAACGGTTGAGGCCGTTCTTGACCCCGAGGCCGGCATCGCACTGCGCGAGAGTGGTCGTCGGCAGCCGGATCTGGCGGATGCCGCGGTGGATGAGCGATGCGGCGCAGCCGATCGCATCCAGCACCGCGCCGCCACCGATGATGATCACGTAGCTGTGCCGACACAGGCGGTGCTGGGTGATGGCGGTGCCGACCTGGTCGAGGATGGCGAGGTCGCCCTTGGCCAGCTCGCCGCCTGAGACCGGTTCCGGACTGGCCGCGAGTTCGACGCCATGCCCCTCATGAAGGGCGAACCAGGAATGGATGCGCCGGGGCAGGTCCGGCATCGCCAGGAGCACCCCGGCATCGATGTAGACCAGGGCTCGCGCGGCACGCGTGGAGTCGGAGGCGCGCATCGCCTTGGCCAGGCAGTCATTGTCGGGAGCGAAGACGTCGCGGGTGAAATGCACATCGAATGCATAAGCGACGCTGAAACGCTGCGACAGGGTGTCCATGGGTGCTCTGCATGCGGATGGTGTCTGGCTGGGGTCCTTCGGCTAGGGTCGGAAGTGTCACCGTTCCACCCTCAGGCATGATTCACTGTCCGTTCCGTGAACACGGCCACGGACCCGATATTTTCCCCGGCCATTTGCTGCGATGGGCCTAAGCGCTGGTACGTTTCACCACACCGCAGCGGTCGACTATCCCAATCCCATCCAATCCCTTGTTCGCCAGGAGCCGTCCGAGCCGATCGATCCATCTGCCGGGTATGCGCACGCGACATTCTCCGCGGGATGCCAATTCCCTCATCAGGCGCATCACCTCCGCATGGCTGATCACATCATGGAAGTAGACGCATCCATCGCTGCGCAGCAGCCTGCACGCCTCCCGGAAATCATCAGCGACGGCTTCGTAGCCGTGATCGCCATCGATGAAGACGGCATCGAAGGGCTCCATCGGACTCGATCCATCGATGGGCGGTATGCCGGGATGCAGGGCAAGCGTCTGCTGAAGGCGCTTGGGCGATCCGAAGAATCCACATTTCCATTGGTAGCGATCCGCATGCGGGGCAAGGAATATGGATCTGATAGCGGCGGGATCGGGGAAGGACCAGTGCTGGATGTTCGGGTCGATGCTGACGACCGTGCCGCCCCAGGGGCTCACGACGTCCAGGATCCAGCGCGTCGAAAGGCCCAGGAAGGATCCGATCTCCAGGATGCGCCGGGGCCGACGCCTGCGGAGATCCTTGGCCAGGATGTGCGCATCGAATGCCTTGATGCTGCCAAGATGGGATTCCAGCTGGGCATCCGGGCGCTTGGTCGAATCGAGGACCAGATGCGTCAATTGTTGGCGCAGAGACATGAAATCGCTTCGGTCCCTGTACATCATCCTGGCGGTTTATCGCTTCTCAGGTCGAGTCAAGCCTGGTTCAATGCGTGGTTCAATGCGTGGTTCCATGCTTGGATCGATTGGTCGCGGGAATCAAACAATGGGCCTGGTTCCCGGTAGTGGAGTCGTGCTCCGGACCGCGCGTCGACAGGGCGGCATGCTCACCAACCATTGGGCCCTCAAGCGTTTGAGGATGGATGTTCATGGCCGCGACGGTGGGTGATGTCAGATGCTGCGAAGATCAGCGCCGGTTCCGTCACCGCGTCACACGAGGTCGCGAAGCACCAGCCGGAGCAGACCGCGCAGGGATGCATGCTCAGAGCAATGGCGAGAGGAGCCGCGACATGCCCTCCAAGAGCGTCAGGCGCAGGCCACGCTTGCGCCATGCCGTCAGCTCGATCCGCGAGGAATGCGCCAGGCAGGCGGCGAAGATGCCCAACAGCCGCTGCACGGTTGCCGGCTCCTCGATCAGCGTGGTGACCTCGAAATTCAGGCGGAATGAGCGCTGATCCATATTCGAGCTGCCGACCAGGGCGAGTTCGTCGTCGATGAACAGCAGCTTGGAGTGGATCATGCCGGGCTGGTACTCGAAGATGCCGACACCGGCTTCGAGCAGGCGCTCGTAGAGGCTGCGTCCCGCATGGAAGGTGACGCGGTGGTTCGACTTCGCCGGCAGGATGAGTTCGACATCAACGCCGCGCATCGCCACCGTCTCCAGGGCGATGAGCAGGGTGTCGTCAGGGCCGAAATAGGGTGAGATCAGACTGACCTTGCGCCGCGCCGCGGTGATCGTCGCGAAGAAGAGCCGATGGATGGTCTGGCCATGGCTGTCGGGACCGGCGGGGATGACCGCGAGCCTGGCGTTCGAGGCGTTCTGGGACGTGGCCTCGGCCATGGGCTTGAGGTAGCTGTGGGTCACCCAGGCCCAGTCGGTGGCGAAGATGCGCAGCAGGTCGTTCACCCCCGGGCCTTCGATCTGCAGGTGCACGTCACGCCAGGCCTGAGCACCGCTGAAGCGCGTGCTGTGCTCGATGCAGATGTTGATCCCGCCGGTGAAGGCGATGCGGCGATCGACGACGACGATCTTGCGGTGGTTGCGCAGATTTGGCGAGGTCACCAGCGCCCGCCGCAGCGGCGAGAAGCTGACCGCCTCGCCACCGAGGACGCGCAGCGGCCTGGTCCAGTGGCGGCCGATCCCGATCGAGCCGATGCCGTCGTAGAGCAGGCGGACCTTGACGCCCCGTCCGGCCGCGGCGACCAGGCGGTCGCGGAACCAGCAGCCGACGGCATCATCATGGATGAGATAGTACTCGGCGTTGATCTCGACGGTGGCCTGGTCGATGGCGATGCCCATGGCGCGGTAGGTGTCGTCCCCATCCTCGAGCACGCTGATGGCGTTGCCGATGGTCGCCGGCGTGTTGGTCACGACCTCGGCGATGCGGAAGCTGGTCGCGGCCAGATCGGAGATGCTGGCCGCACCCGGTGCCGCGAGATCCCGGCCGCGACCGGGGCTGAGGGGCGAGGGCGCCTTGTTCTCGCGGATGGTCTGCCGGCCGAAGAGCAGGAAGAGGATGGCGCCGATGAACGGCAGGAAGAGCAGGGTCAGGATCCAGGCGAAGGTGCTGGTCGGCTCCTTGCGCTGCAGGAGGATGACCGGGATCAGGGCCAGGCCCGCCAGTTCAACTCCAAAGACGATGAGCTGGAGGATGATCAGGTGGTCACGCGGCTGGACGGGGTGGGCGGACGGGCGAACGCCGGCGCGCCGCGAGGTCGGGCGGATGTTCGGCGGCTCTCGGGTGGTGTCCACTGCATCACGCGCATCCTGGGGCCGCGCATCGGGCCGGGGGACCGGATCGCTCCTCAGAGCGGCAGGTCACGGCTGCGAACGCCAAGCGCTGGGAACGCACCGCCTGACATCAGGACTAACTCTATCGTTGGTTAGTGCTTGAGTGACGGGCACTGCGCAGGATGGTCTGACCCATCACGACGACAGTTGGAATTCAGATGACCGTTTCCCTCGGCACTCCGCTCTCTCCATCGGCCACGCGCGTCATGCTGCTCGGTTCGGGCGAGCTGGGCAAGGAGGTCGCCATCGAGCTGCAGCGGCTCGGCTGTGAAGTCATCGCCTGCGACAGCTATGCGAATGCTCCGGCCATGCAGGTCGCGCACCGCAACCACGTCTTCCCGATGCTCGATGGCGTGGCGCTGCGCGCGGTGGTGGAGCGCGAGAAGCCGCATCTCATCGTTCCGGAGATCGAGGCGATCGCCACCGATGTGCTGGTCGCCCTCGAGGCGGAAGGATTCCATGTCGTCCCGTCGGCAAGCGCGGCGCGCCTGACCATGAACCGCGAAGGCATCCGCACCCGTGCCGCCCAGGACCTGGGCCTGCCGACCTCGCCCTACCGTTTCGTCGACGACCTGGCGGGATTCGCATCTGCGGCCGCCGAGCTCGGCTGGCCCTGTGTCGTCAAGCCGCTCATGTCCTCCAGCGGCAAGGGCCAGAGCGTGGTGCGCTCTGCAATGGAGGTGGCGGCAGCCTGGGCCTATGCGCAGTCGGGCAGCCGCTCGGGCGCCGGGCGCTGCATCGTCGAGGGCTGGGTGCCCTTCGATTATGAGATCACCGTGCTCACCGTCTCTGCGGTCAACGGCCTGCAGTGCTGCCTGCCGATCGGCCACGTCCAGATCGATGGCGACTACCGGGAATCATGGCAGCCGATCGGCATGCCGGCGGCGACCTGGCAGGAGGCGCAGCGCATCGCGACGACGATCGTCACCAGCCTGGGCGGCCATGGCCTCTTCGGCGTGGAGCTGTTCGTGGTCCAAGGCCGCAATGGCGCCCCGGACCGGGTGGTCTTCAGCGAGGTCAGCCCCCGCCCGCACGACACGGGCCTGGTGACCATCTGCAGCCAGCAGCTGAGCGAATTCGCGCTGCATGCTCGTGCCATCCTTGGCCTGCCGGTGCCACCGATCCGGCTGCTGCGCCCGGCGGCGAGCGTGCCGCTGCTCGGCCATGGGCACGGCATCCCGGTGTTCAGCGGCCTGGAGGCCGCGCTTGCGGAGCCGGAGAGCCAGCTGCGGCTCTTCGGCAAGCCGATCTGTCTGGGACATCGCCGTCTCGGCGTCGCGGTCGCGGCGGCCGACACGGTGGAGGAGGCGCGTGCGCGCTGCGCGCGCATGGCGTCCCAGATCGCCATCCAATTTCCAACGCTGACGCCGAAGTCCGCCAGCCCTGCCTAAGGTTGCGCCCATAGCCCGCGTCAGGCACGCCGCCCGCCCATATAATCATGTCATCACGCCCACGGACTGGGCCCATGGCGCTAAGCGCCGCAGGAGGTTGGCATGGCACGCGGATCCAAGGCGTCGTATACGCCCAAGCAGCGTCGGCAGGCAGAGCACATCGAGGACGGGTACGAAAAGAAGGGTGTGAAGAAGGGCGAGGCCGAGGCCCGCGCCTGGGCCACCGTCAACAAGGAGAGCGGCGGCGGCAAGCGCTCGGGATCCGGACGCTCTGCGTCTCGGGCGCAGCCCAAGACGTCGTCCTCCTCCCGCAAGCGCTAGGACGGCCTTGCCGGGTGCTGTCCGCCGCGTTCGCGGAAGGTGCGCGGGCTCATGCCGGCATGGCGGCGGAAGCAGCGGCTGAACCATACCGGATTCGGCATGCCCGAGGCCGCCCCGATCTCGCGGATCGGTCGACCGCTCATCAAGAGCAGTTCACGGGCCCGTTCCATGCGCTGCTGCTCGAGCCAGCGCAGCGGCGACATGCCGAGCTGGGAACGGAACAGATGCGACAGCCTGGATTCGGAGAGCCCGCACAGGTGCGCCAGCTCCGCGATGCGGATGCTGCGTGCGGTATGGCGCTGGATGTAGTCGAGCGCGAGCTGGATGCGTGGATCCAGGCGCATGTGTGCCGACATCGGATTCGCCTCGTCGGCGCGCAGCAGGAGCTGCTCGAGCAGGCACATGGCCAGCTGGGTGGCGCGTGGCAGCGTGCCGATCGCGGTCTGGATGAGGTCCTCGAAGAGGGCCTCGACCGTGGGGCGCTGCGCCGCCCGGCGCAGATCGAGGCGCAGCACGCCGCCGCTGGCCTCCGGCCACTGCAGCAGTTCGAACCAGTCCGGACGCGGAAAGAAGTAGACCCACAGGTGCGTCCAGCGGCCCGGCTCCGTGGCGGCGCCGTAGTCATGGCAGACCTCGGGCTTGAAGAGCAGCAGTTCGCCCGGATCGACACTGAAGCGCCCGGCACCCTGGTTGACGTTCCCACGGCCGTCGCTGGTCAGGTTGAGGATCCAGCCATCCATGCCGCGTTCGCGGTGGATGGCTCCGCTGTGGCGGTCGCGGATCACCGTACGCCCGGCGCGCAGCGCCACGTTGAATGAGACCACTCCGGCACGCATGACAGGATCGTATAAGTATCCAGCAGGCGCGCATCTTGTAATTGTAGAAAATCAGGTGAAACCTTGGGCATCCTGGCAGGACGGTCCCGTCCGCAGCAGAATCACCCGCTATCCTTCCTGATCGGACTCACTTCATGACCACCTCGTCGCCCCTGCGCTGGGGGATCCTCGGCACCGGTTCGATCGCCCAGACCTTTGCCCAGGGCCTGGCCCAGACCACCAGCGGCACGCTGGTGGCGGTGGGCTCGCGCAGCCCCGGCGGCGCCGACGCCTTCGCCGCGCGCCATGCGGGCGTGCGCGCCCATGGCTCGTACCGGGCCCTGGCCGAGGACCCGGGGGTCGATGCCATCTATGTCGCGACCCCGCATCCGCAGCACCTCCAGGCGGCCATGCTGTGCCTGCGCTGCGGCAAGGGCGTGCTCTGCGAGAAGCCGCTGACCGTCAATGCCGCCCAGGCCCGCGAGCTGGTCGCGGTGGCGCGCAGCGAGAAGCGCTTCCTGATGGAGGCGATGTGGACGCGCTTCCTGCCCGCCATGGTGCAGTGCCGGGAATGGCTCTCTCAGGGGCGGATCGGCGAACCGCGGCTGGTGCAGGCCGACTTCGGCTTCCGCTGCGGCTGGGATCCCGCGTCGCGCCTGCTCGATCCAGCCATGGCGGGCGGGGGCCTGCTCGATGTCGGCGTCTACACCGTGGCCCTGGCCACCATGGTCTTCGGGCCCACGCCCCAGGCCATCCAGGCCCTGGCCCATCTCGGCGAGACCGGAGTCGATGAGCAGGCGGTGGTCATCGCCTCGTGGCCGGGCGGGCGCCTGGCGACGCTCAGCTGCGCGGTGCGCACCGACACGCCCCAGACCGCCTGGATCGCCGGCACCACCGGCCGCATCGAGCTGCCACGCTTCTGGCAGGGCCGGACCGCGATCCTGCGCGCCGCCGAGATGGTGCACATCGAACCGGCCTTCGTCGGCAACGGCTACCACTACCAGGCGGAGGAGGTGGCGCGCTGCATGGCCGCGGGCGCAATCGAGAGCCCGCTGGTCAGCCATGCCGAGAGCATCGCCATCCAGGAGTTCCTGGACCGCGTGCGCAGCCTCATCGGACTTCGATACCCCATGGACGCCAAGGCGTCGGCAGGAGCATGATCATGCGTTACGGAACCATCCCCGGTATCTCCAAGCCGCTCAGCCGGGTGGTGCTCGGCACCATGATCATCAGCAGTGTCGAGTTCGCGCGCTCAGCCGCCCTGCTCGATGCCGCCCTCGAACTCGGCGTCACCGTGCTCGACACCGCCGTCGGCTACGCCGGCGGCGAGAGCGAGCGCGGCATCGGCCGCTGGATGGAGGAGCGCCAAGTGCGCGACCGGATGGTGGTGCTCAGCAAGGGCTGCCATCACAACAGCGACCGCAACCGCGTCACCCCCTTCGACATGGCCAGCGACATCCAGGACTCCCTGACCCGCCTGCGCACCTCCAGCATCGACCTGTGGATGCTGCATCGCGATGATGAGCAGGTGCCGGTCGCCGACATCGTCGAGTGGCTCGAGGCGCACCGCAGCGCCGGCCGGATCCGCGCCTATGGCGGGTCCAACTGGCGCCATGAGCGCATTGCCGACGCCAACGCCTACGCCCGCTCGCGCGGCTATCCGGGCTTCAGCGCGTCGAGCCCCAACTTCGGCCTGGCCGAGCAGGTCCAGGACCCCTGGGGCAAGGGCTGCGTGACGATCAGCGGTCCGCAGCAGGGGCCAGCGCGCGCCTGGTACCAGGCCAACCACTTGCCGGTCTTCGCCTATTCAAGTCTGGGACGTGGACTGCTCTCCGGTCGCATCACCCGCGAGAACCTGCCGGGCTCCCTGGCCGGGCTGGATGGCGCGGCGCGCACCGCCTATTGCCATGAGGTCAACTTCCGACGCCTCGAGCGCTGCCAGATCCTGGCCCGGGAACGGGGGGTCAGCGTGCCGCAGATCGCCACCGCCTGGCTGCTAGCTCAACCGCTTGAGGTCTATGCCTTGGTGGGGGCGGCGAACCGCGAGGAGCTCGCCAGCACCATCGCCGGGGCCGACCTCGCGATCAGCCCCGAGGAGGAGGCCTGGCTCGACCTGCGCGCCGAGAGCCGGCTCAAGGCCCGCCTCGGCTGACCGTCCGGCAGGGGGGCCAGCCCCCCTCGGCACGGGCGGCTATTGATCGCGGACCAAAGGGGCGAAAGCTCCCTACGGTCCATGACCAACAGCAATCCGGTCAAGCCAGTCACGCTCAAGATGGTCGCCAAGGTCGCCAAGGTCAGCGAGTCCGCGGTCTGCCATATCCTGAAAGGCCGCGCGCGCGCCCTGGGCATCAGTGTCGCCTGCGAGAAGCGCGTCCAGGCGGCCGCCCTTAGGCTCGGCTACCTGGGCAACTACCACGCCCGAGCCCTGGCCAAGCAGGGGACCCGCTCGATCGGGCTGACCATCACCAATGGCGGCAACCCCTTCCTCGACAACGCCTATTGGGGGTCACTGGTCGCCGGCATCGAGCTCGAGAGCCGCATGCAGAGCTATGAGATGCACACCATCGGCGGCCGCTTCGGCGAGGACATCGTCTCGGAAGCGTTCAACCAGCTCCAGGCGCAGCGCATCAACGGCCTCATCCTCTTCCCCTTCCTCTATCCGGAGCTGCCCGAGGCGGTGCTCAGGCCGGGGCTGCCGATCGTCTTCATCGTAGGCCGCGATCTGCCCAAGGTCTCGAGCGTCAGCCTCGATCCGACCCCCGGCCTGGACGCCGCGCTGCAGCACCTCCACCAGCTCGGCCATCGCCAGATCCTTTACATCGGCCATTCCAAGGACAGCGGCAAGCTCTACCTTGAGCGCATCAACCATCTGCGCGACGGCGCGCGGCGCATGGGCATGCACTTCGGCGAGCGCTACCTGCACCTCGTGCCGCTGCCCTACAACCCGACGCGCAACGATTCGCTGACCGAGCAGGTCCGCAACCTCGCAGCACAGATCCAGAGCTTCGCGCCGGCGACGGCCCTGATGTGCGCCAATGACGAGATGGCGATGATGATGATCAAGATCCTGGCCGACCGAGGCATCCAGGTGCCGACGCAGATGTCGGTGATCGGCTTCGACGACATCACGGCCGGCCACCACCTGCCGGGCATCACCACGATCAGCCACCGCCTCCTGGCCATGGGCCGGCTCGCCGTCGAGCTGCTGATCGAGATCCTGGCCGGCAAGCATGGCAAGCGGCCGGTGACGGTCCGCGTGCCGTCGGAGCTGGTGATCCGCGAGACGACCTCGATCTGCCGCGCCTGAGGCGCGCCGTGGCTGGGAAGGGCCACGGGCCCGGCGGTCAGGACCGCTGGCGAGGTGTGCCTCGGAGCGGCTAGAGCGAGACCTTGTAGGCGCGGTTGGGCTTGACGGTGTTGCGGATCTCCTCGAACACCGGCAGGGGGATCGGGTCATCGAGGGTCAGGATGACCAGGGCGTCGCCCCGGCCGTCGATGCGCGACACCTCCATGCGGGCGATGTTGATGGAGTTCGCGCCGAGGATCGAGCCGTACTTGCCGACCATGCCGGGACGGTCCTGGTACTCCATGACCAGCAGGTGCCCGCCGATCGGCAGGTCGATGGGGTACTCGTTGTAGCGCAGGACGCGCAGCTGCCCGTGCATCACCTGGCCGCCGATGCAATGCTCGCCGCCGCCCGAGGTCAGCGCCCGGACCGTCAGGGTCGGCTCCTCGGGGGTCGCCTGCTCGGTCGACGAGCTGGTGATGGTGATGCCGCGATCCTTGGCGATCTGGTTGACGGTCACGAAGTTCACCACCTGGTCGGTGATCTTGGCCATCGCGCCCTTGAGCGCAGCGGTCGCCAGGGGCTTGGTGTCGTAGCGCGCGAGATCCCCGCGGCAGATGACTTCAAGCCCGCGCAGCGGCGCCTCGATGGTCTGGACCACCGTCGCGCCGAGCATCTCCGCGGCCTTCAGGTAGTCGTCGATCGCCGGATCGACGCGCAGCTGGACGTTGACCGCGTTGATGATCTTGCCGGTCGCGAAGTAGGAGTTGAACTGGTTGGCGATGTCGACGGAGACCTTGATCTGGGCCTCCTCGGTGCTGGCGCCGAGGTGCGGGGTGATGATCAGGTTCGGGATGCCGAACAGCGGGCTGGTGGCGGGCAGGGGCTCCTCGGCGAAGACGTCGAGAGCGGCGCCGGCGATGATGCCGTTCTTCAGGGCGTCGGCGAGGGCCGCCTCGTCGATGATGCCGCCGCGCGCGACGTTGACGATGCGCACCGTCTTCTTCATGGTGCGCAGGCGCTCGGCATTGATCAGGTTGCGGGTCTGCTCGGTCAAGGGCGTGTGCAGCGTGATGATGTCGGCCCGGGCGAGCACGATGTCCAGCGAGGCCGACTCGATGCGCAGCTCCTTGGCGACCTCGTCGCTGAGGAACGGGTCGAAGGCGATGACATTCATGCCGGTCGCCTGCAGGACCTGGGCGACGTGCTTGCCGATCTTGCCCAGGCCGATGATGCCCAGGGTCTTGCCGGCCAGCTCGATGCCGGTGAAGCTCTTCTTGTCCCACTCGCCATTGGCGAGCTTGGCGTAGGCCTGGGGGATCATGCGCGCGACGGAGAAGATCATGCCGATGGTGTGCTCGGCGGCCGAGACGATGTTGCCCAGGGGGGCGTTCATGACGATCACGCCGGCCGTGGTCGCGGAGGGCAGGTCGACATTGTCGACGCCGACTCCGGCGCGTCCGACCACCTTGAGATTGGGACCGGCCTTGACCACCTTCTCGGTGACCTGGGTTGCCGAGCGCACCACCAGACCTTCGTAGTCCTTAATGATACGTAGCAGTTCCTCCGCGCTGACCTTGCGGTTGTCGACCGTGTGTCCGCCCTGCTTGAGGATCTCCAAGCCTTCAGGAGCCATTCCATCCGTCACCAAAATCTTAGCCATGTGCCACCTTTGGCCCTTATGTCGGAGTCCAGCCCCTGAAGTCAAATGACGAACCGGTCAAAACACCATTTTTGCGCATGGAAGGAGGGCGTATGCATGCGTTTTATGAATAGCAGACCGCACTGGCGTCCTGAAACCGTGTTCATAGGTTGCAAATGACCCATAGCGGGTGTGTCCCCACAGCCACCGTCATGCCCCACCCGTCCATGAGTCCCCCCTGATGGCTGACGACTACGAGATCCGCGATCCGATCCATCGCACCATCATCATCACCGAGGCCGAGCGCCGGGTCGTCGACCACCCGACGCTGCAGCGCCTGCGCCATATCCGCCAGCTCGGCTTCGTCAGCATGGTCTACCCGGGCGCGGTCCATGACCGCTTCCAGCACTCCCTAGGCGTCATGCATCTGGCCGGTGAACGCTTCAACCACCTCTGCGCGGCCAAGCCGGCGGCCTTCGCCAGCTTCTCGGCCGCCGACCTGAGCTATGCCTATCACGTCGTGCGCTACGCCGGGCTGCTGCATGATTCGGGGCATCCGCCCTTCAGCCACACCTCGGAAGTGTACATGCCGTCGATCGCGACGGTGCTGCTGCCGGATGACTGGTACCGGCACCAGCTGCGACCGACCGCCCGGCAGGCGACCCATGAGGACTTCTCGCTGGCGCTGATCCACAACCTGCTGCGCGACGGGACTTTGGAGGAGGCCCTGGCGCGCGACATCGCCGCGGTGCTCAGCCGCAACATCCGCCGCAGCGCACGGCTCGAGGGCATGGGCAGCCTGGTCGGCATCCTGCGCGCCCTGGTCAGTGGCGAACTCGATGCCGACCGCTGCGACTATCTGCTGCGCGACAGCCATTTCTCGGGCGTCACATACGGCATCTACGACCTGCCGCGGCTGATCGCGACTGAGAAGGTCCTGGCCGGTCCGCAGGGGCCGGAGCTGGGTCTCGACGCGCACGGCGTGCACGCGCTCGAGGGCCTGCTGCTGGCCCGCTACCACATGTTCCTGCAGGTGTACTTCCACAAGACCCCGCCGGCCTTCGAGTACTACCTCGAGCGCGCCATCGCCGAGGGCGAGATCGAGCTGTCGCTCGCCCGCGGCCTGACCGACCTGGTCGAGATGCGCGACGATACGATCTATGCCCGACTGCACGAGGCGCGGGCCAAGGGCCTGCCCTGGAGCCGGCGCATCGTCGAACGCGAGCCGGCCAAGCTGGTATTGCGCCAGCGCCTCGGGATCGAGGAGCAGGAGAACTTCCTCGCCCAGGAGCTGGTCGAGGGCCTGAAGAAGGCCGGCTGCCACGTCTTCGTGCGCCACTCCCGCCAGCGCTTCACCAACCTCTCCGCGGCCGGGACCCTGGACGGCGGCGAGCGGCTGCTGTGCGAACGCCGCGTCCTGGGCCGTCCGATCATCGACAGCGTCACCGTGCACAGCGAGCTGCTGGCGAGTTTCAACCGCCCGATCGACCTGCGCCATACCTACGTGCTGCGCCAGGATGCGGAGGTCGCGCGCCAGGTCATGGAGCGTCTGCAGGCGTGGTAGCACCGGGCACGGTGCTGATCCTCGGCTTCGGAACCCTCGGCGAGCTGGTCGCGGGAGCGCTGCGCGCGCACGGTCATGCCGTGCTCGGGATCCGGCGCACCCCCGTGGCCGGCGCTGGCACCTGCATCGCGGCGGACATCAGCGCGGCGGAAACCTGGCAGGCCCTGCCGCAGCAGGCCGCGGGCCTGGGCATCGCCTGGCCGGCGCAGGCGGTGCTGCTGTGCGCCAATCCCGGGCTGCGCAGGGGTCGCGACAATCATCTGGCCGACGCTGCGCTCCTGGTGCATCGGCACCTGCCGCAGGCGCGGCTGGTCTATACCGGCACGACCGCGGTCTATGCCGATGCGGCTGGCGGCGGGGTCACCGAGGAGTCGGCGGTCATCACCGCGCCCGGGGCGCCGGCGGGACTGCTGGCCATCGAGGCGGCGGTGGCGCGCCAGGCGGGTGCGCTGGTTTTGCGCGTGCCGGCCCTGATCGGGCCCAGCCGGCGCCATGCCCTGGAACGGCTGCAGGGCGGCATCACGACGGTGGCCGGGGATCTCAACCGGCCATTTAGCTTCCTGCATGAGCTGGATCTGGCGGAGATCGCCAGCGCCGCGCTGCGCGGCGCCTATGGCCACGGCATCCTCAATGTCGCCAACCCCAGCCGCAGCAGCCTGCGCGACTATTACGACGCCCTGGCGCGGCGCGCGGGCGTCCCCGCTCCGCACGGTGATGGCCAGCACCTGCCGTCGCGCTGGATCGACGCCAGCCGCTTCTGGCGCATGGAACCGCAGCGCCCGTGGCGCTCGTTTACCAGTGATGACCCGCAGCCGCACGTGGCCTAGGCGGCGCCCTGAGCCCTGGTGCGTTGATGGCGTGGCGCTCGCTCCTCGCACTGATCCACGCACTGCCATGCTTCTGCTATGCCGATCGCCCCGTCCGACGCCCTGCAGGCCCTGTCCCCCAAACGCCGCGCGGCCCTCGAGCGCTTCCGCGAGCATCTGAGCGAACAGTTCGGAGCGCAGCTGCTGGCGGTCGAGCTGGTGGGTCCCGCGCTCGATGATCCGCAGTCGACGCGCATCCCGGATACCGTCGTGGTGCTCGCCGGCGATGATCTCGACAAGCTGCGCCAGTTCGCCCGCCTCGGGCGCGGCCTGGCCCGCGACGGGGTGAATGCCCCGCTGGTCCTGACCCCGGAGCTGATCAGCACCTCCCTGGATACCTTTCCGCTCGAATTCATCGACATGCAGGCCCGGCACCGCCTGATCCATGGCCAGGACTTCCTCTCAAGCCTGCAGTTCACCCCGGCCGATGTCCGGCTGCAGTGCGAGCGCGAACTCAAGACGGCGGCCATGACCATGCGCCAGCGCACCCTGCATGACCATGCGCCCACAAGCTGGCCCGCGCAGGACATCGCCGAGCACACCGTGCGCGTGCTGCGCGGCTACCTGCACATGCACCGCTTCCCGGCCGGCACCACGACCCGCGACGTGGTGTCGGTGGCCGCCAGCCAGCTTGGGCTGGGCCTGCAGGCGGTCCTGGCCGCGCACGGCGGCGCTGCCTCGTGGGATGACTTCCAGGGCCTGTTCCGCGACATCACCGCCCTCGGGGCGGCTGCCAATGCCTGGTAGTACGGCGCCGTGGCAGGCTGCGACCAGGCGCATGCGTCTAGCATGCTGCGCCTGGGCCCTCGTCGCCGGCCTGGCCCTGCTGGGGGGAGTGACCGTCGGCGCCGCCGAGATGACGGTGCCCGACCCCGGGTTGCTGGTGGTGGTGGATACCGCATCGGTCATGGATGCCGCCGCCGTCGCGAGCGCCACCGCGGTGCTCGAGGAGCTCAACCAGGCCACCAATGCCCAGGTCAAGATCCTGACCATCCCCAGCCTGCAGGGCGGGGACATCGTGGACTTCACCCAGCATGAGTTCGACCTGTGGAAGCTCGGGGCCAAGGGCAAGGACGACGGCGTCCTGATCGTCTTCGCGCGCGATGACCGCAAGGTGCGCATCGAACCCGGTTACGGGCTGGAGGGGGTCCTGACCGATGCCTGGTGCGGTCAGACCATCCGTGCGGTCATCGACCAGTATTTCCGCCAGCAGGATTATGGCGGCGGCCTGGACGCCCTGGCGCAGGCGGTGGCGGCGCGCATCGCCCAGGAGCACAATGTCACCCTCAGCGGAGCCCAGCAGCCCGCGCCTGCGGCAGGCCCGCATGTGCCATCCAGCCTCTTTCTCATCATCTTCGTGATCCTGCTCGGCATCAGTCTGCTGCGCCGTGCCTTTGGCCGATCCTCGGCCACACGCTGGAGCCCAGGCTATGGCGGCTTCGGGGGTGGCTTCGGGGGCGGCTCCTTCGGCGGCGGCTTCTCAAGCGGCGGAGGCGGGGGGTTCTCCGGCGGTGGCGGCAGTTCCGGTGGTGGCGGTGCAAGCGGGAGCTGGTGAACCTTGCCTCGCAGCACCGATTCCCTAACTAACAGACGAGGTCCTCATGAAATCACTGCTGGTCGTCGGCGTCATCGTGCTCCTGCTGCTGATCGGCGGCTGCAGCGGCTACAAGAACCTGGTCAGCCTCGATGAGGGCGCCAAGGCGCAGTGGTCGCAGGTCGACGTGCAGCTGCAGCGCCGCTACGACCTGATCCCGAACCTGGTCTCGACGGTCAAGGGCTACGCGGCGCACGAGAAGGGGGTCTTCGATGACGTGGCCAACGCGCGTCAGGCCTATACCGGTGCGGCCACCACCAACGACCAGGCCAAGGCCGCGGGCAATGTCGAAGGCGCCCTGTCGCGCCTGCTCGCCATCTCCGAGAACTACCCGAACCTCAAGGCCGACGCCAGCTTCCTCGCCCTCCAGGACCAGCTCGAGGGCACCGAGAACCGCATCAGCGTCGAACGCAAGCGCTACAACGACGACGTCCAGGCCCTGGACACCGCGCTGCGCTCGCCCTTCAGCGCCTTCATCAACATCTTCGCCCACATCGCGCCACGCGACTACTTCAATCCGCCCGCGGCGGTCCAGGCCGTGCCCAAGGTCGACTTCTCGGCCGCGCCGGCGGTGACGCCCGCGCCCGCCCCGGCCGCGCCAGTGCCGGCCGGTGGACCGATCGGCGCGCCCTAGCCAACCGGCCTGGCCGTCCGCAGGCCACCGCCGCTGGGCCGCGGAGGCGGCGTTTCAGCGCGAGAAGCCGAGCAGGCTCTGCACGTTGCGCGGCAGGACGAACATCCCCGCCTGCAGGTCGGGATGCCAGCAGCGCAGCTGCTCGAGATGCGGGGGACGCATCGCCACGGTCTGCGGCGTGGTCGCAGTCGAGCACCAGGCCACCGCCCACTGCCCGCCCGGGAAGCTCGGGATGGTCATCAGGTAGACGTGCGGCAGCGGGAACTTCACCGTCAGCGTGCGCAGGGTCGAGCGGCAGTTGTCGGTATCGAAGGTCGGGCAGCCGAGGGGTGCTATCAGGATGCCGCCGTCGCGCAGCCGCGAGAACACCTGGTCGGCGAAGGTCACGCTGTGGAAGGCGTCGCTGGCCGAGTTGCTGAGTTCCGCGGCGTCGACGATGATCACGTCCCACTGCTCGTTGCAGTCGCGCAGGAAGCGGTGCGCATCGTCGATGACCAGCTCGACGCGCGGGTCGCCCAGGCAGCTGGCGGCGCGCGGGAAGTGGGTGCGGCAGGTCTCGACCACCTGGCGGTCGATCTCGACCACGGTGACGCGTTCGACCTGGGGATAGCGCAGCGCCTCGCGCGCCACACCGCCGTCGCCGCCGCCCAGGATCAGGACGCGCTTGGCGCTCGGCATGACGCTCAGCGCCGGATGCACCAGGCACTCGGAATACAGTGCCTCGTCGAAGTCGGTCAGGGCGATGGCGCCGCCGAGGGTCAGGACCTTGCCGAAGGCGAGGCTGTCGTAGACGGCGATGCGCTGGAAGGGCGAGGTCATGCTATAGAGGCATTCGCGCAGGCGCAGGCGGATGCCGACCTGCCCGCCATAGAGGTCCTCGAGCCACAGATTCAGCGATTCATCGACCATGGGTGTCTTTCAAGCTCGGGAGCCGCTGATCAATCGATGACCACGATCTTGGCCTTGGGAAAGAAATTGAAATCGGTGGCGGAGGCCCAGGTGTAGGCGCCCATCATCGGCGAGACCACCAGGTCGTTGCACTCCATCTCAGGCAGCAGGATGTTCTCGTAGACGACGTCGATCGAGTCGCAGGTGGGTCCGGCCACCACACTCATGCGCTCGGCGCCCGAGGACTTGCCCTCGAGCTTCGAGAAGGGGTAGAACTGGTAGTTGCAGTGGTCGTAGAGCTTGCCGGAATAGGTCCCGTACAGCCCGTCGTCGAGGTAGTACCAGACCATGCCGGCGCGCTCGGCCTTGCCCATCACCGAGGCCACCAGGTTCATCGCCGGGGCCGAGATGAAGCGCCCGGGCTCGGCGATCAGGCGCACGCCCGGAAACAGGCGCTCGAGCTCGGCGGCGATCGGGTGGCAGTAGTACGAGATCGGCATCACCGGCTCGGTGTAGGGCACCGGGTAGCCACCGCCGATGTCGAGCGTGTCCAGGCGCACCCCGTCGAGCGCGGCGAGGTTGAAGAGCTGGCGGCAGAAGCCGATGGCCTCGATGAACTTGAAGGAGTTCAGCATCTGGCTGCCGACGTGGAAGCTCAGGCCCCGGACCTTCAGGCCCATGCCCACCGCCTTGCGCAGGAGCTCCAGCGCGTCGGTGGGATGGACGCCGAACTTGGCCGAGAGGTCGGCCTGGGCCTCCTTGTTGCGGAAGCTCAGGCGCATCAGCAGCTCGACCTGGTCCTTGTAGGGCAGGAACTTGGGCAGCTCGTAGGGATTGTCGAAGACGAAGGTCCGGCAGCCGTAGCCGAGGGTGTAGCTGATGTCCGAATCGCGCTTGATCGGATGGCTCTGGATGCAGCGCTCGGCCGGGACCCCGACCGCGCGCACCACGTCGACCTCGCCGTTGGTGGCCAGGTCGAAGAAGGCGCCCTCCTCGAGCAGCGCCTTGATCACCGCCGGATGCGGCAGCGGCTTGAGCGCATAGTGCAGCTGCACGCCCGGCATCGCCTCCTTGAGGATGCGGTACTGGTGGCGGATGACCTGGGTCGAAAGCAGCAGAAGCGGCGTGCCGTGGGTCGCGACCAAAGCGCGCATGCGTGCCGGATCGGTCAGGAACTGGCTCACCGCCGTCGCCTCAGCTCTCGCGCATCTCGAGCGAGCCGCGATTGATGTCGATGTCGTCGAGCACCGTCGGCTTGCTGTCGGTGATGACCGGCACCGAGTTCTGGTCGCGCACCAGTTCGCCGATGAACGGGAACTCCGCAAGCATCGCGTGGTGGGTGGCCGGGGTGTAGGCCTTCAGCCCGGTGATGCCGCGCGCCTTGAGGCGGTTGCCGAGCTCGACCGCGCTGAGCGTGCCGATGTCGATCGAGTCCGAGCACACGGTGATCGACCACAGCACGGCGTACATGTGGATGTAGAGATAGAGGGTGCGGCGGTAGGTGAAGACCTCCGAGAGCGTGTGCAGGCACTGCTTGAAGGTGTTCGGGCGCGAGATCGGGCTCTCGGTGTGCATCACGAACAGCCCGTTCTTGTCCTTGAAGGTCGACTTGATGTGCTGGAAGAACTCCTTGGTGTAGAGCATCACGGACGGCCCGAAGGGGTCGGTCATGTCCATGATCACCGCATCGAACTTCTCCGTAGTCTGCTCGACGAACTTGCGGCCGTCGCCGACCTCGAGGCGGTAGCGCTGGTCCTTGAAGGCGCCGGCGTTGATCTCCGGCATGAGCCGGTCGCAGAACTCGACCACCCCGCCATCCAGCTCGGCCATGACCGCCTTCTTGACCGGATGCTTGAGCACCTCGCGCAGGATGCCGCCGTCGCCCGCACCGATGATCAGCACGTCCTGGGGGTCGGGGTGGCTGGTCAGCGCCGGGTGCACCATCGGCTCGTGGTAGAGGAACTCGTTGCGGCTGGTGACCTGGGTCACGCCGTCGAGCAGCAGCACGTTGCCGAACTCCTCGGTCTCGATGATCTCCATGTCCTGGAACTTGGTCTTGTCCTTGTGCAGGGACTTTCCGACCTTGTAGAAGTAGCCGAACGTGGGGTTGAGGCGCTCGACGACAAAGCGGGACATGCGATCTCCTTGATGGGTCGCACCTTGTAGGGGGGGGGTCGCACGGGGCAACCATGGATGCCGGCGGTTTATCCCGCATTCACCATCCGGCCGCCATGCGGCGCCCGGCCAAGGTCCCGGGAGTGGCGATTGCCGCCTGGACGCGCTCGCTAGGCTGACGCCATGCTGCATGCCATCGCCTCGCCGCTGATCCAGCCGGCCGAACTGTCGCGGCTGCACAGCCTCGAAGTGGCGGCGCGGATCGTGGTCGAGGGCGTGCAGACCGGTGCCCACCGCAGTCCGCACAAGGGCCACTCGGTGGACTTCGCCGATCACCGCCAGTACGTGCCGGGCGACGACATCCGCCATCTCGACTGGAAGGTCCTCGGCCGCTCCGACCGCCTGGTGCTCAAGCGCTACGAGGCCGAGACCGACCTCGGCTGCACCATGGTGGTCGACGGCTCGGCGAGCATGTCCTACCAGGGCAGCCGCGCGCAGATCACCAAGTACCGCTACGGCGCGATGCTTGCCGCCGCGCTGTCCTACCTGGTCCTCGGCCAGCAGGACCGCGCCGGGCTGGTGCTGTTCAACGAGCAGGCGGCGGTCGAGCTGAAGGTCGCCAGCCAAGGGCAGCTGACGCGCATCTGCAAGGCCCTCGAGGCGCACCAGCCGAGCGGCAAGACCGACGCCCAGAAGGGCCTCGAGCACCTCTTCTCACCCAGCTCGCGGCGCGGGCTGGTGGTCATGATCTCGGACTTCCTGGCCGATCCCGAGGCCATCCGCGCCGCGGTCGAGCGCCTGCGCGGCCATGGGCACGATCTGGCCATGGTCTGGGTCCTGGACCCGGACGAGCTCGACCTGGGCGTCTCCACGGTCAGCCGCTTCGAGGGCCTTGAGGGCGATGGCGAACTGACCTGCGAGCCGCGCGCGCTGCGCGTCGCCTACGCCGAGGAGGTCTTCAAGCACCGCCTCGAGCTGCAGAAGATCTGCCACAGCCGGCGCTGCGCCTTCATCGAGTGCCAGACCACCGAGCAGCTGCACCTGCCGCTCAACCGCCTGCTGGTGGGACTGCACGCCGACAAACGCTAGGCCCGATGCCATGGCGCGCGCGACCGTTGGCGGCAGACTCCGGCATGCCCAATGACGACCTCTTTGCCGTGATCATGGCTGGCGGCTCCGGAACGCGCTTCTGGCCGCTTAGCCGCAACGCCTCGCCCAAGCAGCTCGGACGGATCATCGGCGAGATGACCATGATCCAGTCGACCGTGGCCCGGCTGCAGCCGCTGATCCCGGCGGAGCGCATCCTGGTCGTCACCACGGTGGCGCTGGCTGAGGAGACGCGCCGGCAGCTGCCGATGCTCAAGCCCGAGCACATCATCGCCGAGCCGGTCGGGCGGGACACCGCTGCCTGCGTCTGCCTGGCGGCGGTGGTGGTCGAGGCGATCCGCCCCGGGTCGGTGGCGATCCTGCTGCCCGCCGACCAGGTGATCAGCCCCGCCGACGCCTTCCAGGCAGCGCTCGCGGCCGGGGCGGCGGTCGCGCGCCAGGGCAGCCTGGTGACCTACGGCATCGCGCCGCGCTTCCCGTCCACCGGCTACGGCTACATCCATCTCGGCGAACGCACCGCGGATGTGCAGAACGTCGTGGTCAACCGCGTTGAGCGCTTCGTCGAGAAGCCCGATGCCGACACCGCCCGGCAGTACCTCGAGCATGGCGGCTACCGCTGGAACGCGGGCATCTTCACCTGGCGCTGCGACACCGTGCTGCGCGAGCTGCGCACCCACTGCGCGTGGCTGGCCGCGGCGATCGAGCCGCTCGGGCGACTGCACGGTACCCCCGGCTTCGCCGCGGCGCTCTCCGAGGTCTACCTGCCGCTGAAGAAGATCTCCATCGACTACGCGCTCATGGAGCATGCCAGCGACATCCGGGTGATCACCGGGGATTTCGCCTGGGACGACGTCGGCAGCTGGGACTCGATCTATGACCACATGGCCCCGGACGCGGATGGTGTCATCACCCGCGGAGCGGCGCTGACCATCGGCTGCAAGGACAGCCTGTTCATCTCCGAAAGCGGGCAGCTGATCGCCGGCATCGACCTCGAGCGCATGACCGTCATCGCCACGCGCGACGCCATCCTGGTGGTGCCGCGCGGCCACAGCCAGTCGGTCAAGCAGGTGGTCGAGGCCTTGAAGAAGCAGGGTCGCGACAGCCTGCTGTAATGCCGGGCTGACGTTGTGGCTAGAGGGGGGGGCGGGAGCCTGCCCTCCCAGCCGGCTCAGGCCGTGGCGGCGGCCACGGCGCGGTCCTGCTCGAGATCCGCAGCCGGCAGGGTCACGGTCGCGAGCAGCTTGTCGATGATCGCGTCCGAGAGCATGCCGCGCGCCTCGGCCTCGTAGCCGGGCTGCAGGCGGTGGCGCAGCACCGGCTTGGCCACCGCGCGGATGTCATCGAGCGAGACGAAGCCACGGCCGCGGATGGTGGCGCGCGCCTTGCCGGCCAAAACCAGCGACTGGCCGGCGCGCGGGCCGGCGCCCCAGCGCAGCAGGCTGCTGATGTCCTTATGCCCGCCGAGCTCGACCGGGCGGGTGGCGCGCACCAGTGCGAGCGCGAAGCGCGCGACGCCATCGGCGATCGGCGTGTCGCGCACCAGCGACTGGATGCTCAGCAGGTCCTCGCCCGAGAGGATCGGAGAGGCCTTGGCGGCCTTGTTGCTGGTGGTGCGGCGGATGATCTCGAGCTCGTCCTCCTCGCCCGGATAGCCGACGGTGATCTTCAAAAGGAAGCGGTCAAGCTGGGCTTCCGGCAGCGGATAGGTGCCTTCCTGCTCGATCGGGTTCTGGGTGGCGAGCACGAAGAAGGGCGCCGGCAGGGGGCGGCGCTGGCCGCCGGTGGAGACCTGGCGCTCCTGCATGGCCTCGAGCAGCGCCGCCTGGGTCTTGGGCGGCGTGCGGTTGATCTCATCGGCGAGGATCACCGAGGCGAAGATCGGGCCCGGGATGAAGGCCAGGTCGCGCGACCCGGTGGTCTTGTCCTCGCGGATGACCTCGGTGCCGGTGATGTCCGACGGCATCAGGTCGGGGGTGAACTGGATGCGGTTGAAGCTCAGGCTGGTGGCCGAGGCCAGGGTGCTGATCAGCAGGGTCTTGGCCAGGCCGGGCACGCCTTCGAGCAGCGCATGGCCGCCGGCGGCGAGGCTGATCAGCGTCTCCTCGACCACCTGGCCCTGTCCGATGATCACCTTGGCGAGTTCGGCAGTCAGGGCCGCAGCCGCTTGGGCTGCCTGGTCGCGCGTGGAGATGCTCATGGTGCTCCTAGGCCACACGAGGATGCACAGGGGTGCCAAAGGGCAAGATGACGCCCGGCAGGCCGGCACGCTGTGGGCCTTCAACGCTGAGGGTCATGGGCTGATTGATGGGCATGCTTAAGCGTTGGCGGTCAATGGTGGGTGGATAGGCTCGGCGCGCATGGATCCCGTCCTCTTCCTTGGTCAGGTTCGGGCCCGGCTGCGCCGCGCCCTGCTGATCGAGGGCTGCGCCCGGCTGCTGGTGGTGACGCTGCTGATGGTCGCCGGGGTGGTGGCCGCCGACTACCTGTGGCCGACCCCGGGCTGGTTCCGCCTCGCCGCGCTGTTGACCATGCTGGGCATCGTCGGTTCGCTGTCGCGCATCCGCCTGGTGCGGCCGTTCCTGCGCAGCATGGATGACCACGCCCTGGCGCAGTTCGTCGAGCGCCGCCTGCCGGGCCTGGATGGCCGCCTGCTGACCGTGATCGACGGCATCCCGCTGGCCCAGGAGCGGCCGCTGCTCGAGCACGCGCTGACCGCCGCCGCGGTGCGCCAGCTGATCCCGGCGCGCACCCTGCCGCGCTGGCTCGGCGCGGCCGGGACCGGGGTGCTGGTGGTGATGGTCATCGCGATCCTCAGCCCGCGCTTCGCGCACGACGCGGTCGACCGCCTGTTCCTGCCGCTGGGCTCGACGCAATGGGCGCGCGGCACGACCCTGGAGGGCCATCTCGACAGCGAGGTCGTGGCCAGCGACCGCAAGCCGACCATGAGCATCGAGCGCCACCACTGGCGCAACTCCCTGGAGGACACCTCCTACCAGGCGCCGGTGATGCTCAGCTGGGAGGCGGTCTCAGGTCCCGCGCTCGGCCGTACCGGGGCGAGCCAGCTGCCGGGCATGCGCGGCACCACCTGGCAGGCGGCGCTGCCGGCCCTGCCCCCGGGCCATTGGCGGATCACCGTCGAGTCGGGCGACGCCGAGCCCCTGCAGCTGCTGGTGCGCTCGGTGGCCCGTCCCAGCCTCAGCCAGGTCGAGGCGACGATCACCCCGCCCGCCTATGCCCGGCTGCCGGTCCTGCACCTGCCGACCCTGGCCTGCACCGCGCTGCCGGGCTCGGTGTTGGCCTTCCATGTGGCCTTCGCCGGTGAGGCCGACCGGCGCATCGATACCGTCTCCGCCCAGGTCACCGCCAATGGCTCGACCAAGACCCTGGCCCTGGACCGCGACGCCAGCGGCTTCTCCTCGACCCTGACCGTGCCGGTCGGCGCCACCCAGGAGATCATGCTCAGCGCCGCCGACCAGGACGGCATCGGCGTGGACCCGCCGCCGACCTTCACCATCACCCCGCAGGAGGACCGTCCGCCCTCGGTCTCGCTCAGCGGTCCGGGCATGACCGAGGCCGTCACTCCGCACGCCACGGTCGCCATCACCATCGACGCCTCGGACGACTTCGCCCTGGCCAAGCTCGAGCTGCACGGCCAGGTCCAGCCGCTGACCGCCCCCGGCGCCACCGCGCCGCCGCCGACCGGTGCGGTCGCGACCATCGCCAGCTTCCCCGACGCCGCCGGCGCCCAGGCCACCACCCGCCATGCCATGGCTGAGATCTCGACCATGGCCGCCCTCGGCGACCAGCTGCTGGTCACCGGCTGGGCCAGCGATGCGAACACGGTCAGCGGCCCCGGGGTCACGACCTCCTCGCCGATCCTGCTGCGTGTGGTCACCGAGGAGGCCTTGCGCCAGGAGCTCGACCGCCTGCTGACCGAGGCGCGCGAACGCGCCTCGCAGGCGCGCGAGGAGATCGGCGCCGGACTGGTGACGCCCAGCAAGCTCACCGGCGCGGCGCGCTCGGCCGCCCTGGCCGCGCAGAAGTGCAGCGACCTGGTCGACCAGGTGGTGCGGCGCTGGGCCGAGAACCACCTCGACCCGCAGCGCATCGTCCCGGCCGGCCAGGCCAGCGTGGTGCTGCACCACGACGGCCTGCCGCAGCTCGGCGCGGCCGCCAGCGGCGGCGGCGACAGCGCGGCGCGCGCCGGCGACGAGGCCCTGGCCAAGGTCGAGAAGCTGCTCGCCTCGATGCTGCAGGAGGGCGATCTGACGCGCATCCTCAACGACCTGATCACCAAGCAGGCGCATCTCAACGATGAGAGCCAGGCCTTCGTCCTGGCGCACCTCACCCAGGCGCTCGACGACGCCGCGCGTGCGCAGCAGGCCAACATCGTCGAACGCCAGCAGGGGGTGGCCGATGAGATGAAGGCCCTGGAGCGCAAGATCCTCGGCAATACCGCACCGCAGCTCGACAATGCGCGCAAGCTCACCACCGATGATCCGATCGGCGAGCACCTTGCCGATGCGGCGCAGGAGATCGGCTCCGAGGACAAGGGCACCAACGGCGTGCAGACCCAGCAGGCCGCGCTCGAGGCGATGCGCAAGCTGCTCGCGGCGCTGCGCGGCGGCGACGCGGCGGGGGAACTCTCCGACCGCGTCGGGGCCCTGGCCGCGGCCCAGGAGGACATCGAGAAGGAGATCGCAAGCGGCAAGCGCCCGCAGGACCTCAGCCAGAAGGAGAAGGACCTGCAGGCCGCCATCAGCCGCCTCATCGCCGAGGTCGCGGCGCACGACGCGCAGACCGGCAAGACCATGTCCTCGGCCGCCGAGAGCGCCACCTCGACCGCCGGCGACATGGACAAGGGCAATGGCGACGCGGCCGGGACCGATGCCGCCGCCACCGCCAACCTGCTGCGCGATGTGCAGAAGCGCCTGAGCGGCGACAACGACCAGGACAAGAACAAGAAGGAGAAGGACAAGAAGAAGAACGCCGACGTGGTGGCCCTGCTGCACGAGCTGCTCAGCCTCGAGACGCAGCTGGTGGCGGATGCCATCCCGCTGCACATGGCGCTGGGCGAGCAGCCGCTGGATTTCGCCAGCAGCCGCGAGGTCACGGCCCTCGGCCAGCGCCAGTCGGACATCCTCCTGAGACTGCAGGAGGAGGGCCTCAAGCCGCTCGAGAAGGACGTCATCGCCACGGTCGGGCTGAACCGCGTCGCCGCCGCGATGCAGAAGGCCCAGGACCGTCTGCAGGTGCCGCTGCTCGGCGCCAAGGGCGTGCGCCTCCTGAAGATCGCCCTGGCCGAGCTCTCGCGCCTGGTCGACATCGCCGACGCGCCGGCGCCGCCCAGCCCCGGCGGCGGCGGCAACGGCAATGGCGGCGACGAGGCGCCCTTCCCGGCCCAGGCCGAGATCGGCCTGCTCGTGGCGATGCAGCAGGAGCTGTCGCGCATGACCGATGCCGACCGGCCGATCGACCTCGCCAAGGGCCAGGCCGACCTGCGCGACCTCATCGACGGCATGCTGCAGCGCTCGCGTCCGGGCAGCCGGCCGGCGGTGCTGCTGGAGCGCACGCGCCGCGCCATGGCCTCGGCGGCCTCGCTGTTGGCCGACAAGGACCGCGGATTGCTCACGCGCCATGAGCAGCTCGACGCCGAGGGCGAGCTCAAGCGCATGCTCGCCGAATCCGGCGGCGGCGGCGGCAAGGGCGACTCGTCCTCCTCGCGCTCACGGCAGAACCGCAGCCAGGGCCAGTCGCAGGGCCAGAGCCAGGCACCGCCCTCCGCCGGCGCCGCGGGCGGGGCCACGGCCGGTGCCGGCGCCAAGAGCGGCCAGCACCAGGGCGACAGCAGCATCGTCGCCACCCCGCAGACCGGGGCGCTGGGCCGCATCGACCTGCCCGAGGAGAAGCGCGAGCAGCTGCGCCAGGCGCGCGAGGAGAACCTGGCGCCGCGCGCCCTGCAGCTCTACGAGCGCTACCTCGAGCTGTTGGACGAGAAGCCGTGAGGCGGCCGTCGCGCTGCGGGCTGGTGGCGTTGCTGCTGGCGGTCGTGGTCGTGGGCGGTGCGCAGGCCCAGGCATCCGAAAGCGTGGATGACGACAGCGATGACGGCACCCCGTCGCAGTCGGTCGATCGCGGCCTGGCCGCCCTGGCGACGATGCAGTCGCCGGATGGCAACTTCTCCGAGGGGCCGGCGGTCACGGCCCTGGCCGGCATGGCCTTCCTGGCCGGCGGCAACACCGCGACGCGCGGCCTCTACCATGACGCCAGCGCGCGCTGCCTGAAGGCGATCATCGAACGGCAGGACAAGGTCACCGGCTACCTCTCAGGCGACGCCGGCAACATGTACGGCCATGGCTTCGCCACCTTGTACCTGGCCGAGAGCTACGGCATGGCCCCGGACATCCCGGTGCGGCGCTCGCTCGAGGCGGCGCTCGACCTGATCTACTACTCGCAGAACAAGGAGGGCGGCTGGCGCTACAGCCCCTCGCCCACCGACGCCGACATCAGCGTCACCATCTGCCAGGTGATGGCGCTGCGCGCCGCCTACAACGCCGGGGTCGGCGGCGACGAGACCCAGGAGTGCATGCAGCGCGCCCTGGCCTACGTGCGGCGCTGCGCCAACGGCAATGGCAGCTTCAGCTACCAGGCGAGCATGGGCGGCGACTTCGGCTTGAGCGGCCCGGAAGGCGTGCCGCGCACCGCGGCCGGCTGCATGTGCCTGATCGGCATGGGCGTGAACGATCCCAAGGACCGCAATCTCGGACCGGGACTGCTCTACCTGCGCAAATAC
>Ga0302314_10003504_pt1 | contig 28906 bp, 21 predicted proteins | sample III_Palsa_N2_3_FD_200533 | JGI IMG/M metagenome (GOLD analysis project Ga0302314, IMG submission 200533) | Peat permafrost microbial communities from Stordalen Mire near Abisko, Sweden - III_Palsa_N2_3 | ecosystem: Environmental > Terrestrial > Soil > Palsa > Peat permafrost | place: Sweden...
ACATTGACCGCATTCTGCTTGATCGCCTGCGCACGCTGGAGCGCGGCCAGCTGGCCGGTGACCGAGATCCCAGTCAGATTGGTCGCCTTCTTGTCGTCGGCCTTGCCCTTGGCAGCCTCGCTCTTGTCGTCTTGATCGGGCGCTGTTGAGGGCGCAGTGCTGGCCGCCGGTGCAGGCGTGCTTGTCTGCGCGAATCCCTGCGCGCTGTAGCCGAACAGGCAGGCGACACCCGCCGCTACAAGTGCCTGGCGCACCGAAAACGCTACTTTGGTTTGTTGCATGCTTGTACCCTTGATATTGAATGCCCGCCAGACACGAGCGCGATGGTTGATGCGGCGCCAGGCGTCGCTCTGCCGGTTGTTCGTGCGATGTCCTGTTCGCTTTGCTGGTCTTGCTTTCGGTCGGCGCTCGGGCTTTCCAAGTCATTCTCCAGCTCTACTTCAAAGCGATTCGGTAGCCCCCACTACCCGCAGCCCCTGCTTATCACACGATTTCTATATTGTCTTATTATTAGATAATACTAACCGTCGAAGGATCAGCAAGCTGCGCCGCAACATTGTTGATCAAGCGGCCGGGGGCTTTCCATGTCGCTATGCGCGGCACGGGCTGGCAGCCCGATCGGGCGCCAACTCCTGACGGGCAAAGGGATGCGGGATTTTTCGATGAAGCTATACGTTCCCGTCGCCTGGCCGTGCGGTGGCGTATGCGGTAAGGCTTGTGCAAAGCATGAAATGCTTCGATGCAAGCTTGTCCACCGCAACGATCGAGGCCCTGCTGGCGTTTGTGCTGGTTCCCAGACGGCGGACGCTTCTAGGCCCTGGGAGCCGTCCCGATCAGGCCGCCTTGCGCGCGTGCCGGTTACCCGTTTGTCGGACTACAGCGCCGTCAGGTTGGCGTAGGCGTAGACCAGCCATTTGCTGCCGCTGTCGGCGAAGTTCACCTGGATGCGCATGTGCGCGCCGCTGCCCTCGGCGCTGAGTACGATGCCCTCGCCGAAGCTGGGATGACTGACGCGCTGGCCGAGTTTCAGCGGCGGCGATTCTTCGGCGACGGATGAGGAGCTGCCGAAGCGCCCGGCGTAGATCGGGCGACTCACTTGCACGCGCGGGCGCACCTCGTCGATCAGCCGGGCAGGAATCTCGCCAAGGAAACGCGAGGGTCGCGCCAGCATCTCGACGCCATGCATGCGGCGCGATTCGGCATGCGTCACGTAGAGCCGCTCGCGCGCACGGGTGATGCCCACATAGGCGAGCCGGCGCTCCTCTTCGAGCCGGCCTTCGTCCTCGACCGAACGCTGGCTGGGGAACAGGCCTTCCTCCATGCCGACCAGAAACACCAGCGGGAATTCCAGCCCCTTGGCAGAATGCAGTGTCATCAGCTGTACGCAGTCGTCCCACGCTTCGCCCTGGCCCTCGCCGGCTTCCAGCGCGGCATGCGAAAGGAAGCCGGCCAGCTCGCCGAGGCCGGCCTCGATATCGTCCGGCGTCAGTTCGAAGCGGCTGGCGACGTTGACCAGTTCGTCCAGGTTCTCCACCCGCGATTCGGCATTGCCGCGGCTGTCCTTCTCATAGAAATCGCGCAGCCCGGTCTGGGTAATCGCGTGATCGACCTGTTCGGCGAGATTGAGCGAGCCAGATGTCTCGTTGCCGGCGAAGGTGCGCGCCATGTCTTCGATCAACTGCAGGAACGCCTTCACCGCATTCTTCGAGCGGCCGGCCAGTTCACTGTCGCCGGTGAGTTCGCTCAGCGCGGCCTCCCACATCGAAGTGTTCTCGCCGCGGGCGCGGCGACGCAGCGCGTCCAGTGTGCGATCGCCGATGCCGCGCGGTGGCGTGTTGACGGCCCGCTCGAACGCCGCATCGTCGTGGCGGTTGGCGCTCAGGCGCAGGTAGGAAAGCGCGTCCTTGATTTCGGCGCGCTCGAAGAAGCGCTGGCCGCCGTAGACGCGGAACGGAATGCTGCGCTGGGTCAGCTGTTCCTCGAAGTTGCGCGATTGCGCGTTGGAACGGTAGAGGATCGCGCAATCTTTCGCATGACCGTGTTCGGCGATGTATTCGCGGATGCGCTCGATCACGAAGCGCGCCTCGTCCTGCTCATTGTAGGCCGCGTACAGCGCGATGCGTTCGCCTTCGTCGCCGGCGGTCCACAGCTGCTTGCCGAGGCGCCCGCCGTTGCGCGCGATCACGCTGTTGGCGGCTTCGAGGATGTTCGAAGTGGAGCGGTAGTTCTGTTCCAGCTTGATCGTGCGGGCGCCGGGGAAGTCGCGCAGGAATTGCTGCACGTTCTCCACCTTGGCGCCACGCCAGCCGTAGATTGCCTGGTCGTCGTCGCCGACCACGAAGACTTGTCCACCGCTGCCGGCGAGAACGCGGATCCACGCGTATTGCAGCGTGTTGGTGTCCTGGAATTCGTCGATCAGCAGATAGCGCCAGCGTTGCTGGTAGTGCTCGAGGATCGCCGGGTTCTTCAGCCACAGCTCGTGCGCGCGCAGCAGCAACTCGGCGAAGTCGACCAGCCCGGCGCGCCGGCAGGCGTCCTCGTAGGCTTGATAGATCTGCACGAAGGTGCGCGCCACCGGATGATTGCCGTGCTCGATGTCGCCGGGGCGCTTGCCCTCGTCCTTCCAGTTGTTGATCTGCCACGCGGCCTGGCGCGGCGGAAATTTCGAGTCGTCCAGCCCCAGTCCGGCGACCACGCGTTTCACCAGCCGCTGCTGGTCGTCGGAATCGAGGATCTGAAACGTTTCCGGCAGCCCGGCCTCGCGCCAGTGCCGGCGCAGCAGGCGGTGTGCGATGCCATGGAAGGTGCCGACGGTGAGTCCCTGGGTGCCGCCGGGAATCAGGCCGTCCAGCCGCGAGCGCATTTCGCCAGCGGCCTTGTTGGTGAAGGTGACCGAGAGGATCGCCCACGACGGTATCCGTTCCACCTGGGTCAGCCAGCCGATCCGGTGGGTGAGCACGCGGGTCTTGCCGGAACCAGCGCCGGCCAGGATCAAGTAGTGGCCGGGCGGCGCGCAGACAGCTTCGCGTTGGGCGTCATTGAGCGAATCGATCAGGTGGGAAACATCCATCGCGTCTATTGTAGCGGGCCGCGTCCATGGCTTCCCGTTACGCGCGCACGGATGACGAACCGCCGCGCCGCGGCGGTTCGCCGACTACGGCGAAGCTTCAGCGCTTGCTGGCGAAGCCGCCCACGGCGAGCAGGCCGCCGACCACGATGCCGGCGATGCCGACCCACTGCGGAACCGCTTTGGTATGGGTCGCCTCGATCTTGGCCGAACCGAGCTGCGCCACGGTCTCGGTCTGCTTGAAGCTGCCGTTGCCCAGCGTGATCCAGATGCCGGCCACGACCAGAATGATGCCGACGATGATGAGCCCTGCGCGCATGTGTGTCCCCTCGGTAGCGATCGATGGCGTATGCATCGATTCGTTGTGCCAGTGATCATAGGCGACAAGCAGGTGCACGCAATGTCGATGCATCGACGGCGTGTGGCTGGATTTCGGGCATAAAAAACCCCGAGGGCTTAGGGGGAGCCCTCGGGGTCGGGGTGGAGACAAAGGCCCAGGGGTGGCCTCGTCTCCGGATACGCAACCCAGGGGGAGGCGCGTATCAGGTGGTTATCCAGGGAGATAGATAACCGCGGATGCCGTTGCGTGCATCCGGTAAATAAGAACGCGCCGGCATGGATTAGTTGCACGCGATAGGCGGGCGATAGTCAGGTTCGATTCATTTCCCGGAGCAGCATCACGGCACCTCGAAGCGTTTCGAGGTGCCGTCGGACCGTTCATCGGACCGCTCATCCCTGGGCTCAGAACCGCCAGATAAAGCTGTCGCGAAAGCCGCTGTCCACCGTGCGATGGGCGATCTGCCCGCTGTACGAAAGGCTGAAGCTGGCGTTCTTGCCCACCGGCAGATCCAGGCCGGCATCCACCGCGAGCGCGTTGCGGGCGAGCGGCAACCCGGCCACGGTGACCGGACTGCCAGCAGCAAAGGCCAACCGGGTCGCGGCATCGACGTCGCCGAAGGCATGTCGCCAGCCCAGCGTGGCGTGTGCGGTGAATACGTCGCCGCCAAACGGGAAGCCGGTGGCCGCATGCATGCCCAGCGTCGTATAGGTCACCGCGCGGCTACTGCCGCTCACGTCCAACGCCGCGGCGCCGCCATGCTCGGCGAAACCATCGGTATTGAGCCGGACATAGGCGCCCTGCGCGAAGGGTTCCAGCGTGGACGATTTGAACTGGAACAGGTAGCCGGCCTCGCCAAACAACTGGGAGGTATAGGCCTTGCCGTTGCCCGCCGCGTGATCGGTGAAGCCGGGCAGGGCGATGTTCCGGCTCGTATTCGACAAGTGCTGGGTATACGCCGCGCCCAGGCTCAGCCCGAACGCGCCGAACCGCGTGCCGGCATACGCGCTCAGCGTGCCGTCGTGGCTGGAGCCGGTGGCATTGCGTTGGTCCACGTTGAACGAGGTCTGCGTGTAACCGGCGGCCATGCCGAGGCGACCGCTGTCGCCGACCGCCACCGGCGCATCGGCGCCGAGCAGCAGACCGCCGACCGTGCTCGACAGGGCGGCGGCATTGCCGTCGCCATCGGCGTGACTCCACGAACCGACGAACTGTCCCCACCAGGCCAGTCCGTTGGATTGCACCTGCACGGCCGGGCCTTCGGCGTTGCCGTCGCGCGTGCCCTGGCGCAGGCGACCGGTCACCGCATCGCGCACGTAGCGGCTGTCGTCCAGGAAAACGTTCTGCACGCTGGCATGCATGTCCCCGGAAAGCTGGTCGGCCGCGGCGCGGACCTGTCCATCGTTCGGCAGGTTGGTGACCACGGTGAACAGCGCATTCGACGTCGGCAGGCTCTGCACACCGGTCAGCGCGGCGGTCTGGTTGCGCGTGCCCGCGATGGCGTTCAGCGCGCGCGTCTGCACCACATCCAGATAGACATGCTGGGCATCGTAGGCAGCGTCGAGGCCAAGCACGGCGCTCAGGTTGGTATTGCCGCTCAGCGTGTACGTGCCGGTGAGCCCCTGGTCGGCGCTGAGCACGGTGTAGCGCGCGCCCTTGCTGAAGAGTTGGCCGGGCGGCGTGGCGAGCACACCGACTGCCGCGCCGGCGTCGAGCGTGGCCGAACCCTTCACGCTGACCAGGCTGGCAACGCCGGCCTGCAGCGGATTGAGTTGGGCCAGATAGGTTGAGCCGGCGCCTTGCACGTAATTGCCGCCGATGCTGAGGGTCTGGTACGAGGCGGCGCTATTGCCGGGGGCGACGGTGCCGGTGACCCGTAGGTCGCCGCCAATTTGGCCATGGCCGGTGAGCATGCCGGCATTGAGCACCGAACCGGCCAGCGAACCGTTCAAGTTGAGTCCGGCCTGCGGGGCGATGCCGGTGTTGCCGGTGTAGGTGCTGGTGCCGGTCAGTGTTTCTACGCCGCTGGCGATGATCAGACTGCCGCCGGTGCCGCCGCCCAATCCGCCGTCGCCGAGTTGGCCGCCGAAGCTGCCGGAGGCGTTGGTCAGTTCGAGCGTATTGGCACCCAGCGCGACATCGCCCGCGCCGGACAGCGACTGCACCAGCGCCGGGCCCGCGCTGCGCGAAATGTCGAACATGCCGTCGGCCTGCACGCCCGCGGAAGCGGCGATGCTGCCCGGGCCGGCCAGGCCGAGCCAGCCGCCCTTGGCGATCGTGGTGGCACCGGTATAGGTGTTCGCGCCGCTGAGATTGGCGACACCGCCGGTAGCCACCGCGAAGGGGCCCGTGCCGGAGATGGTGCCGGCCAGACCCAGCGGCCCCATCGCGGGCGTCACCGTGAAGCCGGTGGTGATCGGGCTGTCGACCACGAAGAACGGCGTGTAGCCGGTGGCCTGGTTGGCCAGGTCGTACATCACTGCATTGTGGAAGAAGAACGAGATGCCGTAGATCGTTCCGTCCTGAAAACCGCCGTAGGTGCCGATCGTCACGACGTTGCTGTAGTCACCATCGTTGTAGTTTCCTGCCGCGACCGACGTGGGCTTTGATCCCGCCGACGCGCCCGTGGTGGTCAGCGTGGTACCGGGATCGATGTAGTACTGGCCGTTGTAACCATCGTCGTTATCGATCAGCACGATGTTGGGTGTGCCGGTATCGAACAGGGTGGGGTAGGTCGCGCTCCAGAGCGTCTGGCCATTGCTGGACAGCACATACTTGAATTGAGTATCGAACTGGTTTGCCGAAGGCGCACCGGACAACGCGAATTTGCCTTGCGCGCCGCCGTCCCACCCGACCACGCTGAGGAACTGCGCGCGTATCGCAGGCGTCAGGCCGACGATCAGGCAGGCATTGCCGCAGCCGCCGGGTACGCCGGTGCCGCCGTTGGCCTCGACGACATAGCCGCTCTGCGTGAGCATGCCCGGCACGCCGTTGCCGAAGTCGCCGGCGCCCATGATGCCGTAGAAGTGGCCTTCCTCCGGCGCAACGCCATTGGCCAGGTTCTGCTGGAACTGTTCGTCTACTTTCAGCGTGGTGCCATCGGAAAGCGTGCCGGCCACCGGGCCCGTGGCGCTGGTGGTGACATAGGCATAGTTGATGGCGACCGGCGCGCCTTGCGCGGTGTCGAAATTCGCGACATTCGCGCCGCTGCCTGCGTTGTAGAACTGGATGCTGGATACAGTGGTGCCGGCCTGCAGGTAGCCGTAGGTGCCGTCACCGTAGAGATAGAACTGGCGTTTTCCTATCGCCGTACCCGCCTGGGTCGGAAACCATGCCGGTCCATTGCCCTTGAGCGCGGTCAGCCCCACGTCGATGTTGAACGAATCGGAGCCCGTGTCGAACAGGTATTCCTTCGGTGCCGCGCCGTTGACCCCGACATTGATGCCCAGGCGATAGCCATACTGACTGCCACTGTCGTTGAATGGCTCCTGGATGATGTCCAGCGGAATATCGCTGGCGAGTACGTATTCGCTGGGTGCCAGCAGGCACGCCAAGGCCAGGGCCAAAGGCCGATAGTGGATCTTGCGCAAGCGAATTCCCCTGTAATGCATGGTCGGAGCGTTGGGCGCGACGCTGCGCCCGCGATGCGAGCCTGCAATCCGTAACGGGCTCTCACCTACTCATAACGGTGTGGCGCGGCCACACCCGACCATGACCTGTGGGCTAGGGCGGTAAACCCGCGCTAATGCGCCTGATCCCAGTTGGCGCCGACACCGACGTCGACCAACAGCGGCACGGCCAGTTCGGCGGCGCCGGACATCCGTTCGATGACCGCGGCGCGCACCATCTCGACCGCATCGGCGTGCACCTCGAACACGAGTTCATCGTGCACCTGCATCAGCATGTGCGCGTCGTTGCGGCCATGCAGCCAGGTGGACATGGCGATCATTGCGCGCTTGATGATGTCGGCCGCGCTGCCCTGCATCGGCGCGTTCACTGCGGCACGCTCGGCGCCGGCGCGGTGTGCCTGGTTGCGCGATTGCAGGTTTTCCAGATACAGGCGCCGGCCGAAAATCGTCTCGACGTAGCCGTCGCGATGCGCCTGGTCGCGTGTGGCATCCATGAAGGCGCGCACGCCGGGATAGCGGCTGAAGTAGCGCGCCATGTAGTCGCTGGCCTCGCCGCGGTCGACGCCGAGCTGGCGCGCCAGGCCGAACGCGCTCATGCCGTACATCAGCCCGAAGTTGATCGCCTTGGCGGCGCGGCGCTGGTTGTTGCTCACCTCTTCCGGTGGCAGCCCAAACACTTCGGCGGCGGTGGCGCGGTGCACATCGCCGCCCTCGCGGAACGCGCGCAGCAAGCCTTCGTCGCCGGACAGGTGCGCCATGATGCGCAGCTCGATCTGCGAATAGTCGGCCGCCATCACCAGCCAGCCCGGCGGCGCAATGAACGCCTGGCGAATGCGCCGGCCTTCTTCGGTGCGCACCGGAATGTTCTGCAGGTTCGGTTCGGACGAAGAAATGCGGCCGGTTGCTACGGCGCCCTGGTGATAGCTGGTGTGCACGCGGCCGGTGCGTGGATTGACCATGCTGGACAGCTTGTCCGTATAAGTCGAGCGCAGCTTGGCCAGGCCGCGATAGTCGAGGATCACCCGCGGCAGTTCGTGCGCATCGGCGATCGCTTCCAGCGCCTCTTCATTGGTGGATGGCTGGCCGGTCGGCGTTTTCAGTTTCGCCGGCAGGCCAAGTTCGTCGAACAGCACCGCCTGCAATTGCTTCGGCGAGTCGAGGCTGAAGTCGTGACCGGCCAGCGCCCAGGCCTGCTGCTGCAGCTCCAGCATGCGTTTGCCGAGCTGCTGACTTTGCAGACGCAGTTGGTTGAAATCGATCAGCACGCCGCGGCGTTCCATCGCGGCCAGCACCGGCACGAGCGGAATCTCGATGTCCTGATACACCTTGCGCAGGCGCGGCAGGCTTTCCAGTTTTGGCCACAGCGCATGGTGCAGGCGCAGGGTGATGTCGGCGTCCTCGGCCGCGTACCTGCAAGCCGTATCGAGGTCCACCTGCGAGAAGCCGATCTGCTTGGCGCCCTTGCCGGCGACCTGCTCGTACTTGATGGTGTCGTAGCCGAGATAGCGCTTGGCCAGCGAATCCATGTCGTGCCGCGTCGCGGTGGCATTCCACACGTAGGATTCCAGCATCGAATCGTGCTGTAGTCCCTGCACCGCGATGTCGTAGTGCGACAGGATGTTGATGTCGTACTTCGCATGCTGGCCCAGCTTGGGTCGGTCGGCGTCCTCGAAGATGGGCTTCAGCGCAGCGAGCACCATGTCGCGATCGAGCTGCGCAGGCGCACCCGGATAATCGTGGCGCAGCGGGATGTAGCAGGCGTGGCCGGTTTCCACCGCGAGGCTTAGCCCGACGATCTCCGCCTGCATCGCATCGATGCTGGTGGTCTCGGTGTCGAAGGCGATCAGCGCGGCGCCGGCGAGGTGTTGCAACCAGGCGTCGAATTGCGCCTGCGTGGTCACCAGTTCGTACTGGCCGGGCACTGACAGCGCCTCGGCGGGCGGTTCTTCGTGCGGACTGCGCGTCGTTTCGGCGGCGGTCGGCGCAACAACATCGCCGGTGCCTTCCTGCGCATCAAGGTCCTTCAGCGCCGCCTTGAATTCATAGCGAGTGAACAGCTCGCGCAGGCGCGGCACGTCGCGTTCGCGCAGATGCAGATCGGTGACCGCCAGTTCCAGCGGCACGTCGCACTTGATCGTCACCAACTCGCGCGACAACGGCAGGCGCGGCAGCGCCTCGCGCAGGTATTCGCCGATCTTGCCGCCGATCTTGTCGGCATTCGCGATCACGCCGTCCAGCGTGCCGTATTCGGCCAGCCACTTCGCGGCGGTCTTCGGCCCGCACTTGGTCACGCCCGGCACATTGTCGACGGTGTCGCCGGTGAGGCTGAGGAAGTCGATGATCTGTTCCGGCCGCACGCCGAACTTTTCCATCACGCCGGCGATGTCGGTGGTGCTGTTGGTCATCGTATTGATCAGCGTCACCTGTGGGCCGACCAGCTGGGCCAGATCCTTGTCGCCGGTGGAGATCAGCACCTCGATGCCCTGCTTGCGTGCCTGTTCGGACAGCGTGCCGATGACGTCGTCGGCCTCCACGCCCGGTACACGCAGGATCGGGAAACCGAGCGCGCCGACGATCGCCAGCATCGGCTCGACCTGGGCGCGCAGGTCGTCTGGCATCGGCGCGCGGTTGGCCTTGTACTGGTCGTACAGGTCGTCGCGGAAAGTCGGCCCCGAGGCGTCGCTGACGAAGGCCAGATAGTCAGGCTTCGCCTTCAGCGTCGAGCGCAGCATGTTGACCACGCCGAACAGTGCGCCGGTGGGCTCGCCCTGCGCATTGCTCAGCGGCGGCAGCGCATGAAAGGCGCGGTAGAGGTAGGAGGAGCCGTCGATCAGGATAAGTTTTGCCATGTTTCATTCTCGCATGCCCGGCATATCCCGAGCTTCACAGCGCCGCTGCTATGCTCACGCCTCTCGCCTCAGGTTGCCGTCATGAAAATCCTCGCCTCGTTCGTGCTGGCCGGTGCCATGGTCGCACCGGTATTCGCGCAGTCCACGGCTTCGGGCCAGATGCCGCCACTGTCTAATCCGCCGCCACCGCCGGGGATGAACGATCCGGGCGTCGATGCGAAAGCTTCGCCACCGCCGCCGGCCAAGCTGGCGACAAAGTCGGCGCCCACGTCCGCTGCCAGTGTGGTCGACAACGACAATCCGATGACCCGCAAGGTGCCCGAACTGCCGTCGATGCATGACGATCGCGGCGGCCCCACACCCACCGTCACCGTGCATCATGAAGGCGAAAACACCATTCAGGAATACAGTGAGAGCGGCCGTGTATACATGGTGGTGATCACGCCGAAGCAGGGCATACCGCAGACTTACATGGTCGACGAAAACGGCCAGATCAATAATGGCAGCGGCACCACCCAGGTGCACCCGGTGATGTACAAGGTGTTCGAGTGGGGCAAGAGCAAGCCGGCCGAGGCTGCCGACGACAGCCAGGAAAGCGACAGCCACTGAATCTTTGGAGGGGCGGCGCATGAATCTGCGCGAGAGCTGGCTGCTGTTTGCCCTGGGCTCGGCGGTGTTTGCCGCGCTGACCGCGTTGTTTGGCAAGCTCGGTGTCAGCGGAATCAATTCCAACCTCGCCACCTTCATCCGCACCGTGGTGATCCTGCTGGTCACGGCGGGCATTCTCAGTCTGCGCCAAGAATGGGCACGGCCGTGGTCGCTGCCGATGCACAGCTGGGTGTTCCTAGTGCTGTCGGGCATCGCCACCGGGCTGTCCTGGCTGTGCTACTACCGCGCGCTGCAACTCGGGCCAGTGAGCAAGGTGGCGCCGATCGACAAGCTCAGCGTGGCGATCGCGATCGTGCTGGCGCTGGTCTTCCTTGGTGAGAAGCCCACCCTCCCGTTGCTGATCGGTGGCGGCTTGATCGTCGCGGGCGCGATGGTGATCGCGCTGTTCTGAATCAGCGCCCTGCGTCGAGTTCGGGATAGTGGCGGAAGATGCCGTCTTCGTTGAATGCGATGCGCCGCGGCGACTCCAGATAGGCGGAAATGTTCGGACGCTCGGTGATCCGTTCGGCCAGCGCGCACAGCCGGGGTACCTTGCGACGCATCCCGCGCATGGCATGCGGAAAGGCGTAGTCGAGGCCGGCCATCAGCTGGAACAGCGACAGGTCGACATAGGAATGCGTCGTCAACGCGTGCCGGCCGTCGCTGCGCAGCAGCGCACTCTCGAAATACTCGAGGAACTTCGGCAGGCGGTGCTGGCGGAAGTCTTCGGCCCGTTGCTTGGCCGCCGCGCGCTGGTCCTTGTAGTAGAGATTGCCGCTGATCGGATGATGCGTGTCGTGTACTTCCACCACCATGTCGCTGATGGTCAGTTGCAGCTGATGGGCGTAGCGCCGTGCGGCTTCGCTCTTCGGCACGAGGTTCAGCCGTGGGCCGAGGAACTGCAGGATTGCCGCGGTCTGCGCCAGCACGGCGCGACCGGCCTTGAGGAAGGGTGGTGCGTAGGGCCGTGCGCCGGCCTGTTCGCCATGCAGGAATGGTGTCATCACATCGTCGCCGTCCGTCCGCGCCACATCCACGTAGTCGGCGCCAGCATCTTCCAGTGCCAGCCGTACGAATTCGCCGCGGCCCTGGATACCGGTCCAGTAGTAAAGCTGGTAACACATGCGAGTCTCCGGAGTCGATGGCTTTCGAAGGTTACGACGGCCGCGCTCAAGGCGGCGTGAGCGCGGCGTTCAGTGCGAAGAAGACCGGCGTGTCGTCGATCTCTGCGCGGCGAGCGTGCGCAGCTGGGTCCAGACCAGCTCAGCCACCGGCGACAGCGAGCGATGCCGACGGCGGATCAGGGTGATGCCGCGCCGCATGGTCGGCATCAGCGGGCGTACCGCCAGCGTTGGTGGCACCGGCAGTGAGAGGCCCGGCGTGACGCTGATGCCGAGGCCGGCCTCGACCATGCGAAAAGTGGTGTGCGGGTGGCCGGTCTGCTGCACCACCTCGGCCTCGACGCCATGACTCGCGAGGGCGAGATCGATCAGGCGACGGCTGCCGGAGGCATGGTCGAGCAGCACCAGCTTTTCGCCTTTGAGTTTTTTCCACGACACCTTGGCCGAGCGGGCCAGTGGATGATCGCGGCGACAGACCAGCACGAACGGATCGTGCATGATCATTTCGCGATCGAATTCCTCACTGTCCTCGGGTTCCACCACCAGGCCAAAATCCACTTCGCCGCCGCGCACGCTATCCAACACTAGGGCCTGCACCTGGTCGTGCAGCTGGATGGTCAGCTCCGGATAGGCCTTCGCGCAGACGGCGATGCATTGCGGCATCAGTCCGGCCGACAGCGTCGGCACGGCGGCCACGCGCACCTTGCCGTGCCGACGCTCGTTTTCCGAATGGACATGACTAAGCACGCCTTCCAGTTCATCCAGCACGCGCTCGACCGCGCCCTGCAGATAACGCCCGGCTTCGGTCGGTAGCACTTCGCGCGTATGGCGATCGAACAGCCGCACGCCGAGTTCGCTTTCCAGCCCCGCGATCTGGCGACTCACTGCGGGCTGCGTGAGATGCAGGTGCTCGGCGGCCTGGCGGAAATGCCGGTGCCGGGCCACCGCAAGGAAAACGCGCAGCTGGCGCAGACTGATGTTCATGCCGGGCTCCATCGATGCCGGATTCGATTGATGCCAATAATCTATCAATAAATAAATTAAAACTATTTGATTAATCAATCGATGGGATGTGCAATGGTGGCCTGTCCGCGCCCGGCTTCCGCCATGTCCCTCCGTCGTTTCCTGCCCGACCGCTTCACCTGCGCCCTGGTGATCACCGTATTGCTGGCCAGCCTACTGCCATGCCGTGGGTCGGCGGCGCAGGTTTTCAACGTGCTTACCGATGTGGCGATCGCGCTGCTGTTCTTCCTGCACGGGGCCAAGCTGTCGCGCGAGGCGGTCATCGCCGGCATCACTCATTGGCGGCTGCATCTGCTGGTGCTCGCCAGCACCTTCGTGCTGTTTCCGTTGCTCGGCTTGCTGCTGAAGCCGTTGCTGGCGCCGCTGGTCACGCCCGACTTGTACCTGGGTGTGCTGTTCCTATGCACCTTGCCGTCCACCGTGCAGTCTTCGATCGCCTTCACCTCGATCGCACGCGGCAACATCCCGGCGGCGATCTGCGCGGCGTCGGCGTCCAGCCTGCTAGGCATCTTCATCACGCCGCTGCTGGTCGGCCTGATCATCAGCGCGCACGGGCAGGGCGGCATGTCGTGGGACGCGGTCGGCGCGATCGTGCTGCAGCTGCTAGTGCCGTTCGTCGCCGGCCAATTGGCGCAGCGCTGGATCGGCGGCTGGGTTGGCCGGCATCGCAGCCTGCTCGGTTTTGTCGATCAGGGCTCGATCCTGCTGGTGGTCTACACCGCGTTCAGCGCGGCGGTGCTGCAGGGATTGTGGAAACAAATGCCACTGCCCGTGCTGGGCGGTCTGCTGGTGGTCGATGTAGTGCTGCTCGCGCTGGCACTGCTGATTACCCGCTATGGTGCGCGTGCGCTCGGCTTCGGTCGCGACGACGAAATCACCATCGTGTTCTGCGGTTCCAAGAAAAGCCTGGCCAGTGGCGTGCCGATGGCCAAGGTGCTGTTCGCCGGCCATCCGCTGGGAGCGATCGTGCTGCCGATCATGCTGTTCCATCAGATCCAGCTGATGACCTGCGCGGTGCTGGCGCGCCGTTATGCGCAGGCGTTGGTGCGGCCGAAGCCGCTTATTGCGGAGTCGTAGCTGTTCGCCGAACCGTCGGCCGGCTAGGCTGCTGCCATCACGGCGCGAGGATCGGATGGCGATGGATACACCGAGCTGGATTCCCGACCCGGCCAGCGGCATCGAACTACACATGCTGGAGGCGAACGGCCGGCGTTTCGAAGTGGCGATGGCTGGCAGTGGTCCGCATCTGGCGCTGTGCCTGCACGGCTTCCCCGAGTTCAACTATTCCTGGCGCGCACAGATGCCGCTACTGGCCCGGCTCGGCTATCGGGTCTGGGCGCCGAACCTGCGCGGTTATGGACGCTCGGCACGACCGCAGGGCGTGGCGGCTTACGCCGTGTCCGAGTTGCTGGCAGATGTGGCCGGTCTGATCGATGCTGCACAGGCCACTGATACGGTGCTGATCGGGCATGACTGGGGCGGCGTGCTGGCCTGGGCCTTCGCGATCCGCCGCTTGCGTCCGCTCACGCGACTGGTGGTGATGAACGCGCCGCATCCGGCGGTGTTCGCACGCGAACTGAAAACCTGGAAGCAGCGACGAAGCAGCTGGTACATCTATTTCTTCCAGCTGCCATGGCTGCCGGAAGCGCTGCTCGCCGCTCGCGGCGCGCGCCGCATTCGCGCGGCCTTCCGCGACATGGCCTGCGATCCCGGGCGGTTCTCCGAACAGGACCTGCAGGCTTATGCGAATCAGGCGCTGCAGCCCGGCGCGTTGACCGCGATGATCAACTGGTATCGCGCGGCGTTCCGCCGCCGCCGCGGTGGCCTGCATGCCGCAGCGAAGCCCGCGGAGCGCATCGAGGTGCCGACCCTGCTGATCTGGGGCGAGCACGATCTCGCGCTGGGCATCGGCAATACGCATGGACTCGAGGCGTATGTGGCCGACCTGACCATCAAACGCCTGCCAGGCGTATCGCACTGGGTGCAGCAGGAGGCGCCGGAGCAGGTCAACACGCTGCTTGAGGAATGGCTGCCGCGTTATTCGACTTGAGATGCCGGTAAAGCATTCGCCTGGCTCGGGCTAGCCGGATTGTTCGATCGCACTTTCGGCTCAATGCCGAAAGTGGCGCATGCCGGTAAACACCATCGCCATGTCGTGTTCGTCGGCGGCGGCGATCACTTCGGCGTCGCGCATTGAGCCGCCGGGCTGGATCACCGCACGGATGCCGGCCGCGGCCGCGGCATCAATGCCATCGCGGAACGGGAAGAACGCATCGGAGGCCATCACCGAGCCGCGTACTTCCAGTTGCTCGTCGGCGGCCTTGATGCCCGCAATGCGCGCGCTGTACACGCGGCTCATCTGGCCGGCGCCGATGCCGATGGTCTGGCGGTTGCGCGCGTAGACGATGGCGTTGCTCTTGACGAACTTGGCCACCTTCCAGGCGAAGATCAGGTCATCCACTTCCGCGGCGGTCGGCACGCGGCGGGTGACGATCTTCAGGTCCTCCGCGCCGATCATGCCGGTGTCGGCGGTCTGGATCAGCAGGCCCGAGCCGACGCGCTTGGAATGGTTGCCGGGATGCGCCCGTGCCAAATCACCGCCGGCCAAGTCGATGTCCGCCGGCAGCGGAATCACCAGCACGCGCACATTGCCTTTCTTGGCGAACGCCTTCAGCGCATCGGCGGCATAGCCCGGCGCCAGCACGACTTCGACGAACTGGCGCGCGACGATGGCCTGTGCGGTCGCCGCATCCACCTCGCGGTTGAACGCGATGATGCCGCCGAACGCGGAGGTCGGGTCGGTCTGATAGGCGAGGTCGTAGGCGCGGCCGATGCCGTCCAGACTCACCGCAACACCGCATGGATTGGCGTGCTTGACGATCACGCAGGCCGGCTTGTGGAAGCTGCGCACGCATTCCCATGCGGCGTCGGCATCGGCGATGTTGTTGAACGAGAGTTCCTTGCCCTGCAGCTGCCGGAAGGTGGCGAGCGTGCCGGGCGCGGGATACAGGTCGCGGTAGAACGCGGCCTGCTGATGCGGGTTTTCGCCGTAGCGCAAGTCCAGCATTTTCGCGAATCGCCCATTAACCTGGCCAGGGAACACCGCATGACCAGCGATGGCGTCGTGCGCCTCATTGAGTTCCAGCGCGGAGAGATAGTCGCTGATCGCGCCGTCGTAGCTGGCGACGTTGTTGAACGCCGCGACCGCGAGGCGGAAGCGGGTGGCGCGGGTAAGGCCGCCATGCGCTTCGATCTCGGCCAGCGCCGCCTCGTATTGCTCGGGCGCGGTGAGCACGCCGACGTCGTTCCAGTTCTTCGCCGCGGAGCGCAGCATCGCCGGGCCGCCAATGTCGATGTTCTCGATCGCCTGCTCCAGCGTGCAATCCGGCTTGGCGACGGTCGCCTCGAACGGGTACAGGTTCAACACCAAGAGGTCGATCGGCGCGATGGCGAGTTCCTGCATCACGGCGTCGTCGATCCCGCGTCGACCGAGTAGGCCACCGTGCACCTTCGGATGCAGGGTCTTGACGCGGCCATCCATGATCTCGGGAAACCCGGTCAGCTCACTGACGTCGGTGACCGCGATACCCGCATCGCGCAAGGTCTTCGCGCTGCCGCCGGTCGACAGCAGGGTTACGTTGGCAGCTGCCAGGCGCCGGCCCAGTTCGATCAATCCGGTCTTGTCCGAGACGCTGAGCAGGGCGCGGCGGACGGGCGTGACGGCGGCAGACATGGCGGTTCCAGGGCGGAAAAGCCGCAATTATAGCCGAGCCGTCCGTAAACCGGGTGTGCTAGGCATTTGGCCATCTATACGGCCAAATTCACGCTTTGATACATCAAGGGTGCACAGGCGCAGCGGTGCTTAGAGCAGGCCGTGCTGGGTCAGCTTCTTGCGCAGGGTGGCGCGGTTGATGCCGAGCACGCTGGCGGCGCGGCTCTGGTTGCCGTCATGAAAAGCGAGCACTTCGCGCAGCAGCGGGCCTTCCACCTCGCGCAACACCAGCGCGTGCAGACCTTCGTCGCATTCGGTGTCGCCGATGTCGGCCAGGTAGCGGCGCACGGTGCGGCTGACACATTCGCTGAGCGCACTCTGCGTGGAGGTCTCGCGGGGGGCCTCGTTAGCAGAAAGTCTGACGGCGTTCACGCGCATTCCCCTGTGTAGACGCGGCGGCTGCATGGGCCGCTGCGATGGAATTATTGAGTCGAGTCCGCGCCCGCAACGACGTATCGTGTGACAGGTTTCGTTGTTTGCGCGGGGTGTCGAGTGTACTCGTCGCGGCGAACAAAATTAAGTGGTTGCGAGTCGGAATTTTCTTGAAGAGCGCTTTTCGTGGGCTCCGAGTCGTGTCGTGTTGCAGCCACGATACGCAGCTCGAGCGGTTCGTACCGTGATAGTGCGCGCTATTCAAAAGCGAAGTCGAAGGCGACCGCCTGCTGGCCGGGATCTTGTACTTCGAACACCAGGGCGGCGCTGCTGCCGGCGGCCAGTCCTTCGCGCAATTGCTCCGCATCGCCGAGGTATTCGTCGGGACGCAGCCGGCGCATTGCCAGGCGTTTGCCGGCGGCGTCGGACAGCGTGATCACCACCACCGGATAGGGCTGGTCGAAGGCGGCATCGTTGCGCACGGTGGCGCTGATCATCAGCGCGCCGCTCACGGTGGGGTGCGCCTGTACGTCGCGCGCCAGCAGGCGCAGTTGATGCACGTCCTGCACCAGAGGAATCCTGCAATCCAGCGCGACACAGGCTTTACGCAGCCAGGTGCCGGTGGTTGGATCGGCGATCAGCGTTTCGCGCTGGGTCCATGCGAGCTGCACGGCGAGCAGCAAGGCCAGCAGCAGGATCAGCAAGACCCAGGGCCAGCGTCGCGGGCCGCGGACGCGCTTGTCGCGCACAAAGCGCGGCGCGAATACCAGCTTGCCGAAATTCTCTTCGTCCGTTGCGGTCGGGACGTCGATGACGACCGCTGGAGTTGCGGCCTGTGGCCGATAGACCGCGAACTCGATCTGTGGCGGGTGATCCGAATAGACGGCGAGTGGCAATTGCTGGAACGGTTCGGGCGGCAGTTGGCTGGTCAGGCTCTGCAAGGCGTCGAACGCGCCTTGGCAATGGCCGCATATCACCTCGCCGCGCGCCTGGGTCAGGGTCTTCGCGTCGAGCGAAAACACGGTGAGGCATTCGGGGCATTGGGTGTACATGCGGGTATCAGCTCGATCGGCGGCGGCCAGCAGTCGGCAGCCGTAGTCTAGGGCGTGTTCACCCCTATCAAGTAGCCCGTGCCGTCAGTGGTTGCGCCGGCGGCCGCTGATGCGCACCCAGTCTTCGCGCGTATCCGCGCGCAGCTCGTCGAACCACTCCGCATAGCGCAGCAGCAGTTCGTCCTGCTGGCCCTGCAGGATGCCGGAGATGGCGAACGGCGCCGCGGGCTTCATGGCATCCGCGAAGATGGGTGCCAGTTCGGCGAGCGGGCCCGCCAGGATGTTGGCGACGAACACATCGGCCTTGCCGGCGACTCCCGTTGCGTTTGCCTGCGCATCGAAGGCGTCCGGCAGATACACCGCGAGCCGGTCGGCCACGCCGTTGCGCTCGGCGTTGTCGGCAGAGGCGAGCAGCGCCTGTGGGTCGTTGTCCACGCCGGTCGCGTGGGCCGAACCGAGCTTGAGCGCGGCGATGGCGAGGATGCCGGAGCCGCAGCCGTAGTCGATGACGTGCTTGCCGGCCAGGCCGTCACCTTCCAGGGCCAGGCCGTCCAGCCATTCCAGGCAGAGCGTGGTGGTGGGATGGGTGCCGCTGCCGAAGGCGAGTCCGGGATCGAGACGCACCACGATGATCTCTTCGGATTTGGATGTAGCGGAGCCATGCGCCGAAGCAGCCTCAGGCGGCTCGATGTTCCACGGATAAATCCACAGCCGGCGGCCGAAGGCCATCGGCTTGAACTGATCCATCCACACACGTTCCCAGTCCTGGTCGGCAACCTCGCGGAAGCCGATACCGTCCGGCTCCAGCCACGGCAGCAGCTCGGACAGCGTCTCGACCAGGCCGCGCCGATCGGTGTCGACATCGAACAGCACGTTCAAGGTAATCGTCGGCCACAGTGGCAGCTCGCCTACGCCGGGCTCGAAGATCGCCTGCTCGTCCGGCGTTTCGGCGTCGGCGTCCTGCAGCGTGATCGACAGCGCGCCGAGGTCTTCCAGCGCTTCTTCCACGTGCGGCTGCTGCGCCGCGCGGACGGTGAGAGAGAGTTCGAGGAAAGGCATGGGTACGACTAAGCCTGTTTTTCCCCGCCGGCGGCGGCATGGTGTTCCTTCATCTCCGCCATGCGCTTTTCCAGATAGTGGATGTTCTGCCCGCCATGCTGGAAACCGGCATCGGCCATGATGCGCTGCTGCAGCGGGATGTTGCACTTCACGCCTTCGATCACCGTTTCGGTGAGCGCCATGCGCATGCGCGCGATCGCGGTTTCGCGGTCCGGGCCGTGCACGATCAGCTTGCCGATCATCGAGTCGTAATTCGGCGGAATGCGGTAGCCGTCGTAGAGGTGCGTGTCGACGCGCACGCCGGGGCCACCTGGGGCCTCGAAGCGCTTCACCACGCCGGGCGAGGGCATGAAGGTGTCGGGGTCTTCGGCGTTGATGCGGCATTCGATCGCGTGGCCGTGGATCACCACGTCCTGCTGGCGGATCGACAACTTCTCGCCGCCAGCGATCAGCAGCTGCTCACGGACCAGGTCGATGCCGGTGATCAGCTCGGTAACCGGATGCTCGACCTGGATGCGCGTGTTCATCTCGATGAAGTAGAAGTGGCCGTTCTCGAACAGGAACTCGAACGTGCCGGCGCCGCGGTAGCCGATGCGCAGACAGGCGTCGACGCAGACCTTGCCGATCTCGGCGCGCTGCTCCGGCGTGATGCCGGGCGCGGGTGCTTCCTCGACCACTTTCTGGTGACGGCGCTGCATCGAGCAGTCGCGCTCGCCGAGATGGATCGCATTGCCCTGGCCGTCGGCGAGCACCTGGATTTCCACGTGGCGCGGATTCTCCAGGAACTTCTCCATGTACACCTGATCGTTGCCGAAGGCCGCCTTGGCCTCCTGCTTGGTCATTACGATGGAGTTGGCGAGATGCGCCTCGGTGCGCACCACGCGCATGCCGCGACCGCCGCCACCGCCCGCCGCCTTGATGATCACCGGATAGCCGATCTCGCGCGCGATGCGCAGGTTCTCGTCGGTGTTGTCATCGAGCGGACCGCCGGAACCTGGCACGCATGGCACGCCGGCAGCCTTCATCGCGCGGATCGCCTCGACCTTGTCGCCCATCAGGCGGATCACGTCGGCGGTGGGGCCGATGAAGACGAAGCCGGACTGTTCCACCTGCTCGGCGAAATCCGCGCGCTCCGAAAGGAAGCCGTAGCCGGGATGGATCGCGCCGGCATCGGTGATTTCCGCCGCGGCGATGATGCGAGGAATATTGAGGTAGCTGTCGACCGACGGTCCCGGACCGATGCAGACCGATTCGTCGGCCAGGCCGACGTGTTTCAGGTTGCGGTCCACGGTGGAGTGCACCGCCACCGTCTTGATGCCCAGACTGTGACAGGCGCGCAGCACGCGCAGGGCGATTTCGCCGCGATTGGCGATGACGACTTTATCAAGCATCGTCGTGGCCTCAGCCGATCACGAACATGGGCTCGTCGAACTCGACGGGCTGGCCGTTCTCGACCAGGATGGCCTTCACGGTACCGGCCACCTCGGCCTCGATCTGGTTGAACATTTTCATCGCCTCGATGATGCCCAGCGTCTCGCCGGCCTTGACCTGTTGGCCGACCTTGACGAACGCCGGGCTGCCCGGGGTTGCCGAGGCATAGAAGGTGCCGACCATCGGGGCTTTCACCATGTTGCCTTCCGGCACGGCGGCGGCAGCTGGTTCCGTCGGTGCTGCCGGAGCCGGTGCGGCGACGGGCGCTGCCGCCGCGATCGGGGCCGGCGCAGCGGCGGCGACTGGCGCGGGCGCTGCGCTGTTCTTGGGCACGCGCGACAAACGTACGACTTCCTCGCCTTCCTTGATCTCCAGTTCGGCGAGATTGGATTCCTCAAGCAGGTCGATCAGTTTTTTGATCTTGCGCAGGTCCATGGATTTTGCCTTCTATTCAGTAGTGTTGGCCGCCCGCGGGCGACGCAAGGGAATAAGGTTCGAGCAGCTAGGAGGCCGTGGCGGCCAGTCGCGCGATGGCGGCATCCAGTGCCAGCCGGTAGCTGTCCTTGCCGAAGCCGCAGATCACCCCGATCGCGATGTCGGCCAGGTAGGAATGCCGGCGGAACGGTTCGCGCGCATGCACATTGGACAGGTGCAGCTCGATGAACGGGATCGCCACGCCAGCCAGCGCGTCGCGCAGCGCCACGCTGGTGTGGGTGAATGCGCCCGGGTTGATCACGATGAATGCGGTGCCGTCGGTGCGCGCCGTATGGATGCGCTCGATCAGTTCGTGTTCGGCATTCGACTGCAAGGTCGCCAGCTCGTGCCCGCCGGCCCGAGCCTGCCCGGCCAGCTGTTGATCGATATCCGCCAGCGTGGCCGAACCATAGATGTCCGGTTCGCGCGTGCCCAGCAGATTGAGGTTGGGTCCGTGCAGGACGAGAATCTTCGCCACACCTTATGCCTTGCCGCGCCGGCGACCCGGCATCCGTAAAGTCTGCGCGCTGTTGATGTTGTTGTCCAGTTCGGAGCAGATCGGAGTAGTTCGACGGAGAAGCGCGGTATTAAACATGCGGTTACGTATGCAACTTGTTGCCGTACCGGCTCGCGCAGATCGATTTACAGGTACGGAGCCAGCCAGTCATTCCATCCGGCCTCGTTGAATCCGCCGGCATAGACGGCCAGCACTTTGCCGTTGCGGCCGATCAGCACGCTGTAAGGGAGGATGCCTTGCGCGTTGCCGTAGATTCTTTGGGGGTCGTACGGAGGTCCGTCGTTGAGCATCAACGGATAATGCACCGGATGAGCAGCAGCATAGGCTTTGATGAGTCCTGGATCGTCGATGCCGATGCCGACGACTTCGAATCCCTTGTCGGCCAGGCTGTCGCGCAAATGGTCGAGCACGGGCATTTCATCGCGACAAGTCGGACACCAGGGCGCCCAGAAGTTCACCAGCAGCAACTTGCCGTCGAATTCGCTCAGGCGGTGGGAGTTGCCGTCGAGATCATGCAGATAGAGATCGGTGCGTTTGGCACCGATCGTCCGATGATGTCCAAGCAACGCCAGGCCCAGCCCGACGATGGCGAGCAGGACGAACAGCCCCGTGCGATTGGACATAGGCACCCCCGATAAGCACAGCTTGCCACGCTATCGCATCGATGTCTGGTGCCGCCGCTGCGGCTAGGGAGATATCAGCAGCCAGGCATCCAGTTGTGCGGGAGTCAGCGCGCCGGCATGGCTCTGCAGCACATGCCCATCCATATCGAGCAGCACGCTATAGGGCAGCACCTCGCCGGCATCGCCGAGCAGCAGCGAACTGCTCGGTGCCTCGAGCCGGCCAAGCAGGATCGGGTAATTCACCGGATGCGCTGCCAGGAAGTCGCGCACGCGGGATGGATCGTCCATAGCAATGCCCAGCACCTGCGTATCCCGCTTGCCGAGTTTGGCCTGCGCCCGCGCGAGCGCCGGCATCTCATCCAGACAGGGGCCGCACCAGCTGGCCCAGAAATTGAGCAGCACGCGCCGGCCGCGGTAATCGGAAAGCGCGTGTGGGTGACCATCCAGATCGACGAAGCTGAGGTCGGGCTGCGGCGTGCCGACGACATTGCCCGGCGGCTGCTGCAGGCGATGCTGCCACCAGCCGCCGAGGACGGCGGCGAGCACGGCGAGGCCGAGGATCAGTTTGTTCGTGCGTGTCAACGCGCCGCCTCGGCGAGCGCCTGCTCGACCATCGACGGGGTCAGCACCGTGGAAAGGACCTTGCCCTCGCCACCGTTCTTCGGAAACACCACGTAGAGCGGCACACCCGGCGAGTGGTATTGCTGCAGGAAGGCGGCGATGGTCGGATTGACGTCGGTCCAGTCGCCCTTCATGTACACGGCACCGGTCTGCTTGAGCTGGTCGCGGAAGGCATCGCTGTCCAGCACGGTGTGCTCATTCGCCTTGCAGGTGACGCACCAGTCGGCGGTCATGTCGACGAACACGGGCGTGCCGGCCTGGCGCAGCGCGGCCAGTTTTTCCGGGGTGTAGGCGACCACGCCGGCTACGGCCGCTGTGGAGGTATTGGGTCGCTGCACGCCGGCCAGTAGATACAGCGGCACCAGGGTGAGCAGCGCCAAGATGACTAAAAACACGCGGCTCAATGCGCCATGCGAACGGCTGCGTTCGAACCACCACAGCGTCATCGCCAGCAGCACGCAGGCCACCAGCACCAGGCCTACTGCATCCGCGCCGCGCTGGTTCGCCAGCACCCACACCAGCCAGACCGCGGTCAGGTACATCGGGAACGCCAGCACCTGCTTCAGCGTTTCCATCCAGCGGCCCGGCCGCGGCAGCAGGCGTGCCAGCGCAGGCACGAAGCCGATCATCAGGAACGGCAGCGCCAGGCCCAGCCCCAACGCCAGGAAAACCAGCAGCGATGCAAACATCGGCGCGGCGAACGCATAGGCCAGCGCGCTGCCCATGAATGGCGCGGTGCACGGGCTGGCCACGACTACCGCCAGCACACCGGTAAAGAAGTCGCCGGCCGGCCCCGAGCGCGAAGCCAGCGCCTGTCCGGTATTGCCCAGGCCGGCGCCGAACTGCACCACGCCGGACATCGACAGGCCCACCGCGAGCATCACGCAGGCCAGCACGCCGACCAGCAGCGGCTGTTGCAGCTGTGTGCCCCAGCCCAGCGCATGGCCGGCCGAACGCAACGCCACGATGCCAATGCCGAGCACGGCAAAACTCAGCAGCACGCCGGCGCTGTAGAACAGCGCATGGCGCCGGGCATGGCTGGGATCCTCGCTGCTTTCCAGCAGGCCGACCGCCTTGATCGACAGCACCGGCAGCACACACGGCATCAGATTGAGCACCAGGCCGCCGCCGAGCGCGAGCAGCAACGCCGTCAGCAGGCTGGGCAGGCTCGCGTTTGCAGATGTAGTCGATGCCGAAGTGGTCGATACCGAAGTGGCCGATGTCGTCGCGGGCGGCGCGCTCGTGGCGGCAGCGCTTGCGGTTGCCGCACCCGACGAAGCGGCGAGATCGACGTCCAGCGCGCGCGTCATCAACGGATAGCAGATGCCGCCGTCCTGGCAGCCCTGGAAGCTGGCCTGCAGATGCAACTGCGGCTGTCCGGAGACATCGCCGATGATCGCCACCGGCAGTTCGAGTTGGCCGAAGTACACGGTGACGTTGCCGAAATGCGCATCCTGATGCGAGGTACCCGCCGGCCATACGGGCGGGCCGAGGCGAAGTCCGGGCGCATCCTTCAGCGTCAGCGACGTCTGGTCGCGATAGAGGTAATAACCCTTGGGCATCGTCCAGCGCAGCAACAGCTGGTTCGACGAAGTAGCGACCGCCTCGAAGCGGAAGGCCTGTTCGGCGGGCAGTGCCGCGGCATCGGCTCCCGCCATTGGCTGTCGTGCTCCGCCGAATGGATGCGATACGCCGGCTGTTGGAGCGCCGCCGGCGTCATCGCTGCCGGCCGGCAGCGGCAGATCGAGCTGCTCGGTATGCGGCGGGTAGCAGATCTTCGGTTCCAGCTCGTGGCAACCCTGGTATTGCGCGCTCAGCTTCAGCCGGGTGGTACCGGTGGCCAGCGTGTAGGGCACGGTGGCGTCGAAATCGTTGTGATAGGTCTCGACGTCACCGAGGTATTCGTCGTGGTACTTCTTGCCGTCCGGCAGCTTCGGTTCGCCCAGCGTCACGCCGTCGTCGCCTTTGAGCTTGATGCGGCCGCGATACAGGTAATAGCCGGGCATGATCGTCCAGTGCAGCTTGAGCGTGCCCGGCACCGAGGCGTCGGCGCTCAGCTTGAACACGTCGGTCACCGGCGGCAGTTCGTCGACCTGTTGGGCGGCGGCGGGTAGCGCGGCGAGCAAAACGACCAACGCCAGCAACGCAAGGGCGAACCGGCGTAAGAGCCTGCTCATGATCTCCGCATGGCCCGCGTTGAGTCGTCGTGCACGCCCGGTGGAGGTGCGTGGCGCAGCGCCTGACCAGGCGATCAGGTCAAGCCGCGCGCTGCCGCTGGGCGGGCGCGACGGCTCAACCCTCCGGGCCGGGTCTGTTTGCCCGCATGCCAGCGTCATCACTCGGTCGTGTACGGACGTACACTCCGTCGCTCTTCCTTGGCCTGCGGGCAAACAGCTCCTGGCGCGGGCCATGCGGAGATCATGAACAGGCTCTAAGGCCAGTCGACCCGGAAAAAGGGACAGCGGTCGCATCACGACTCCGGCAGTTGAATGCCTGTGGGGCAGGCGAATTCGTATTATGGCCCAGCTTTCCCGCCCGGTGCGTTCATCGGGCCAGGACCGCGCCGGCCATACCTGCGGCGCATGGTCGCAAAAGACACCATAAGACTCTTGCTGCGCTAGACAGTCGGTTCGAACTATCCATGTCATGCCGTGCCGCCGACGCCTGCAATGCGATTTCGAGGCCCTGAGCCGAACAGCAAGTGGGCGGTAGACACTCCTTCATCCGAATCGGCGAGGGCTGGTTGTATCTACGCGCGCTGCTGGACCTCTTCTCGCACAAGGTCGTGGGTGGGTCGATGTCGACTGTGCAGGACCGACACCTGGTGCTCAAGGCGATGATGATGGCGTGCTCGCGGCGTCCGGATCGCACTCCGGTAATCCTGCACTCGGATCGCGGGTCGCAGTTCACCAGCAGGGATTACCTGCAGTTCCTCAAAGATCACCACATCAGCAGCATGAGTGCGGTCGGCCGTTGTGAAGACCATGCGGCCATGGAGGACCCTTCGGCCGGCTCAGGCGCGAGCGTGCTCGTCTTCCCCGTGCTCTGGCCCTGGCCGAGGCCAGAGCGGAGGTGTTCGACTACATCGAGCGCTTCCATAACCCGCGCATGAAACGCAGGCTCGACGCCAAGAATCAGGTCTTTCGACTCTTGATCCAATCGTTCGTGGGAGCAGGTTAGAACCCGGCCGTATGGTCTGAGCGCCAAATGTGTGCAGCGAAATGGACGAAAAAATGCAGCGGGCTTAGGGGCACTAGACAGGTGGCCTCAGCTGTCGCGTAGGTGCCACCACTTTGAAACACAGGCACCACATTCACGCAATCAGTTTCAGTTGCAATGCATGAAGCCGTCATCCGTAAGGCGCGCCCAGGGGATCACTTAAACATTTCAGCTCATCCTGGAGTGCTTTACGGCATGGGTGCGCTCCAGGATGCCTAGCGCGACTTGCCGCTGTCAGTTTTCGATCAGACCAACATTCCACAACCGCCTATGCAGTCTGCGTCGCCAGCGACTGATTTCGCTTGGTTGTAACACGCTGCTATAGACCATCTGGAGAGACCCTTGAAAGTCAATAAAATCGCCTTCGCGGTGCTGGCTGCGCTCGCGGCATGCCCTGTGTTACATGCTGCGGACAACAACAGTGCGCCAGCCGCGCCAGCCACCAATGCGTCGGCTCCTACGGCGCCTGACGGTGCTTCCGGGCCGTCGTCGTCTGCCAGCACGCTCGGTACGGTGACGGTCACGGCGCAGCACACTGTCCAGGACATTCAGGCGGTGCCCATCACGATTCAGGCATTCACCGGCACGACGTTGAAGCAACTGAATGTCACCTCGTTCAGTGATCTGATCAAATACCTGCCGAACGTGACCTTCGCTGCAAACGGCCCCGGCCAGGGCAACATTTACATGCGCGGCCTGAGCACCGGCTTTCTTGGCAACCAGTCCAGCGCGACGATTGCGCCGTTCCCGAACGTGGCGCTCTACCTCGACGATCAGTCGATGCAGTTCCCCGCACGAAATCTGGACATCTACGTGGCCGATATGGAGCGCGTCGAGGTGCTCGAAGGGCCGCAGGGCACCCTGTTCGGTGGTGGCGCCGAAGCCGGCGCCGTTCGCTACATCACCAACAAGCCGAATCTCGACAAAGTGAGCGGCAGCGTCGAAGCCGGCACCAGCGTCACCGCCGGTGGCGCCCCGAATAATTCGGCCAATGCGGTGCTGAATGTGCCGATCATTCCCGGCACCCTCGCTGTGCGTGGGGTGATCTACAACGATCATCAGGGCGGTTACATCGACAACGTGCCGAGCACGTTTACCCGGCAGCCCACCGATGGTGGCGGTGTGATGGCTCCGTATGTGGCAGCCGGCGGCACCTCGGCTTTCAACAACTATTCCGTGGCGCAGAACAACTGGAATCCGGTCGATACGCAAGGTGCGCGCCTTTCCGGACTCTGGAAGATCAGCGACGACTGGAACCTGCTGATCGCCGAGAGCTACCAGAACCTGGATGCCAAGGGGCAGGCCTCAACCTACCCGATCGGTGCGGACGGCCAGAAGCTGGGCACGAACCAGATCAACTCGTTTGTGCCGAGCTGGAACAATGACCATGACACGAACACCGCCTGGACGTTGAATGGCCAGATCGGCGACCTTTCGGTGGTGTACACCGGCGGCTACACCAATCGCCGCATCAGCGAGCAGCAGGACTACACCAACTACTCGCGCAGCGCCGGCGGCATTTATTACCAGTGCACCGGCACTTCGGCGGGTATTTCCAGCGCCGGCAAGCCGATCTGCTATTCGCCGGCCGGTTATTGGAACGACCATGTAACCAGCACGCATCAGAGCCACGAGCTGCGGCTGAGCACACCGGAAGACTATCGCTTGCGCGCCATCGGTGGCCTCTACTATGAGGACTTCAATATCGATGACCACATGCGGTTCAACTACCTCACGATTCCGTCGTGTACGCCGCAAAACCTCGCCAGTGCCCTCGGCGGCGGCAATCCCTGCGTCGCCGTTGCGGAGTCCTCGCAAGGGGTCCAGCTCCCCGCCGGCACCGCCTTCGGCGAAAACGCGAAGCGCGGCTACAAGCAGGACGCCGTGTTCGGTTCGATATCGTATGACATCATCCCGGATGTGCTGACCGCGACCGCCGGCACCCGCTATTACCACTATTCCGAGTATGAGAGGGGCACAGAGTTCTATACCACCAGTGCCCAGGTGAACGTCCCCGACGGCACCTATGTGGGCGATGACACGGTGATCAATTCCCACACCACCTATCATGGCTTCAAGAGCCGCGCGAACCTGCAATGGCAGATCACGCCGAACATGATGGTGTATTACACCTTCTCGCAGGGCTTCCGTCCGGGTGGTTTCAACCGCACTTCGTCGGACGTGGCCAAGCTCGATGGCCAGCCGCAGTACAAGAAACCGATCAGCTACGCGCCCGACACGCTGACCAACAATGAAATCGGCTTGAAATCCACGTTCTTCGATGACCGCCTGCTGTTCAATGCCTCGCTGTATGACATGCGCTGGAACAACGTGCAGCTGCAGTTCTTCAATCCGTTGGTGCTGGGTAACACCACCTTCGCGGTCAACGGGCCAAACTACAAGATCCAAGGCCTCGAACTGCAATTCCAGGCACGCATTACCGAGGGCCTGTCCCTCATCGGCTCCGGTTCGCTCAACCATGCCAAGCAGACCAACTCACCGTGCCTGGTCAACAATATTCCCGGGTCGGCCGGCTATAACGCGTGCATTGTCGAAACCGGAGCCGCTGGCGCCGTGACATCGTTCGCCAATCCGTTCGGTACCGTTGGCAGCACGCCGGCATTCTCGCCGCGTTCGCAGGCCAATCTGCGCCTGCGTTACGACTGGAAATTCGGCGCTGACTACAACGCGTTCTGGCAGGTTGGCGTAAATCGCACGGGTTCGATGTACAACCAGCCGGCCACCTATCCGAGCGGTGCCGGCGTGACGAATGTGACCACGGTGGAACTGCGTTATCTGCAGGCCGGCTACAACACCGTCGACGCATCGGTCGGTGTGGCCAAGGACAACTGGGACGCGTCGCTTTACGGCACCAACCTCAACAACAGCCATGCCAGCGTGTTTACGTCCTCGGCCGAGTTCATCGAGTCGCAGGTGCCGATACATCCGCGCGTGATCGGCCTGAAGGTGGGCTTCAAGTTCTAAACGATTGACGTCGCCCGAAGTCGATGCAAATAGAATGGGGGCGGGCTCAAAGCCTGTCCCCATTTTTAATGGTTTCTCCTGGTCCTCATGAACGCTATGGCAACCGA
>Ga0302314_10003505_pt1 | contig 28902 bp, 25 predicted proteins | sample III_Palsa_N2_3_FD_200533 | JGI IMG/M metagenome (GOLD analysis project Ga0302314, IMG submission 200533) | Peat permafrost microbial communities from Stordalen Mire near Abisko, Sweden - III_Palsa_N2_3 | ecosystem: Environmental > Terrestrial > Soil > Palsa > Peat permafrost | place: Sweden...
GAGGAGTCGGCGATCTACCAGAAGCTGCTGCAGTCCAGCGATCTGGCCGTCTCGCCGTGCGCCCCGGCGACGCTGGACATGCTGTCGCAGTTTTGCGTGCTGTCGCGCCTGAAGGAGCACGAGAACTCGAACCTGTTCTCCAAGATGCGCGTCTATAACGGGGAGAACCTCAAAGACGTCGATCCCAAGGCCAAGTCCATGCAGGAATACCGCGACATGGCGGGCATGGACGAGGGGATGAACGGGGTCTCGACCCGCTTCGCCTTCAAGATCCTGGCCGAGACCTTCAATTTCGATAATGAGGAGGTCGCCGCCGACCCCGTGCACCTGATGTACGTGGTCGAACAGTCGATCCGCCGCGCCCAATATCCGGAAGCCGTCGAGAAGGAGTATATCGAGTATATCAAGGGCGAGCTGGCGCCGCGCTACGCCGAGTTCATCGGCAACGAGATCCAGAAGGCCTATCTGGAAAGCTATGGCGACTACGGCCAGAACCTGTTCGACCGCTATGTCGCCTATGCCGACGCCTGGGTCGAGGACCAGGACTTCAAGGACAGCGACACCGGCGAGCTGTTCGACCGCAAGATGCTGGACCAGGAACTGTCCAAGATCGAAAAGCCAGCGGGCATCGCCAATCCCAAGGATTTCCGCAACGAGGTGGTGAAATTCGCCCTGCGCGCTCGGGCGGCCCAGGGCGGCAAGAACCCGTCGTGGACCTCCTACGAGAAGATCCGCGAGGTGATCGAAAAGCGGATGTTCACCCAGGTCGAGGACCTGCTGCCAGTGATCAGCTTCGCCACCAAGGGCGATAAGGAGACCGAGAAGAAGCACAACGACTTCGTCGAGCGCATGGTCAGCCGCGGCTACACCGCCCGCCAAACCCGCCGGCTGGTGGAATGGTACATGCGCGTCGACAAGGCCGGATGACGCTTCCATGGCCATGAACGTCATTGATCGTCGGCTGAACCCCAGCGGCAAGAGCCTGCCCAACCGGCAACGCTTCATCAGGCTGGCCAAGGAGACGATCAAGGAGGCTGTGGTCCGCTCGATTCGCGAACGTTCGCTGGGCGATGTCGAGAGCAAGGAGGTCATCAACATCCCGATGAAGCGGGTCGCCGAGCCCAGGCTGCGGCACGCTTCCCAGGGCGGCGATCGCGACCAGGTGTTTCCGGGCAACAAGGAGTTCGTCCAGGGCGACACCCTGCCCAAGCCCAAGTCGGGCGCCGGCGAGAAGGGCTCGCAAGGCGCGCCTGACGGCGAGGGCGAGGACGATTTCCGTTTCACCATCAGCGCCGAGGAATATCTGGACATCCTGTTCGAGGAGCTGGAGCTGCCGGACCTGGCCAAGACCCAGCTCAAGGATGACGCGACGCTGCGCTATCACCGCGCCGGCCACAGCTCCTCGGGCTCGCCCACCAACCTGAACCTGGTCCGCACCATGCGCCGCAGCCTCGCCCGCCGCATCTCGCTCGGGCGGCCCAAGCCGGGAGAGGTGGCCGCGCTGGAGCTGGAGATCGCCGCGCTGGAGGCCAAGGCGGACTGGAGCGACGCCGACGTCACCCAGCTGCTGGAGCTGAAGACTCGGCGCGATCATTTGGGCGCCCGCGCCCGCCGCATCGCCTATATCGATCCCGTCGACCTGCGCTTCAACCGGTTCGAAGCCAAACCCCAGCCCAGCGCCCAGGCGGTGATGTTCTGCCTGATGGACGTCTCCGGCTCAATGACTGAGGACATGAAGGACCTGGCCAAGCGGTTCTTCCTGCTGCTGCACCTGTTCCTGCGGCGCAACTACAAGCACGTCGACCTGGTCTTCATCCGCCACACCTCCGAGGCCAAGGAGGTGGACGAGGAGACCTTCTTCAACAGCCGCGAGACCGGCGGCACGGTGGTTTCCACCGCCCTGGCGGAGATGCGCCGCATCGTCGACGAGCGCTATTCCGTCGAGGACTGGAACATCTACGCGGCCCAGGCCTCCGACGGCGACAACTACGCCAGCGACAGTCACACCTGCCTTGCGCTGCTGAACGAGGCGATCCTGCCGGTCTGCCAGTACTTCGCCTATGTCGAGGTCTATGACCGGCGCCAGGCCGAGATCTTCTTGTCCAATCTGAACGTCAGCGAACTTTGGAAGGATTACGAGACGGTCTGCGGCGACCACGCGAACTTCGCCATGAAGCGCGTCTTCTCCAAGGCCGACGTGTTCCCCGTATTCCACCAGCTGTTCGCCAAGGCGCGCCACGCGGCGTGAGGGATGGGATGGCCAGCTTGGACCCACGTCCACAATCCGCTCATCCCGGCGAATGCCGCGGACCCAGCTACTCCCCCATTGGGGGAGCTGGCGCGAAGCGGCTAAGGGGGCCTTGCGGTGGCGCAGACCTCTCCGGCAAGGCCCCCTCCACCGCTTCGCGGTCCCCCTCCCCCATCGGGGGAGGAGCTTGGCGGCTGGCGGTTCGCCGGGATGAGGGGCTTCCCTTGGCATGACCCGAATTGAGCCCATCCCTCCTCGGAAAGGCCGGATCCCATGAGCCAGCTGCTGTTCGAGACCGGGGAGTGGACCTTCGACACCCTGAAGCGCACCTATGACGCCATTGAGGAGATCGCGGTCGGCGAGATGGGGCTGGACCCCTATCCCAACCAGATCGAACTGATCAGCTCGGAACAAATGCTGGACGCCTATTCGTCGATCGGCATGCCGATCTTCTATCACCACTGGTCGTTCGGAAAGCGCTTCGCCCGCGACGAGAAGATGTACCGCAAGGGCTATACGGGCCTGGCCTATGAGATCGTGATCAACTCCAACCCCTGCATCTCCTACGTTATGGAAGAGAACACCATGACCATGCAGGCCCTGGTCATGGCCCACGCGGCGTTCGGCCATAACCACTTCTTCAAGAACAATTACCTGTTCAAGGAGCAGACCGACGCCGCCGGCATCCTGGACTATCTGAACTTCGCCAGGGCCTATGTCTCGCGCTGCGAGGAGCGGCACGGCATCAGCGCCGTGGAGCGCATCTTAGACGCCGGCCACGCGCTGATGGACCAGGGGGTGAACCGCTATGGCCGCCGCGCCCGCCCCAGCCTGGCCGAGGAACAGGCCAAGGCCGAGGCGCGCCAGGCCCACGCCGAGGGCAGCTATAGCGACCTCTGGCGCACCCTGCCCATTGCCGCCGGCAAGCGCAAAGCCGCCGCGGCCAAGGCCGCCGAGCCGAAACCGGAGCTTCTCGGCCTGCCCGAGGAGAACCTGCTCTATTTCCTCGAGAAATTCTCGCCCCGGCTCAAGGACTGGGAGCGCGAGCTACTGCGCATCGTGCGCAACATCGCCCAGTATTTCTTCCCCCAGCGCCAGACCAAGGTGATGAACGAAGGCTGCGCGACCTGGGTCCACTACACGATCATGAACCGGCTCTATGACCTGGGGAAGATCAGCGAGGGGTCGATGCTGGAATTCATCGCCAGCCACTCGTCGGTGGTGTTCCAGCCGGATTTCGACGACCAGCGCTATTCCGGCATCAACCCCTATGCCCTGGGCTTCGAGATGATGCGCGACATCGAACGCGTGGTCACCGAGCCCACGGACGAGGACCGCGCCTGCCTGCCCCAGATCGCCGGGACCGGCGACGTCATGGGCGCCTTGAAATACGCCTGGGCCAATTTCCGCGACGACAGCTTCATCGCCCAGTATCTGAGCCCACACCTGATGCGAAAGATGCGCCTGTTCAAGCTGGCCGACCTGGCCGCCGATCCAACCTACAAGGTGGCGGCCATCCACAACGAGCGCGGCTATACCGAGGTGCGCCGCGCCCTGGCCCGGCAATACGACACCGGCCTGCGCGACCCCAACATCCAGGCCACCTCCGCCGATCTCGCCGGCGATCGCCGCCTGATCCTGACCCACCGCATGACCAACGAAGTCCCCCTGGCCGAACGCGACGCCCTGGCGGTCCTGGCCTATGTCGCCGACCTGTGGGGTTTCGACGTGGAGATGGTCGGCGTCAACCACGATAACGAGCAGCGGTATCGGTACGACCTGGGCGCGGCGGCGAAGGCTTAATTCAGCATTCACATTCCATCTGGCGCGCCGACCTGGCTGCTCCCCCGTTTGCGGGAGCTGGCGCGAAGCGCCTGAGGGGGCTTCGCGGGCCCATGCGCGCACGCTTCGTGGTGAACGAAATTAAGTATTGCGTCCCCGGAACCCCCCCCGGAACTCCCCGGAACTCCGAGGCAGCTAACCCCCGGAACCCGGTCCGCCGTTCGAGATCAGCGTCTCGAACACCGCCGTCGCGTACTCGACGAAGATGTCGCGCTCCCGCCCCGTCAGCGGTTCGTCGCGGATCGTGCGTTCGACCAGGAAGCCGATGAAGGTCGCGGCCAGGACGCGGGCGCGGGCCTGGGCGTCCTCGCCGCCGAGCCAGTCGCGGATCGGCTGCAGGAACCGCTCCTGCATGGCGACGCTCAGCAGCGGCGCCGTGGTCGGCGAGGTCGCGGCGCGCAGCAGGAACTGGAAACTGTGAGCGCCCGCCTCGTCGGAGCGGACGTTGTCGGCCATGGACGTGGCGATATCGCGGGCGAAGCTCGCGCGGTTCCACGTCTTCAGGCGGTCGGACTTGAACGACGCCTTCAGGGCCTCGGTGAACAGGCCTTCCTTGCCGCCGAAATAGCGCTTGACCAGGGCGACGTCGGCGCCCGCCGCGCTGGCGATGTCGCGCAGAGAGACGTGGTCGTAGCCCAGGCGGGTGAATTGCCCCAGGGCCGCCGCAAGGATCGCCGCCCGGGTCGCTTCGGCGTCCCGCTTGCGCGGCGCGGCGCGGTCTGGGCTGAGGGTTGCGGCGTCGCTCATGTCCGCAACCCTACACCAAGCCGCCGGTTTGGTCAGGCGCGGGCCGGAATGATCACCGGCAGGCTCTCATAGCCATGGACGAAGGCCGAATAGGTGCGGGTCGGCTCGCCGACGACCGTGATCCGGGGGAACCGCTTCAGGATCTCTTCCCAGATGATGGTCAGCTGCATCTCGGCGACGCGGTTGCCCACGCAGCGATGGATGCCGAAGCCGAACGACAGGTGCTCGCGCGGCCGCGCCCGGTCGATGATGAAATCGTTGGGATTTTCGATCCTGGATTCGTCCCGGTTGCCCGAAATGTACCACATGACAACCCGCTGGCCCGCCTTGATCAGCTTGCCGCCGACCTCGACGTCGCGGGTCGCGACCCGGCTCATATGCGCCAGCGGCGTCTGCCAGCGGATGGTTTCGGAGACCATCGAGGTGACCAGCGCGGGATTGGCGCGCAGCTTGTCATACTGATCGGGGTTCTTGTTCAGCGCATAGACGCTGCCCGAGATGGTGTTGCGGGTGGTGTCGTTGCCGCCGATGATCAGCAGCACCACCGTGCCCTGATACTGCTGCGCGTCCATGGTCCGGGTGGTGGGATTCTGGGTCAGCATCGAGATCAGGTCGATGCTGGGCGGAGCGTCGATCCGCTGGTTCCACAGCAACTGGAAGGCGCCAAAGCATTCCATCGCGGCCTCGGCCTTTTGCCGCCAGCTGGTCACCGGCCCGTGGCCCGGCATGTTGGTGAACATGTCCGACCAGTGGGTCAGCTTGCGCCGGTGTTCGAAGGGGAAGTCGAACAGCGTGGCCAGGGTCATGGCCGTCAGTTCCTTGGACACCAGATCAACCCAGTCGAATTCCTGGCCGATCGGCAGGCTGTCCAGAATCTCGCCGGCGCGTTCGCGCACCACCGGCGCCATATTGGCGATGTTGCCGGGCGCCACCGTCGGGCTGACCGCCTTGCGGTGCACGCTGTGCTCCGGCTCGTCCATGGTGATGAACCCGGCGCCGCCGCGGCGCCGCTCGCGGCCCATCTCGGCGAAGGCCTTGTCCTGTTCTTCCATGGCCTTGAGGTTGGGCAGTCCGATGCCGTCGGCCGAGGAGAAGGCCTGGTGGTCGGTGTCCACCTGCATGATGTCTTCCCAACGGGTGATCGACCAATAGGGGCCGTATTCGCTGTCGGCGGTGAAGTGGACGGGATCCTCCCGCCGCAGCCGCTCGAAGACGGGCCAGATGGCGCCGCTCTGGAACCGCTCGACCTTGGCCGGATTGATCTCGGCGAGGGGTATGGCGTAGGCCCCGGCGGTTTCCGGGCCGGCCTCAACCTTGACGGCGATGTTCATGGCGTCTTTCCCAAGTCCAGGTTTTCTCACGCGCGTCCGACCCAGCCGCCGGAGGCGCAGTCGAGCCAGCATCCGCGCGGATGGATCGGATGTCAATGGTTGTTGACTTGTTGGGACGGGAGCTTTTCGCCGACTCCCGCATTCACCCCTGGCGGCCTCATCCGCGCCGCGCACACAGGTATGCGAGGTCTCAAATGCACATCAAATCCGGCGCCTGGGTCACAGGCGTGATCGTCGCGGGCGCGCTCGGGGTGAGCGGCTGCGCCACCAAGGGCTATGTCAACGATCAGTTCACCGCGGAGAACACCAAGGTCATGGCCGACCGGTCGCGGCTCGACCAGCACGACGCGCGCCTGGCCGGCGTCGACGCCAGCGCCACCCAGGCCATGGACCGGGCCAACGCGGCCAATACCCTGGCCGAGGGCAAGTTCGTCTATACCAGCGTGCGGTCGGACGGCGCGATCACCTTCGCGCGCCGCAGCGCCCAGCTCACGCCGGACGCCCAGGCCCGGCTGACCGACATGGCCCAGAAGCTGAAGGCCGACAACAAGAACGTCTATGTGGAGATCCAGGGCCACACGGACCCGGGCGAGACCCGCGCCAGCGCCATGGATCTGGGCAAGGCGCGGGCCGAGGCCGTGCGCCGGTTCCTGTACCAGCAGGGCGTGCCGCTGACCCGGATGTCGACCATCTCCTACGGCGACACCACCCCGGCCAGCCCCCTGAAGACCCCAGACGCCCGCGCCCAGAATCGGCGCGTGGTGGTGGTCGTGATGGCCTAAGCGATCAGAGGCCCATCTCCTTGTCGTCATCCCGGCCGTAGCGAAGCGTAGAGCCGGGACCTAGGGGCCGAAGCGCCCAATCTTTGGCGTTGTGGGCCCCTGGATCCCGGCTCGGCCTTGCAGGCCGTCCGGGATGACGGTTGAAGGGAGTTCAGCCCGCGACAGAGTCCGCATCCCGATTTGTTCCTGTTTTGTTCTTGACAAACCGCAACCATCGCGCTAGATTGATCCTTCCAATCTAAGACGCGCCCGAGCCCTCCGCCGCGGCGTTCGGCGGAAGGAGAGCGCGTGCTGGCTGAACAGCTGAGCAAGGCCTGGCGGGCGCGCCTGGCGTCGGTCCCGATCGATCTGGCCATGACCTTCGCGCCCGGAGGGCTGGTGCTGGGCGCTGGAACCGTGCTGGCGCCCGCCGAGACGGACGGACGGCGGACGATCCGGTTGGAGGGGCGCGAGGCGCGGCTGGTGGCGCTGCTTTCAGCGGCCCATCTGCGCCCCGTCGGGCCCGAGGCGCTCAACCATATCCGCAAGGCGGCCGAGCGCTGGAGCGAAGGCGAGCCAGGACTGGCCCAGGTCCATCTGGCCCTGAGCCGTCTGGACCGGCTGGACGAGCCCGAGCCGGGCGCCCAACGACTGTTCCTAGCCGACGAACTGCTGAGAGCGGGAACCTCGCCCGACGCCATCCTGCGCGCGCTGAACCTGGATCCCTCGGCGCTGGAGCCGCTGGCCAAGGCCTATAACCCCAACCAGCCCCGCGTCCCCGCCGGCAACGGGCTCGCCAGCGGTCAGTGGACGAGCGATGGGGGAGCGGACGGCGGAGGGATGAGCGAGCCGGCCAGCGTTGGAGGCGGGGATCCAACCCGAGGCCAGGACGCGGAGGCTGGCGCCAAACCGACCACCAACCTTCTGGTTCCCGTCAAGTACGACGCTCGCGACCCTACAGGGCTGGGAAGAACGCGAACGGCGCCGGTTCCCGACCTGTTCGAGACGCCGCAGGCGACGGTCGCAGCGCGCTCCATGCTTCTGGGCCTCACCAGCGAGCAACTCATGGCGTTGGCCCTGTTCGCGGCGCGCTTCGGCGGGCCCGCCGCGGCGTTGGGCATGCTGTTCATCCCGGGAAACAAGTCGCTCCGCCAGGAAGACGTCATCCCGGGTTGGCCGCCGGTCCAGTATCTGTGGCACAGCGACGAGCGGTCGCTGATCCTCTCCTACCTCGGGCCGAACTGGCGCCGCGTCACGACGGTCGCGGAACTCGGTAAGGACGGGCTGTTTCGCGATGTCGATGGCAAGGTCATCGGCCGCGCCCTGCCCGACGGCGGCATCGCCATCGATCGATCAGCGCTGTTCCCGCAGCAAGCTAGGAATGAGAACGAGCCGAGTCTCTGTCCAATGCCGACGCCCGACAAGCCCCACAAATTCGGTGTTCTGTTTGAGAACTACATGAAGGCGCTGGTCAATCCCGGCAATCCGACACCACCCCTATATGGCGTAAAAATGTTCAACCCCCTCACCGGTAAAGAGGTCAATTTTGATGACTGCCAGAGGCGATCAGGTATATTGTTCGATTATAAAGGACCTCGCTATGCTTACTTACTCGGACAAAAGTTTGGCAAAGATATCATGGATGAATTCGTAGATCGGGCGGAAAACCAAATTGACGCCGCTGGTCCCCGGCATATTGTTTGGGTATTTGCTGAAAAGGACGCGATGGATCAGGTTGAAGAGAAATTCAACGAAAACTCAAAACTTCGAGGTTGGATTCAGTTCGAATATGAACCTTGGCTCGGGGGAGCGATATGAGAAACTATGGTTGGTACATTCACTCAGCCAGCAGCAGCGGCGTCGAGACGCCGGCGGCCATCGGCGAGAAATATCTGCGCACGCTGGACGCGCTGAGCTGGATCGATCCTGCACTGAGCGGTTGGACCATTTGGGAAAATGGGTCCACGCTGGACGAGTTGTTAGCATGGGCCGAAAACGGCTCCCCCGAACCCGCGCCGATAAGACCCTTCTCGGTTGAGCAGGCACGTCAGAACATGACCGCGTTGGTGGAGACTAATGTCTTTCGCGACGACTGGGGAGAGCCACAGCCCGACGAGGGCTACTCCTTGGTCGCCAACAATCAATTCAATCAGACGCCCCGCAATGTGAGCCTCACCGTGAAGGCGGGGTCCGAGTTCGACTACAACAGTTGGAATCTCAGCGCAGGCGATATGTGGCCAAATCCACCTGACCCTTCCATCATCACCTATCCGATCCTGGGCGGCGCATTTCGCGTCATGGCGTCGATCTGGCCCACGCCGTGGGCCAAGCTCTCTGGATCGACTGTCGAATACGAGGAGCGGCCCGGTGTCGTCGGCACGACTCGCGTCGAAACCTTTCGCCATGACATCACCTGGATGGGGTACCTCTCGGCCAAATGCGCCCCCGGGTTCGAGCCGCCGGCGGATCTGATCAGCGAGCGGACGGCGGATGGCGGCCTGCTGTTGATCTCGGCCGAGGAACGGCCCGATCCGGCGAACGCGGATCAGATGCGGCGCAGTGATCTGCTAGGCGCGATCATGCACAAATATTATCCGAACACCCGCTCCCGCATCTGAAACGGCCTTGCGTCTGATCGGGGCTGGTCCAGGCCGCGCTCCTGCCCCTTTAAGCCGCCTGCGCCCCGAACTGCAGCTCCGCCAGGCGCGCGTACAAACCGCCCTTGGCGACCAGCTCCGCGTGGACGCCTTCCTCCACCACGTGGCCGTCGTCCATGACCACGATGCGGTCGGCCTTCAGCACGGTGGCCAGGCGGTGGGCGATGACCAGGGTGGTGCGGCCGGCCATGGCCTTTTCCAGGGCCCGCTGGACCAGCTGTTCGTTCTCGGCGTCCAAGGCGCTGGTGGCCTCGTCCAGCAGCAGGATCGGCGCGTCGCGCACCAGGGCGCGGGCGATGGCCAGGCGCTGGCGCTGGCCGCCGGAAAGGGTCTTGGCCCGCTCGCCGATAGGAGTGTTCAGGCCTTCAGGCAGGGCCGAAAGGAAACCCCAGGCCTGGGCGGCCTCGGCAGCGGCGCGCATCTCGTCCGCGGTGGCGTCCTCGCGGCCGAAACGCAGGTTCTCGTAGGCCGAACCGGAAAACAGCGGCGCGTCCTGGCCGACCAGGGCGATACGCGCGCGGGCGACGGAGGGAACCACCTCGCGCAGGTCCATCCCGTCGATCCGCACCACCCCCGACTGCGGGTCATAGAAGCGCAGGAGCAGCCGCAGCACCGTACTCTTGCCGGCGCCGGACGGACCCACCAGCGCCACCCGCTCGCCCGGCCGCACCTCCAAGGAAAAGTCGCGCAGGGCCGGCAGGTCGGGCCGGCCGGGATAGGCGAAGGTGACGTGCTCGAAGCCGATCTCGCCGCGCGGCGGTGACGGCATCGGCCTGGGCTGCGCCGGCGGCGCGATCGCCGGACGCGCATCCAGCAGGTCGGTGATCCGGGCCATGGCGCCGGAAGCCTTTTGCACCTCGCCCATCACCTCGCCCAGCTGGCCGACCGATCCGGCGGCCAGGATGGCCAGGAAGAAGAACTGGAACAGCGCGCCGGGGCTCATGGTGTGCTGGATGTAGACCGCGGTGGTGGCCAGATAGAGGATGCCGCCGACGCCCGTGAACATCAGAACGATCACCAGAGCCGTCATCAACCCCCGCGCGCGCACCCGGGCCATCGAGGCGCGGAACGCCCGCTCCACCGCCGAGCCGAAGCGGGCGGCGACGCTGGCCTCGCGGCCGAAGGCCTGCACGGTCTCCAGCGCATCCAGGCTCTCGCCGGCATAGCCGACCGCGTCGGCGAACCGGTCCTGGGCGGTGGTGGACAGCTTGCGCACCCGCCGTCCGAAGAAGAACAGCGGCCCCAGGATCAGCGGCGCCAGCGCCAGCACATAGACGGTGTAGCGCGGCGTCACCCAGATCAGCATCGAGATCGAGCCGATCAAGGTCAGCGCGTTGCGCAACGCCACCGATGCCGAGGAGCCGACCATGCCCTCGACAATGGTCAGGTCGGTGGTCAGCCGCGACAGCACCTCGCCGGTGCGGGTCTTGAGGAAGAAGGCCTGATCGAGGCTCAGAACGTGGTCGTAGATCGCCGTGCGCAGGTCCGCGACCACCCGCTCGCCGAGCTTGGAGATGAAATAGAAGCGCAGCGCCGTGGCGGCGGCCAGGATCAGCACCACGCCGCCGGCGATCAGGGCCGTGCGGTTCAGCGCGGCGTAGGTGTGCATCCCTAGGCCGCGATCGACGACAAGGCGGGCGGCGGCGCTGATGCTCAAGGTTGCGCTGGTGGAGATCAGCAGGAACAACGCCGCCAGCATCGCGTCGGCGCGGTGCGCGCGCACATAGGGCAGCAGCGCCGCCAGCGGACGCAGGTCGCGGCGCCGCTCGCGCCGCTGGGCCGACTGGGACAGGGCCTCGGCCAATACGGCCCCGGCCGACGGCCGACCGGCCGGTGTCACGCCATCGAGGCTGGCCTCACTCATAGTCTCTCCTTGGGCGCGGCATTGGGACCGCCCGGAACGATGCGGCCTTGCCTTAACGCCCGCGCTTGGTGTATCAGGCGCGCCTTCCGAAGCGATTGCGGGGCTTTTCGCCTCTGCGCTCGCTCGTCCATGCAAGTCGGTGCTTACCCGCGATGAAACAAGACACCCACCCCGACTATCATTTCATCACGGTGGTGATGACCGACGGGACGACCTATCAGACGCGCTCGACCTACGGCAAGGAAGGCGTGACGCTGAACCTGGATATCGACCCCAAGACCCACCCGGCCTGGACCGGCGGCAACCAGACCCTGCTGGACCGCGGCGGCCGCGTGTCGCGCTTCGCGGCGAAGTACGGCGGGTTCCTCAAGAAGTAGGGCTTTCGCTCGCGTTCGTGCGTGCTTCGACACGCCGGCTTCGCCGTCGGCTCAGCATGACGAACTTGTTTTGCGACCCACAATCCGCGACATGCTGAGCCGCGCCTGAAGGGTGCGCGTCGAAGCACGCACGACGAGCCCCTATCGCCCGAACGCCGCCTGCAGTTTCTCGAATTGCGACAGCACCGGATGCGGCGCCTCTTCCTCGGCCGCGTCGACATACATACGCCGGTCCAGGTGCATGACGCGCTCATAGAGGCGTTCGGACCGGTCCAGCAGGTCCAGCAATCCCACCGGCAGGACGCCCTTGTTCACGCCGGCCTCGCGGCGCGCGACGGTCTCGGCCGCCAGGCGGTAGCGGGCGTCGCAGGCCAGGGTCGGCTCCATGTCGCCTTCGCGCACGGCGCGCTGAACCAGCAGCCAGGACGCCACCTGCATCAGCCGGGTGGTCAGGCGCATGCTCTCGCTGGCGTAGCCCAGGGCCGCGCCGCGATCGAGGTGTTTGGATTCCTGGCGGCCCGCCCCGTCCAGATAGCCGGCCGTCTCCTCGACCAACTCCATGCCTTCTTGGAAGGTGCGGTCGAACAGCTCCGATCGGGCGAAATCCCTGACCACGCCGGCGCGCCAGGGGCCGACATCGCCCGGCGTCGCTGGGCCGACGTTCGTCGCTCCAATTTCATTCATCATGCACACCTTCGTCGGTCCGCGGAGGAAAACCGCGGTCCCGGCGCGTTGGCTGCAACCCCCATGCCAACGGCGCCCTTGCGACACTCATGGTTGGTTAAGGTTGATATCTGTTGAACGCCGGGTCTCGCTGTCATCGCTTAAACCGACATCATCGCTTGAATAAGGCGTCCGCCGCCGCGCGGCCGGCCTGTTTGCGCTCCAGCTGGGCCGCGGTCCGGGCCGCCTCGGCCTGGAGCAGTCCGATCCGCTCGCGGAGCTCTTCGACGGCGTAGAGGTCCAGGTCTTCGCGCGTCACGTCGATCAGAGCCTGGCCCCGCATGCGGCGTGGCGGAGCGGGATCTTCCAACATCAGCTCGCCTCCTCTGTTGATCGATCCGCAAAGCGGGCTATCTGATCCCTTGATGCGTCCAGACGCAAGTCCGCCCAGCCAAGCGGCAGGCGGGTGTGGCGAAGCCGAAAAGTGTTCACCACGAAGGACACAAAGGACACGAAGGGACACGCCCATCCGTTGGCGGCGCGGTTTTGCCCCGACTTCGCCGCTTGGCCCTCAGTCCAACTTCGTGTCCTTTGTGTCCTTCGTGGTGAAAATATCTAAGCCCGATCGTCCTGACTCAACCGGCGAGGTCCCATGATCCCCGAACAGATGACCGCCATCGCCGTCGAAGGCGGCAAGGGAACCGCCGCGGCCCTCAAACCCGTCCAGATCGCGACGCCCAGGCCCGCGGCCGGCCAGATCCTGATCCGGGTCAAGGCCGCGGGCGTCAACCGGCCGGACATCTTCCAGCGGATGGGCTTCTATCCGCCGCCGCCGGGCGCCCCCGACACCCTGGGCCTGGAGGTGGCCGGCGAGGTCGCCCTGGTCGGCGACGGCGTGACGCGCTGGCGCGAGGGCGACCGCGTCACCGCGCTTTTGGGCGGCGGCGGCTACGCCCAGTACGCGGCGGTCGACGCCCGGCATGTACTGCCGATTCCAGCTGGCCTGGATTTCGTGCAGGCGGCCGGCCTGCCGGAAACGGCGTTCACCGTCTGGGCCAACGTGTTCGAACATGGGGCGTTGAAGACCGGCGAGATCTTCATGGTGCATGGCGCCACCTCCGGCATCGGCGTCACCGCCATCCAGATGGCCAAGGCCGCCGGCGCCAAGGTTATCGCCACCGGCCGCGGGGCCGCCAAGGCGGCCAGCGCCCTGACCCTGGGCGCGGACCGAGCGGTTGACGTGACCGCCGAGGACTTCGTCACCGTCGGCCAGGCCGAGGGCGGGGTGGACGTCATCTTGGACATGGTCGGCGGCGACTATGTCGCGCGCGAGTTGGAGGTGCTGAACACCGGCGGGCGGCTGGTGATGATCGCCACCCAGGCCGGCGCCAATGTTGAGATCGCCTTGCCGCGGATCATGCAAAAGCGGCTGGTCCTGACCGGCTCGACCCTGCGTCCGCGCGACGCCGACGAAAAGGCCCGGCTGACCGCCGAGGTGGAGCGGGTCGTCTGGCCGTGGATCGCGGCAGGTAAACTGAAGAGCGTGGTCGACACGACCTTCCCCCTGGCCAGCGCCGCCCACGCCCACGCGCAGGTGGAAAGCGGCGCGCATGTGGGCAAGGTCGTGTTGATCGTTTAAGCGCCCTTGGCGCCGGCCGGGCCGAGCCTGGATTTCATAAATCCGTTATTGATCCATGACGTTTCCGTCATCGCAATCCGTATGAGTGCCCGGCGGAGATCGGGGATCGCGCTCAACGCGGTCTCCGACCGGGGAATCAATCGGCGGCTCAACTCCAGGACCGATAGCGCTCATCACCTGCCCCGGCGGTGGCTGGGTCGCATTGCGTCCGCCCTCGCATCGCCACGAAAAAAGAGGGTATAATGCGCAGCCAATCCACACGCCGCCTGCTGGCGATCACCGCGTCGCTGATCGCGCTGACCTGCGGCGCGCGCGCCTGGGCCGACGCGGCGCCGGCGGCCTCGGCTCCGGGTTCCAGCACCACCAGCGCAGGCGCCGAGGGCACCGAGGTCTCCAACGTCATCGTCACCGCCGAGCGCGGGCTGGCCGCGAAGACGGCGCCGACCAAGGCCTCGCTGGATCAGGTCCAGCCGGAATCAATCATCAGCCGCGACTTCATCGAGCGGGTGACGCCAGAGACGGGCGGCTGGACCACGGTCGTCCTGATCGCGCCCAGCGTATCCGGCATCACCTCCAACGGCGGCGGCATCGGCGACTACAATGTGGTCCAGATGCGCGGCTTCCAGGATGGTCAGTTCAACATCACCTATGACGGCATCGCGTTCGGCGACACCAATGACCCGACCCACCACGGCGCCGACTATTTCCCCACCTCCACGATCGGCGCGGCGGTGGTGGACCGCGGGCCCGGCGCGGCCGGCGACCTGGGCCAGGCGAACTTTGGCGGCGCGATCCACTACTTCTCGCCCACCGTCAGCGACACCATGGGGATCGTCCAGAAGGCGACCTACGGCTCGTTCAACACGGAAGCGGCCGTCACCACCCTCAACACCGGCTATCAGCCGCTGCTGGGCGGCGGCAAGCTGCTGCTCAACTTCGACGAGCGGCGATCGGACGGCGAGCTGTCCCTGTCCGGCGGCGACGCGTTCAATCAGATGCTCAAATTCGTGCTGCCGATCGGCGACAAGCTGGTGGTCACGCTCTACGGCGCCCACGAATGGACTCGCTTCAATTTTGAAGATTCGGAAGGCCCCGGAGAAACCTGGCAACAGACGGTGCTTTACGGCAAGAATTTCTCGATGACCAACATCCCGACCGATGAGCATTACACGGGATACAATTACGAGCGCAAGCAAACCGATTTCGAATACGTCGATCTGAAGTACCAACTGACCAAAGACATCAGCTTGGAAAATCAGGCTTATACCTATTATTATTCGAACAAGACGCTGTCGACCAACGACCTGACTGGACTGGTCGGCGGCCCAAACACCTCCCCGCCCATGGCGGCGGGCGCCAACCCGGACGATATCGGCGGCTACACCAAGCTCAACCAATACCGCGTCGAGGGCGACATCGTCCGCATCGACAAGGACTGGTCGTTCGGGACGCTGAAGATCGGCGGCCTGGTGGAAGGTTCGGACACCAACCGGTTCAACGAGTTCCTCGACTTCACCACCGGCCAGACGCCGGATGACAAGTTCACCCCGCCGAAATATCCCTTCACCACCAATGACAAGCTGCTGGAAAGCTCCAACTGGCTGCAGGGCCAGATCTTCGCCGACTTCAACTGGCGGCCGACCGACAACCTGACGATTTCACCCGGCATCAAGTACGTGGACTTCACCCGCGATGTCGACGCGGCGCACGAGAATGTCGGCGGCGGCTCCAAGAACCAGGCCCTGGTCGCCTCCAACACCTATAGCTCGCCGGTCTATTTCCTGACCGCGAACTACAAGATCCAGCCGGACTGGTCGATCTATGGCCAGTACGCGACCAGCTTTTTGATCCCCTCGCTGTCCGCCCTCTACGAGACCGGCGTCAATCTTCAGAGCCTGAAACCGGAATCGACCACCAACTACCAGGCCGGCACCGTCTTCACCCATGGCAGTTTCACCGCCGACGCGGACGTCTATCGGATCGACGCCACCAACCTGTATCTCGCCTGCACTCTTCCCGACCCGACGCCGGGCAATCCTGGAGGAACCACGGCCGGCTACTGCAATCTTGGCAGCGCGCGCTACAGCGGCGTTGAGGGCGAGGCGGCCTACGCCTTCGATTTCGGCCTGACCCTGTTCGCCAACGGCTCGTTCAACAGTTCCAAACAGCTTGGGGCCACATCCGAACGCATTCCCAATGCGCCCGGCTGGACCGACGCGATGGGCGCCATCTACAGCCACGGCCGCTGGCAGGCCTCGCTGAGCTACAAACAGGTTGGTTCCTACGTGCAGTACAACACGATCGGAACGACCAACTACACCTTCCACCTTCCGTCCTACGACACGGTGAACGGGTCTCTCGGCTATGATTTCGGCCATTTCCAGGTCAAGCTACAGGGCTTCAACCTGCTGGATAGGCGGACCATCACCTCGTACACGCCATCCGCCACCGCGACCCAGCTTTATGCCTATGACGGCAGCATCTACACCTATCAGGCCGGTCGCGAGCTTTCGGTGACGCTCATCGCCAAGTTCTGACCCGGCGCGATCAGGGGTCGCCCCGATTCGACGGGGCGACCGATCCGCACACCAAGGCGCGGCCGAGCGATTGGCGTTTCATTCGTCCGCGAACTTCTTTATAGATCGGTGTCTACCCCGCCCGGCCGCAAGGTCGGGCGCCGTCATTTCTGGACACTGGAACAAAGCCGCATGACCGACATCCTCATGCCCAAGGCGACCGCCGTCTGGCTGGTCGACAACACCTCGCTGACCTTCGAGCAGATCGCCGCTTTCTGCGAACTGCATGTGCTGGAAGTGAAGGGCATCGCCGACGGCGAAGTGGCCCGCGACATCCGCGGCGCCGACCCGATCGCCAACGGCCAACTTTCGCGCGAGGAGCTGGACGCCGCCCAGGCCAGTCCCAGCTATCGCATGAAGGCCCAAAAGAGCCGCCACGCCGAGCTGCTGAAGCCGCAAAAGAAGGCCTCGCGCTACACCCCGGTCTCGCGCCGGCAGGATCGACCGGACGCCATCGCCTGGTTCCTGCGCAACCACCCGGAGATCACCGACGGCCAGCTGGTCAAGGTGCTCGGCACCACCAAGTCGACCATCGAGCAGGTGCGCGGCCGCACCCATTGGAACGCCGCCAATATCAAGCCGGTGGATCCGGTGACGCTGGGGCTGGTCGGTCAGTTGGAGCTGGACGCGCTGGTCAAGAAGGCCGCCGAAAAGAAGGCCAAGGACGACGCCAAGCGCGGCGTCGTCGATGACGGCCCGTCCCTGCGGCCCGCGGCGGAAGCCGGCGTCCACGACCTGATCGACGCAGAAGACTAACGGATAAACTGTGCGTGAAAGCGGTCGCCTAAGGTAATCAAGCTTAGCCGGCGCACGATTATTTAACGGGCGAGCATGCAATATCCGGTCTCACTGACCGGACGGCGAGCCTTGCCCATGCCCGACGCGATCCTGCCGCCTCACAACGACCCCCGCCTGATCGAGCGTTGGGGGTTCGATCCTGAAACCAAGCGCGACACGTTCTCGCGCATCGCGCGGCTGGCTCAGACGGTCGCCGCGACGCCGATGGCGCGGGTTTTCCTGGAGGATGGCGAGATCCTTTGGTCGGCCGGCTCGATCATCCCCGGCCCGCTGCCGACGATGAATCGCGAGGCGGTGGCCGGCCTTTTGGCGCCGCCTGGCGAAAGCCACTGGATCGAAGACACCCTGGCCGACCCCGCGGTTCAGGGCCACGGCCTGGTCGTGGGCCGCCCCTGGTTGCGGTTCATCGCCTGCGCGCCAATCGTCATGAGCGACGGCCAATCCATCGGCGGGCTCTACGTCTCCGACCGCGCGCCGCGCGCCTTCGACGCCAAGGTGGCCGAGGATTTGCGCGACCTGGCCGATCTGGTCGCCCAGGCCTGCGAGCGGCCGCGACTGGTGCGCGAACTGGCCCATGCCGAGGCGGAGGCGCAGGCCGCGGCCAAGGTCACCGCGGCCTTCGTCGAGTCCTCGCCGGTAGCGCTGGTCATGGCCGATCGCGACCACAGGATCCTGCAGGTCAGCCCCCAATGGCGGGTGGAGATGGGCATGGTCGACGCCGATGTCATCGGCAAGAGCCTGTACGATCTGTTTCCGACCGCGCGCGGGCGCCACGAAGAGACCTTCAATCGGGTGCTGGCCGGCGAGACCATCCGCGCAACCCGAGTCCAGCTCGTTCTGCCCAACGGCGAGCGGCCCTGGGTGCGGGCCGAACTGACCCCCTGGCGCAACGCGAAGGGCGAAATCGGCGGCCTGCTCGCCATGACTCACGACATCACCGACATGGTGCGCGCGTTGGAGGAAAGCGAGCGATCCGAGCGGCGGTTGAAGCTCGCGACCGAGATCTCGGGCGTCCAGGTCTACGAGATGGACTACGTCAACGGGACGATGGTGACTCAGGGTGATTTCGGTGGACTGTTCGAGCAGCCCGTCACCTACCAAGAGATGAAAGACAACCCGCTGCGCGCGGTGCATCAGGACGACGTGGACCACGTGATGGCCGTCTGGAACCGGCGCCAGGCGACCGGTCAGCCTTTCCGGGCCGAGTATAGGGTCCCTCCGGTCCGGGGCCGCGATGTCTGGGTCTTCGGCGGGTTCGACGTCATACTGGACGATGACGGTGAGCCGCGAAACCTGATCGGCGTGCTGCAGAACATCACCGCCCGCAAGGAGTCCGAGCTGGCGCTGACCCAGGCCCGCGACTCAGCTCAGGCCGCCAACCGCGCCAAGAGCGAGTTCCTGGCCAATATGAGCCATGAGATCCGCACGCCGCTGAACGGAGTGATGGGCGTGGCCGGCGCTCTGGCGCGCACCGAGCTGACCCAGCATCAGCAGGACATGGTCCGCCTGATCGAGACCTCCGCCCAGACATTGGAGAGCCTGTTGTCCGACGTGCTCGACCTGGCGCGGATCGAATCCGGCCGATTGACCTTGATGACGGCCCCGTTCTCGATGGACGACGCGGTCGGGCCGGTCGCCGCCCTGTTCGAACCCAATGCGCGGTGCAAGGGCCTCGATTTCCAGGTAGACTTGGCGGACGCGGCGATGGGCGTCTTCGCCGGCGATGTCGCGCGGATCCGCCAGATTCTGTCCAACCTGGTTTCCAACGCGGTCAAATTCACCAGCCAGGGCGGCGTGCGCCTGGCGGTGGCGGCCGAACCGTCTGGCGCGGGCGCCAGTCTGATCCGCTTCACGGTCGAAGACAGCGGCATCGGCTTCGAGGCCGAGGCGCAAAACCGGCTGTTCGAACGGTTCGAGCAGGTCGACGGATCGATCACCCGGCGCTATGGCGGCACCGGCCTTGGGCTGGCCATCTCCCGCTCGCTCGCCGAGGAGATGGGCGGATCGCTGACCGCCACGGCCTCGCCCGGCAAGGGCGCATGCTTCAGCTTCACGCTTGAGCTGCCGCGACACGATGCGGCGCTCGTGCTCGCGTCCGAGGCGGCGGCCGGCGCCGAGGCCGGCGGCCAGGGCGGCTTCGTTCCGCGCGTACTGCTGGCGGAAGACCATCCGACCAATCGCAAGGTGGTCGAACTGATCCTCGGCTCGATCGGGGTCAACCTGACCAGCGTCGAGAATGGCCAGGAGGCGCTGGACGCCTTCGCCAGCCAGGTCTTCGACCTGATCTTGATGGACATGCAGATGCCGGTCATGGACGGGCTGACCGCCATCCGCGCCATCCGCGAGCAGGAGGCGGCGGAAGGGCGAACCCACACGCCGATCTACGCCCTGACCGCCAACGCCATGCCCGAGCACGCCGAGGCTTCGCGCCTCGCCGGCGCTGACGCCCACCTGACCAAGCCGATCGCCGCGGCCGCGTTGATCACCGCCGTGCGCCAGATCGCCGCGCCCAAGGAGACGGAGCTGGCGCTGCGCTCGGCCTAAGGCGCTGATCGGCTGGACTTGGCTCCCTTGGCGCCAGCATATGGCGCCATGCAGTCTTCCGCGTCTTTGGATGTGATCGTCGCCGGCGCCGGCATGTCGGGCGCCACCCTGGCCCTGGCCCTGGCTCACGGCGGGCTGAAGCCCGTGCTGGTCGATCCCCAGCCCTTCGCCGCCCAGCTGGCGCCCACCTTCGACGGACGCGCCTCGGCGATCGCCTTTTCCTCGTTCCGAGCCTGGGACGCCATCGGTGTCGGCGACGCCCTGCGCCCGCACGCCCAGCGGATCGAGCAGATCCTGGTCACCGACGGCCGCGCGCCCGGCCCGGCGACGAGGGGTGTGACGCCCTTTCTGCTGCGGTTCGATAGCGCCGAGATCGCCGATCGGGTCCGCTCCGAACCGCTGGGCTACATGCTGGAAAACCGACGCATCCGCGCGGCGTTGGCGCAGGCGATCGACGCGGCGGGGATCGAGGTCCTGGCGCCAGCCAGCGTCAAAGCGGTCGAATTCGAGGCCGCGGCGGCTCGCGTCCATCTGGCCGACGGCCGCGTGCTGAGCGCGCCGGTGGTGGTCGGCGCCGAAGGCCGCAATTCGGTGGTGCGGGCGGCGGCGGGGATCAACGCGATCGGCTGGGGCTATGGCCAAAGCGGCGTCGTGGCGACCGTCAAGCTGGAGCGACCCCACGGGGGCGTGGCCCATGAATATTTTCTGCCTGGCGGTCCCTTCGCCATCCTTCCGCTGACGGAGGATCGGGTCAGCCTGGTCTGGACCGAAAAGACCGCCGCCGGCGAGGCGCTGCGCAACGCCCGGCCGGAGGTGTTCGCCTCGCTGCTGCGGCGCCGGTTCGGCCTGTTCTTGGGCGCGCTGGAGGTGGTGGGCCCGACCTTCGTCTATCCGCTGGCGTTGCAGCTGGCCGAACGGCTGGCGGCGCCGCGCGTGGCGCTGCTGGGCGATGCGGCCCACGGCATCCATCCGATCGCGGGCCAGGGCCTGAATCTCGGCCTCAAGGACGCCGCCGCCCTGGCCCAGGTGCTGGTCGACGCGGCTCGGCTCGGCGAAGACATCGGCGCGGAGGCGGTGCTGCAGCGCTATGCCCGCTGGCGGCGGTTCGATAATGTCACCCTGGCCGTCGCCACCGATCTGTTCACGCGCCTGTTCTCCAACGACAATCCGGCGCTGCGCCTGGCGCGCGGGGCCGGGATGGCGATGGTCAACCGGATCGGCCCGGCCCGGAGGTTCTTCATGCAAGAGGCCGGCGGCGCGGTAGGCGAACTGCCGAGGTTGTTCAAGGGCGAGGCGTTGTAGGGGGTGTGCGTGCTTCGACACGCCGGCTACGCCGTCGGCTCAGCATGACGATGAAAATGGAAATCCATAAAACTACGTCGTGCTGAACCGGGCGCGTAGCGGCCGTGTCGAAGCACGCACGAACCCAACTCCCTACCGCGACAGCCCTTCCCGCTCCAGCCGACCCAGGTGCTCAGCCCACAGACGATCATGGTCCCGGCCGAGCCGATAGAGTTCGTCCCAGCTGTAAAGCCCCGTATCATGTCCATCGTCGAACACGATCCGCGCGGCGTAGCGGCCGACCGCTTGGACGTCGGCGATGCCCACACCCCGCTTGCCGTCGACCGTGCGGCCGGGGCCGGATCCGTGGCCGCGATCCTCGGCGCTGGGGGTCATCACCCGCAGATATTCCGCTGACAGGCTGAAGGTCCTGCCGTCGTCGAAGGCCACGTCCAAGGTGCGCGCCGCGCGTTTAACGCGCAGCTCGGTCGGCCAGGGACGGGCGGCCACGACGCTCATTCGCCTTCGCCCAGGTCACGCGCCTCCTCGGGCAGCATCACCGGCACCCCGTCGCGAACCGGATAAGCCAGGCGCGCCGAGCGGCTGATCAGCTCGCCCGCCGCGCGGTCATAGGTCAGCGGCCCCTTGGTCACCGGACAGACCAGCACTTCCAAAAGGCGCGGATCGACCTCGGCGGTCAGGACATTAGGCGCTGGCGGGGGGGGCGCAGGCGTGGGGGGCGCGGACGCATCGGTCATGGGCTCGTATGGGGTCCTATTGCAGTTGCTGCGGGTCGTCGTCGCCGGATCGGCCGGCCGCATCGATCTCCATCAAGGCGATCAGCGCCTCGCGGCGTTCGGCCAGGGTCATGGCCTCGAGCAGGGCCTGTTTCTCCGCCGCCTCGAAGGGCAGCAGCATGGCCAGGCTGTTGACCAGCGCGTCGCCCGGCGCGGTCTTGGCCGCCTCCCAGTCCACGTCCAGCGATCGGCGTTCCAGATAGGCTTTCAACGCGTGCAGGAACAGCATCCGGTCGAAGCCGTCATCGTCCGCCGCGTCGCGCAAATCGGCCTCGAACGGTGCGTAATCGGCCCGGATCTGGCGATAGGGGCTGCGCAGCGGCAGCTCCGGCCCGACAGCGAACCGGCACACTCCCGTCAGGGTGATCAGGTAGCGGCCGTCGGAGGTTTCGGCGAAGCGGGTGATCCGGCCCAGGCAGCCGATCGCCGCGAGCCCCGGCCGCTCGCGGTCGCCTCCAAGCCGGGTCTGGATCATGCCGATCATCCGCTCCGCGCCCATGGCGTCGTCGATCATGTTCAGATAGCGCGGCTCGAAGATGTTCAAAGGCAGCTGGCCGTGGGGCAGCAACAGGACCTCGTCCAGCGGAAAGACCGGAATGACCTGGGGCAGGTCGGCGGCTTTGCGATAGGCTCCCGCGACCATGCCAGCCTCCGTGCCTTACCCTTAAGCGAACAAGATCGATGATAGGCGCCGCCGGCCTTGCTTGGCGACGTCGGACGTGGGTCCGGCGGCTTCGAACACGGTGAGAAGCTGTTTGCGCGCCGCCTCTTCGTTCCAGGCGCGGTCGCGGGCGATGATGGTCAACAGGTGATCGGCGGCCTGAGCCAGCTCGCCTCGGCCGGCCAGCGCCTTGGCCAGATCGAAGCGGGCTTCGTGGTCGTCGGGATCGCGGGCCAGCCGCTGTTCCAGCCCGCCGGTCTCCGCCGCGCCCTCCGCCGCCAGGGCCAGCGCCGCCCTGACGCCGTCCAGGTCGACATCCCTGGCGCCTTGCGGCGCCATCTGCACCACCTCCGTGGCGCGTTCGATATCGCCGCCGTTCAGGTAGCAGCGGGCCAGACCAGCAATGGCCTTGACGTTGTCCGGCTCCATCTGCAGGGCCTGGGCGTAGGCCTGGGCCGCGCCGCCGATATCGCCGAGATCCAGCGACTCCTTGGCCAGGTCCAGGATCTGGGCGACCTCCGAGGGGCCGGCGGGACCGGCCAGCTTGTCGATGAAGGCTTTCAGCTGGCTCTCCGGCACCGCGCCCATGAAGGCGTCCACCGGACGGCCGTCGACGAAGGCGTAGACCGTCGGGATCGACTGCACCCTAAGCTGCCCGGCGAAACCCGGGTTCGTGTCCACATCGATCTTGACCAGCTTGACCGCGCCCTTGGCCGCCAGCACGGCCTTTTCCAAAGCCGGGGTCAGCTGCTTGCAGGGCCCGCACCAGGTCGCCCAGAAATCGACGATCACCGGCTGGGTCTTGGAGGCCTCGATCACGTCGGCGACGAAGCTCGCGTCGCTCCCCACCTTGATCAGGTCGGCGGCGCCATTCCCGGAGGCGGAGGTTGCGGCGGTCGTGTCTTTCAGCATGGCGTCCTCAAAAAGGGCGGGTCTCGTTCGGCGCTAAGATGGTCGCGTCCGGGCCTGGCCGCAACGCGCTTCGGCGCATTTAGCCTATAGCACGTGGCTATACCACGACTGGGGGCGAGCGGGCGAAATCGACCACGATGGGGGTCACGTCCAGCGCGCGCAGAAAGGCGGCGAACCCTTCGCGCGACACGGCGGTGGTGGCGGTGTTGATCAGCGGGTGGAAGTTGATCGCCGCGCAGGCCATCAGGGCCGCATCCAGCACCAGGGTGACCTTGTGGCCGCGGTCATTGATCAGGGCGAAGGCTGTGACCGATCCGGCGCGCACGCCCAGCGTCTCTTCCAGCAGCGCCTCGGAACCGAACGACAGCCGCCCCGCGCCGATCGCCGCCGGCAGCGCCTTCAGGTCCACCGCCGTCTCGCCCAGCGCGCTGACCAGCCACAGCCGGCCCTTGGCGTCCTTCAAGAACAAGTTCTTGGTGTGGCCGCCAGGCAGAGCCGCCTTGATCTCATGGCCCTCCTCCACCCGGAACACCGGCGGATGGCGAAGGGTGTGGTGCGCCACGCCGAGGCGATCCAAAAAGGCGAACAGCTCGGCTTCGGCGGTTTGGGTCGCGGAGGCGTCGGTCATCCCACCGCCTTTACCCGTTGACCACTGGACGCCTCAAGCCCGAGGCGGCTATTGGGAGATGAGAATATTTCCGCCCCACCTATGCGGCGGCAGGCCCACCGTCGAGACGCATCATGCCGAAACTGGAATGCTTCCCCACCGACGCCCGGCCGCCTGACATCGTACCCGGCAGGCCCCAGCGCAAATGGATGGAGATGTTCGACGACCGCCATCCCTATCGCTGCCTGCCGCTGACCATGGCCAACTGCACGGGCTGGGAGATCCTATCGCCCACCGCCTTCACCATCCTCTGGAACGGCGGACCCCACCAGAACGATCTGGCGTTTCGGCCCGACCACCCGCATCCGGGCTTCGAGGATCTGGTCAAGTCCCACTTCTCCAGCGGCATCGTCACTTTCCATCCGGGCTATTTGTTCCGCACGCCGCCCGGCTGGTCGATGTGGGCCGGCGGGCCGCCCAATCACATCAAGGACGGGATCCAGCCCCTGGCCGGTCTGGTCGAAACCGACTGGCTCCCCTTCCCCTTCACCATGAACTGGATGATGACCCGTCCCGGCGAGGTCCGCTTCGAGCGCGGCGAACCCTTCTGTTTCATCACCCTGATGCAGGACAAGGCGCTGGAAGAGTTCGACGTGGTCCAGCGGCCGCTGGAGTCCGACGAGGAACTGCGCGGCCAGTACGAGGCCTGGGTCAACAAGCGCGAAGACTTCAATCAGCGCCTGCACGCCCGCGAGCCCGAAGCGGTCAAGGCGGCCTGGCAGCGCTATTATTTCAAGGGCGAAGTGCCCGACGCGACCGACTACAAACCCAAGGACCACGTCAACAAGCGCCGCCTGAAGGCGCCGCGGTTTGGGCGCTGAGCCGGTCCTGACGACGATCAAGGGATGCGGCGCGAACACCCTTGCAAACCGCGGGCGCCTCTGCGATAAGCCCCGCTCTTTTCGGGGCCGCCGCTAAGGTCCCACGGAGCGCGGGCGTAGCTCAGTGGTAGAGCACAACCTTGCCAAGGTTGGGGTCGAGAGTTCGAATCTCTTCGCCCGCTCCAGATATTATTCAATGAAATCAGAGAGATCAAACAGCCCTTCGGGGCCGTTCTTTGCTTGAGCGAATCGATACCCCACCGCATCCCCACTTAGCGGTGTCTAATTCCCCTCATTTTACCCCTCCGGGGTGGGGGGTACCATGAAACCGAGCCAACCTTTGACGTAGCTCTGGCCGCCTCTGTCGCGACACAAAAAATCAAAAGTCCCGGCCGTCGGCTGACGAGGCTATCGGTCGAAGGTCCGGTTCCGGGTAGAATCGACCCTGAGCTGTCCCCTGGGGAGTCAGGTTTTGGGTGGCCTGGGGCCCAGCACGCTCATCGCAGTAGCCGCTGGCGAACCTCAACCTTGACTAGTGACGCAACCAAAGGCGATCAAGTCAAGGAGCCACGCGAGAGGGAACCGTTATGCCAACAAGCCACTACATCGGTAAAGCGGGGCATCTAGCACTGATGGGTGAACTATGCCTGCGCGGTTACAACGTCGCGATGCCTGAGATAGACAAAGGTGATGACGTCTTTGCCGTCAACGATACGACTGGGACCATGTGGCGCCTTCAGGTTAAGACCTCACTAGGAACGAAACAGAAAAAATCTTGGCGTTATGGGTTTCGGGTTAGAGAAAATCAAATTTAGCTAGCACAAAGCCCAGAGCTTCATTTCTTTTTTGTGATGCGAAAGAACGGGCGTTGGCGTTTTCTCATCATGGACCGGGCGGTGCTCCGAAATTACGTCAACAATCAGAACTTAGGGACGGCCGCCGGCACGTATCGGCAATTCAACTTCGTGCTGCATGACGACGGGCGCTGCGTGTGTTCTAGCATCGATCTTCAGAACCACATTGGAGACTGGGCAACTTGGCCTGATCTCTGACTCGGCAAGACAGGTCCGCTCAGCAATCGGATTCAGGCTAGAGGCTAGGCGGCGTCATTCCGCGAGCGGCGATGTTCAGAGGCCGCTCCCGATGTCTGCGTTCCTTCCACCCACAACACGCATTCGAATGTCCGCTCGTCGGCATGGGGGGTACCATGGAACCGAACCAGCCTTGAACGCGGCTCTGGTCGCCTCCCAGGGCTACATAAAAATAAAAACCTAGGCTCGCGCTGCTGCATCCGCCTCAGGCAGGTGGAACTACGGTTCAGATGCTTCGCGGTCGTCCGCCTGGGAGCGGTTTCGGCTTTTCAGCTCCCTCCGGCATCTCATCAAATAGCGCCCCAACACGGACACCGAGCACATCCGCGATCCGGTCGAGTAGGTCCACGGTAATGTTGACGTTCTCGCGCTCCAACTCGCGCAAGTGACCTCGATTAACGCCGCTCGCCTCGGCCAAGCGACCCTGAGACAAGCCGCGTTCCGTTCGTAGCCGCCGCAAATTCCATGCGATGAGCGCCCGCCCTGTCATCGCTGGAGGAAGAGCGTGCGAATGCTCGCGTTAATAGAGCGGTTATACCAGCCCTATTACACTGCGGTCGGAAGGTTTCCACAAGGATCATAGCCCATGCTCAGGTTCGCTGCCTTTGCTCTTGCTTCCTCGGTCTTGCTATCGCCCTAGGGGGCGGTGAGGCGGCTGCGCAATCCACCACCAACTGCATGGCGATGGGACCCAGCATGGTCCATTGTGTCAACCGGCGTCCAAGTTTGACCCCCGATCGGCGTTCAATATTGACCCGTCTGACGCCGGCGTTTGCAGTCGCCCGGCGGCGTAGCGCGGAGCCATTGGCGGAGCGCAGCGCGTAGCCGACGGGCGCACCCGAGGCGTGGGCCGATCAGTAGCGGTTCTTGAGCCGGTAGCTGTCGTTGCCGGTCTCGACGATGTCGCAGTGGTGGGTCAGCCGATCGAGCAAGGCCGTGGTCATCTTGGCGTCGCCGAAGACGTTGGGCCATTCGCCGAACGCTAGGTTGGTGGTGATAATCACCGAGGTCTGCTCGTAGAGTTTGCTGATCAGATGGAACAGCAGCTGGCCGCCGGACTGGGCGAACGGCAGGTATCCCAACTCGTCGAGCACCACGAGTTCGAGCCGCGAGAGCTGGGCCGCCAGAGCGCCGGCCTTGCCGCGCCGGCGCTCGTCCTCCAGCCGATTGACCAGATCGACGAGGTTGAAGAACCGGCCGCGGGCGCCGGCGCGCACCACGTTGGCGGTGATGGCGATGGCCAGGTGGGTCTTGCCCGTGCCGGTCCCGCCGACCAGGACCACGTTGCGGCGCCCGGCCAGGAACGATCCATCGTGCAGTGAACGGACCAGGCCTTCGTTGATCATCGAGCCGTCGAAGGCGAAGGCGTCCAGGTCCTTGATGCCCGTTGTTGCGATCGTGGGGCAACAGGCGCGGGCCTCGATTGGCGCCTCCTACCAGCAGGAGATCGACCTGCAATCCGCCTTCAAGGATGTCGCGTCCGAGTACGTCGCCACCGGAACAATTCCGGCCCAGGTGCGCACCATCGTAGACCGGGCAGTGCGCATCGCCCAAGCCAAACGCACCGTCACCGCGATCATCTTGCCGAACGATCCGCAGCTGATGAAGTTTGAAGAGCCGCCGGTGAAGCACGGCTACACCCACACTGGCGTCGGCTTCCCCAGCGTCTCCAAAGTCCCCGAACTCTCCGGCCTGCAAGCCGCGGCCGCGGTGCTGAACGCGGGCAAAAAGGTCGGCATGCTAGTGGGCGCCGGCGCGCTCGAAGCGACAGACGAAGTCATCGCCGTGGCCGACAAGCTCGGCGCTGGCTGCGCCAAGGCGCTGCTCGGCAAGGCGGCGCTGCCGGACGACCTGCCTTGGGTGACGGGATCCTTAGGGCTTCTCGGCACCAAGCCGAGCTGGGATCTCCTGAAGGGCTGCGACACCTTCCTGATGATCGGTTCCTGTTTCCCCTATTCAGAATTCCTGCCCGAGCCCGGCAAGGCGCGCGGCGTGCAAATCGACATCAATGGCGCCAACCTGTCCCTGCGGTATCCGATGGAAGTGAGCCTGGTCGGCGATGCCGCCGCCACCCTCGCCGCGCTCCTGCCGCTGCTGGAACACAACACCGACGGGTCCTGGCGCGAAAAGATCGCGGCCGACATGACCGATTGGTGGAAGATCCTGGAAGCGCGCGCCATGAACAGCGCTGACCCGCTAAATCCACAACGGGTGTTCTGGGAGCTGTCGGCGCGCCTGCCTGACAACGCCATCATCACCGCGGACTCGGGCTCCGCCGCCAACTGGTACGCCCGTGACCTAAAGATGCGGCGCGGGATGAAGGCCTCCCTCTCCGGCGGCTTGGCGTCCCTCGGCGCCGGCACCCCCTACGCCATGGCCGCGAAGATGGCCTACCCGGACCGGACCGTGATCGCCTGCATGGGCGACGGCGCCATGCAGATGAACGGCATCAATGTGATGATCACCATCGGCAAATATTGGCGGCAATGGTCGAATCCCCGCCTCATCGTCCTGGTCTTGAACAACCGTGACCTGAACCAGGTGACGTGGGAGGAACCTGTCCAGCTTGGGAAGGGCAAGACGGAGTCGACCCAAAGCATCCCCGACTTTCCTTACGCCAAGTAC
>Ga0302314_10003507_pt1 | contig 28894 bp, 27 predicted proteins | sample III_Palsa_N2_3_FD_200533 | JGI IMG/M metagenome (GOLD analysis project Ga0302314, IMG submission 200533) | Peat permafrost microbial communities from Stordalen Mire near Abisko, Sweden - III_Palsa_N2_3 | ecosystem: Environmental > Terrestrial > Soil > Palsa > Peat permafrost | place: Sweden...
TGTCAAACGGACTCGCACAAAGTTCGACATCAAACTGGGTTGACGATGTCGGTTCTGGAGTCTATGTTGTGCGTTGTTGTTCGCTCCTTGGCCTGGGAAGCAATGAAGGGATCAATCTGTGCTCGCAGCAGTGCGCCAGCAATTCATCGTCGACGAAGTCAACCGAATCGGTGCCGTCAAGGTAGACGAGCTCACTCGCGTCCTCTCTGTTTCGGACATGACCGTCCGCCGAGATCTCGACGCATTGGCGCGCCGAGGTCTGCTTTCGAAGGTCTACGGGGGTGCGGTCGCGTTGGGGCGGAGCAGCACCGACGAGCCCGGCTTCGAACGTAAATCAGCGCGCGCACAGATCGAGAAGGAAGCGATCGGGACAGTCGCTTCCGAGCTTGTCGAGCCGGGAGGCGCGATAGCGATCACGGCGGGAACGACAACCTGGACGGTCGCGCGCTACCTGGTCAACATCCCGAACTTGACGATCGTGACCAACTCGATCCGCATCCTGCAGGTCTTGCAGGAGCACGATCGAACCGACCTGACGGTCATCCTCACCGGCGGTGTCCGCACACCGTCCGACGCGTTCGTCGGACCGCTAGCCGTCGCCGCCATCCGTTCGCTGCACGTCGATCTGGTGATCATGGGCGTGCACGGACTCGACTTGGAGGCTGGCCTCACGACGCCGAACCTGCTCGAGGCCGAGACGAACCGCGCGTTCGTCGCCTCGGCGAAACGGCTCGTCGTGGTTGCAGATCACACTAAGTTCGGAGTCGTCGGCCTCGGCCAGATCGCGCCACTTTCGTCGGTCGACACGCTCATCACGGACGATCGGATCGATAGACAGGCCCGTGACGCCCTCTCGCAGGCCGTGCCTGGGCTGGTGCTCGCGCCCGTCGAGGAACACCACGCTGAGGAAGAGCACCACGCCGAGCACATGCCATGACGGGGCATGCGATCAGAACAACCCAAGCGCCGGCAGGGTCCACAAAGAAGCGTGGGCGTTTGGCTGACGGCAGAGAGATTCTCTACTTCGACGAGTGCGACCACGCGGTCCATGCCGATGACAAGCGTTCGCTCGATTCCGCATCGACGTCCTCGGTTATGCGTCGGGATAACGTGCTCGGCGAATGGGTCACGATCGCGAGTCACCGGCAGGACAGAACGCACCTCCCGATTGAAGCGGAGTGCCCCCTTTGCCCCTCCACGCCGGATCACCAAACCGAAATCCCGTCAGCGGACTACGACGTTGTGGTCTTCGAAAATCGCTTCCCGGCGTTCTCGACCCCTTCCGCGCCGACGGACGGCGGTAGCCCCTCCGAGGAATCGAGCGAGCGGCTCTTCGAACACCGTCCCGGCTCTGGGCGGTGCGAAGTCATCTGCTTCACGTCCCAGCACAGCCTTTCCTTCTCGCAGTTACCGCCCTCGCGAGTACAGACGGTCCTCAACGCCTGGATCGACCGCTCCGTCGAACTCACGACACTGCCGAACGTCGAGCAGGTGTTCTGCTTCGAGAACCGCGGCGAGGAAACCGGGGTCACCCTGAGCCACCCTCACGGGCAGATCTACGCCTATCCGTTTGTGACACCCAGGACGCAGCGAATGCTCGAAAACGCACGCGGCTACCAACGAACGACTTCGCGCAACCTCTTCGCCGACCTATTGGAGGCCGAAATCGAGTGCGGCGACCGGATCGTTATCCGCGGGAGGCACTGGACAGCATTTGTACCTTTCGCCGCGCGGTGGCCCCTCGAGGTCCATCTCTACCCCAATCGGCAGATGGCAGTGCTTTCCGATCTCTCGGCCGATGAGCAAGAGGAATTCTCGTCGATCTACCCCGCGCTACTACGTCGGATGGAGGGCGCATTCGGATTCCCGCTTCCGTACATCGCCGCCTGGCACCAGGCCCCGACACACGTTGACCGGGAACTCCCCTATCTCCACCTTCAGATCACGTCGATCCGGCGAGCACCGGGCAAACTGAAGTACCTCGCTGGGTCCGAAGCCGCAATGGGCGCGTTTATCAATGACGTGCTGCCGGAAGAGGCGGCCCGTCTCCTCCGCGAAGCACGCGCCTGATCGGCTGACCTGCGCGCGCGATGCGCGCCTTCCGAGATACGTCCCCTCGCCTCAGCGGGAGGTGGGCTTTAGCATTTTCCGCGTGTCAGGAGCCCAAAGTTCCAAGTGGTCGCTGTGGTCCGAGAATTCGGTGCTGTCGATCGGCTCTAAGGGGTCGGTTTTGTCGGTCGGCTCGGTCGGGTCATTCCTGTCGATCGGTTCGATCGCGTCATGCGCGTCGCTGGTATCGATTGGCTCGTGCTTGTCGATCGGTTCGATCATGTCTTTCAGGGCTCGACGCGGCGTCATGAGTTCTGGCCCGAACTGAAACGGCCGCCGCCTCGAAGGCCCGCGCACGCACCCTGGGATTAGTCGGTGATCCGACGGACGCGAGCGACGTGGCTCGCGTAAACGCACGCAGTCTCCTCTTCGCGGTCGAGCGCGGCGCGGTACGCCGCATGCGCGAGCCAACCGTCGGCTCGTGTGGTCGCTTCGACCCACTGCTGATAGGCAAGCCGGACCGCTACACACTCGTCCCTCCAGGAGAAGTAGGACTCGCGCACCTCGTCGGCTGCCCACCGTTCAACTTCTATGTCGCTGCCGAATGTGGTTCCCATCGGGACTCCGTTCATACGAGGTACTCGGATCCCGTCAGCCTCTCATTGGCTCCGACGGGCGCATATACCGCCCTACTGGAGAAGCCAGCCCAGACGTCCGGAGGAACGTGGTAGGGCGCGCCCTACCGACACCTTCGGCATGTCGGAGTGAGTTGTCTGGCAGATCGGTATGTACCCGCACCGCGGACGATGGGATCGTCACCGTCACACCGATGCGTCGGCAAGCCGGCAGTGAAGCGCTGGGGGGTCTGGCGGTCGGGAGGACATCCCACCCACACGTAGGAGGATCCCGATGGCAACGACGGACATCAAGCCCAGCTATACCGACGGTGACATCCCTGAACCGATCGTCGCCGGTCGCGGCGGGACCATTCTCGGTCCGCGCAATGTTCCGGTCGAGCGGCAGAACCCCGATGTTCTGATCGCGCCGGACACGGACGCTGGCACGGTGCCGAACCTGAAGTGGCCGTTCGCGCTGTCGCACAACCGTGTGCTGTCTGGTGGTTGGGCGCGTGAGACGACGACCCGCGAGCTTCCGATCAGCACGGAGATCTCGGGCGTGAACATGCGCCTGACCCCGGGCGGCGTCCGCGAGCTGCACTGGCATAAAGAGGCGGAGTGGGCGTACGTGATCGCTGGCGGCTGCCGCGTCAGCATCCTGGATGAGCAGGGCCGCCTGTTCATCGACGATGTCGGAGTCGGCGACCTCTGGTACTTCCCTGCCGGCCTGCCCCACTCGATCCAGGCGCTGCAGGCCGGGGTCGAGTTCCTGCTCGTGTTCGACTCAGGCGTCTTCTCCGAGAACGAGACATTCCTGATCACCGACTGGTTCAACCACACGCCGCGGGACGTGCTGGCGAAGAACTTCGGGGTGCCCGCGTCGGCGTTCGACGTGCTCCCAACCGACATCGGCCACACGCGGTACATGTTCGCCGGCGAGGTGCCGCCGCCGCTTACCGACGACGCGCCGCCGTACCCGGCCACTCAACCGCCGCTGTCATACACCTGGCACATGCACCCCCAGGAACCAACCAAGGTCCCTGGCGGCTACGTCCGAATCACCGACTCCCGCAACTTCACCGTCTCCCAGACCATCGCCGCGGCGCGGCTGGACATCGAGCCCGGCGGAATCCGCGAAATGCACTGGCACCCCAACGCCGACGAGTGGCAGTACTACCTCTCAGGCCAGGGCCGGATGACCGTGTTCGCGTCCGGCGGGAAGTCCCGGACGTTCGACTTCCAGGCCGGTGACGTCGGGGCCGTCCCGTTCGCGATGGGCCATTACGTCGAGAACACAGGCGATGAGCCGCTCGTGGTCCTGGAGCTATTCCGCTCAGACCACTTCGCTGATGTCTCGCTGGCCCAGTGGATGGGCGTCCTACCGCCCGAGCTGGTAAAGGCGCACCTCAACCTCGACGACAAGGTGATCGCGAGTCTGCCCAAGGACAAGCCGCTCATCACCCGCTGAGAACGGCTACCGCACGCAGAAGACCGTGATCCGGGTTGCTGGGCACCCTCAGAGGCTCAGCAGCGCCGGTGAACGCCGCCGAACTGTCCCCTCTCCCGAGTTCGGCGGAAGCCGGGCAGGCCGCGAGCACCATCGCCGACCTACTCAAGTCGGCGCCCGCGCCTGCCCGGCAACTTTCTCCGCGAACCCCTGGGCTCGGAATGATCGCTGAGGGTCAGAGCCAGCAAATCAACCTATTGGGTTGATGCGATCTCACCCACGCTCGCGACAGGCTTCCAACGTGTCAACAAACAGTGTCTCTGAGAGTGCCGAGGCGAACGGAGGATGGCGATGATCCGTTGTGTGCGGATGTGGACGGGCGACGACGGTAACTCGCTGTTCGAGGAAGGCTCCATCGACCTCGGCGACGGGATGCGCGGCGACTCGGTTGGCCAGTCCGTTCCGGCCCTAGAGATCTCCTTTCAGGAGACGCGTTCAGGAGGCTCGTACGAGTGGCACAAGGACCCGGTCCCGCGCTTCGTGATCACCCTCTCGGGGACGCTCGAGTTCGAGACGAAGTCGGGGGCGACCTTCACGATCCGGCCGGGCGATGTGTTGCTCGCCCAAGACAACACGGGCACGGGTCACAAGTGGAAGCTGATCGGTGAGGAGCCATGGCGCCGGGCCTACGTCGTCTACGAGAGCGGCGTCGATCTTCAGTTCAAGCCAACGACTATGGAGCAACAACCATGAGCACCAACACATCGGCAAGGCCAGACGTTGCGCTCATCGGCGCGGGCATCATGAGCGCAACCCTCGGCACGCTGCTCAAGGAGCTCGAGCCGACGCTCGATGTGGTCATGATCGAGACGCTGGACGATTGCGCCCAGGAGAGTTCCGAGGCATGGAACAACGCCGGAACCGGACATGCGGCGAACTGCGAGCTGAACTACACGCCTCAGCGTTCGGATGGCAGTATCGATATCTCGAAGGCGCTTGAGGTCAACACCGAGTTCGACATCTCGCGACAGCTCTGGTCGTACCTGGTGACCAAGGGCGCGATTCCCGATCCGCAGGCCTTCCTCGAGGCGTGTCCGCACATGAGCTTCGTCTGGGGCAAGGACAACGTCGAGTTCCTGCGTGCGCGGTGTGACGCGATGTCGGCCCACCACTGCTACGAGGGCATGGAGTACAGCGAGGACCACGGTGAGATCGGCGATTGGGTCCCGCTTGTCATGGAGGGCCGCGATCACGATCAGCGTGTGGCTGCAACGAGAATGGTCACCGGCACCGACGTTGACTACGGCTCGCTCACGCACCTGCTGCCCACCAACCTGTCAAAGCAAGAGATCGCGGATGAGCTTTGCGTTTCGGTCCATACCGTCAAGACGCACATCCACCATCTCTATAACAAGCTCGGCGTTCACTGCCGCCGCGACGCGGTCGTCCGCGGCCGAACCCTCGGGCTGGTGCGGCCCGGCTAGCAGCTGTTGACCTGGGCGAGCGAACGCACGGCCTGGCTCAGGCCTGGTGGCGGCCGCTCAGCTCATAGATTGCTGCTACATCCTGGTCGGCGAGTTCTTGGTCCGTGCTGGCGAAGAGTTCGAGGGTCGCATCCAGCAGCGGCATGGTCGATCCGGAGATCTGCTCGACCTCGCGCACAAGTTCCAAGTCCTTCAGCGCCAGCCGAACTGGGAAGCCCGCCGGGTATTGATGAGAGTGCATCTCATTCAGCTTCTGCACAGCGTAAGCAGAGCCCAGCGGCCCTCCATCGAGCAGCGCAATGAAGTGCTGCTGATCCAGACCCATGGCTTTGCAGAGGCGCATCGACTCCGCGAGCGCTCCGACCATCGTGATCATCCAGTGGTTGGTGGCGAGCTTCAGACGGGATCCCATCCCCGCTTCGCCGACCCAAAGCACTCGCGACGCAAGCGCGTCAAAGATCGGCTTGACCGTCGACTGCGCGGAGTCCGGTCCAGACGCCAGAATCGTGAGTTGTCCCTGCTCAGCCGGCTTCGTGCTGCCAGAGACTGGCGCATCGAGGAGCATGACGTTGTGTGCCTGCGCAACCTGCGTCAAGTTGTCTGCTTCGGCAGCACCGACGCTACTCATTTGCAGCCACAGCGTGTCCACGGGCCAATCGTCCAACAGGGGTTCGACGACTCCAAGGACGATCCCGGCAGTCGGGAGCATCGTGATCACAACGTCCGCGCTGCGAACCACCGCCGTCGGATCATCGACTGACAAGCCACCGCTGGCGACGAGATCACGAAGGTGCTCAGGCTCACGGTCCCAGGCGATCACGTCGATGCCCATAGCCAGCATCCGTCGACCCATCGCAGATCCCATGAGTCCAACCCCGAGCAGCCCAACACGGACCTCCGCAGGACTCGAGTCCTCACTGTTCATCGCTCGCTCCCTCCAGTCCCGCTGAGCTCAGGGGCTCGACCGCCGCGGCCACGATATGGCCGACGAGCCGATTGCCTCGCGGCGATGGGGCTGGTCCTCCGACTGGGCGGGCGGCCACGTGACCGACGAGCCGGCCTTCCTGGGGCAGCGGAGCCGGTGCGCCAACTGCCTGCGCGGCCACATGACCAACGAGCCGGCCGTCCTGCGTTGGCGGGCTCGGCTCGCCAATCGCGTAGCCGATCACATGACCGACAGGCCGTTGTGCCGAGAGTGGTTCCGGGGTGCGCGCGCCGCGCCGTTCGGGGTTCGATGGTGTCTGCGACATGGAAGTCCTTTCGGTCAGATCTGCCCTGTGGCCCGACGAGGGCAGATCAGGTTCGCTACCGAGCCTCCCACCATCACCCGTGCACGTATATACGCTGCCACCCGAGACCGAGTCTCAGCGTTCCCGACGCGGCGAGTAGGGGAAGCCCTACCTCTACGTGCCCGCGTCGGACCTCGACGGCCGCTCGCTGGCCGCTCGCTGGCCGCTCGCTGGCCGCTCGCAAAGCGTTATTACTCGGGAATTTCCGGTTTTCCCTACCCACGCATCGAGACCAGGGGGCGATGATGTCCCGCAGTGCGAACAGTTCTTGTGGTGGACGACGATCCGAATTTCCGGACACTGGCTGTCCGGCTGCTGACCGCCAGCGGGTTGACGGTGGTCGGCGAAGCCGAAAGCGTCGCAGCGGCCCTCGTGGCCGCTGACCGGCTGAAGCCTGCAGCGGTGCTGGTTGACATCGAGCTGCCGGACGGCGACGGAGTTGCGCTCACGCGCCAACTCGTAGTGCTTCCCTGGCACCCGCGGGTGTTGCTCACATCGGTCGACGGTGACAACACCACCACGGAGGAGGCTCAAAAGGCCGGGGCTCAGGCGTTCGTGACCAAGGCCGATTTGCCTGATGCGCCGCTGGCGCGACTGCTCGGCGATGATTAGCCAGGAGCCCGATGCCGCGAGGTAGGTTTGCCTGATGTCAAATCCGTTGACAGTCGTCGTCGGCGAGGACGACGTCCTCCTGCGCGAGGGAATCGTGCGGCTACTGGGCGAAGCCGGATTCGAGGTCGTGGCACAAGCGGGCGACGCCGCGGACCTGTTGCGCAAAGGCCTCGCCCATCATCCCTCGGTCGTGATTGCCGACGTGAATATGCCTCCCGGTCACGGAGACGACGGCCTACGGGCAGCGATCGAGATACGAAAGCAGCGACCTAAGACCGGGGTGCTGGTGCTCTCCCAGTATTACGAGGAGCAGTACGCAATCGACCTGATCGGGGCTCGCGCCGAGGGAGTCGGTTACCTCCTCAAAGAACGCGTCGGTGACCTTGAGAGCTTCATCGACGCGGTGAACCGCGTCGGTTCCGGTGGCAGCGCTCTGGACCCCGAAGTCGTCGGACGGATGCTCGGCCGTCGTCAACGCGACCACCCCCTTGACCGGCTGAGTCCACGCGAAGCCGATGTACTGGCGGCCATGGCGGAAGGCAAGTCCAACCATGGCATCGCACAGTCGCTCTCGGTCAGCCAAGCGGCAGTCGAGAAACACGTGACAAACATCTTCCACAAACTCCAACTCGACCCGGCTCAGACAGAGCACCGACGAGTACTCGCGGTACTGGCATACCTACAAGACCCGCCGAGCGGTTAGCTCCTGCCCGCCACCGGCAGCAGCGCACGTACACGCGTGCCCGCCCCGTCCGGGCTCTCCAGTTCAAAGCGGCCATTCAGCGCGGCGACGCGATCCTGAAGACCCCCGAGCCCTGTGCCGGGCCCGCTTCGAGCCCCGCCGATGCCATCATCGCGGACCTCTACCACAAGCCTGCCCGCCTCAACTCGCGCTGTGACTCGGGCGCCGGCAGCCCGCGCGTGCTTGGTGACGTTCGTGAGCGCCTCGCTCACCACGAAATACGCGGTCGCCTCGACCGCAGACGGGAACCGCTTCACGTCCACGTCCACGCTCACCGGCAGCGACGCCCGGGAGGCGAGCGTACGGATTCCGGCTTGAAGGCCGCCCCGGGTTAGAGCCGCGGGGAGAATGCCATGTGCCAGTTCGCGCAACTCGAAGTACGCCTGCTCGGCATGAGACAACGCCTCAGCGACCATCTCACTCGCGTCCGCACCACCAGCCACCAACGCTCGGTGTGCAAGCTTCAGCGCGATCACCGCCTGCACCAGACGCTGCTGAGCCCCGTCGTGCAGATCGCGCTCGATCCGCCGACGGCTCTCATCAGCGGCAGCGACGATCCGTGCCCGGGAGGCGGTCAACTCAGCACGACTCTCGCTGTTGGCGACTGCGGTCGCCAACAGCTCTGTGAACGAGCCGAGCCGCGCCTCAGCATCTTCGGACGACGTCCCGCCACACCAACCCGCGATCGCAACACCCCACACACGTCCTTCAACCATGATCGGCGTCCCGATCGCCGAACGGACACCTCGTTCACGGGCGCCAATACCAAGCGGACCCGAAGCAGCGGCATAGTCGTCCATCCTGGCCGAACGACCAGTCTCAAACACGATCGTCGCGAGGTTATTACCACCAACGGGCTGCCGGGTTCCGACCGGAAGATGCTGGCCGACACCGTCATCCCAGCTGCTCACGACGACGAGCGTGCCGTCGGGCTCGTAGCGGCCAAGGTGTGCATAGCCAGCCACCAGCAACCGCCCGACCTCCTCCGCGACGACTGCAAAGAACTCGTCCTGCCGCATCCCCCGCGCCACCAGCGTCGCGACGCGCCGCAGCGCCGCCTGCTCCTTAGCCAACCGCGCCAGCGCAGCGCGGCTCTCCACATTTGCGACTGCGGCCGCTACCAACTCTGTGAACGACGCCAGTCGCGCCTCTGTGTCTTCCGGCAGCGGCTCGGCGCCGGTCGATCCGGCTGCGATGACACCCCAGAGGTGGCCCTCGACCGTGATCGGTGTAGCAACGGACGAGCAGAAGCCCGCCTCGCGAATATCGAGTCCGAGTGGACCGGAAGCACAATCAGCGTATCGATCGGCTCGCGCAGGACGCCCCGTGTTGAACACGATCGTGCCGAGGTTGTTGCCCCCCAGCTTCCGCCGACTTCCAACCGGAAGGTGATCGGGCGGGCCCCCAGAGCGCGCGACGAAAGTGACCGTGTCGTCAGGCTCGTAACGGCCCATGATCGCCGAGCCGGTTCCAAGCATCTGCACGATTTCATCGACGACCGCTGCGAAAACCGCATCCGGCGGCGTCCCTCTTGCCACCAGCGTCGCGACCCGCCGCAATGCCCCCTGCTCCTCGGCAAGCCGGGTGAGCCCGGCGCTGCTCTCGGCATCTGAGGCAACAAGCATGCTGGTCGCCATCCGACTCCCTTCACTGGTCGTGGCTGAAGGTTCGCTGCGGACGATGGCGCCGCGCGCCGACGCGCGCTAGGGCGGTGACCTCCACGGTCGTGCTGGAGATGGCTCAAGGATGACCGTAGGGCTACCTCCAAGAGCGTTCGAGCGCTGCGCTCTCTCCGTTACGCCGCATCCAGGATTGTGGGGTTTCCTCCAGTGCGAGTGAGCGCTCGCGTTGTCACTCTGCTCCTATGCACGGCGGCATCCTAGTTGTCGATGACAGCCCTCATTTCCTCCGGACAGCCGAGAAGCTGCTGACGATGCAGGGCCTCGAGCCATTTGGTTTGGTGGGCCATGGCGATGAGGCGCTTGCCGCACTCGACCGCGGCCGCCCGGATGGAGTGCTGCTCGACATCAATCTCGTGGGACGAAACGGGTTCGAGGTCGCGGCTGCACTCGCGGCGCGATATCCGACGCTTCCGATTGTCCTGATGTCGTCAGAAGCCGACGCGATCGAGGGCATGCAACTTGAGCGATATGGCGCTAGAGCGTTCGTGCCAAAGACGGCGCTCGCGACGACTGACCTCGGCGAGCTCTTCGCCGAGACGCCACCGTCCTTCTGAGGAACGCTGCGGCCCTGCTGGCACGCGACCTCGTCAGGACTGAAGGTATTTCAGCACGGCGACTACGCGGCGGTGGCTCTCCGGTGACTGCGCCAGCCCGAGCTTGTCGAAGATACTTGTGATGTGCCGCTCCACACCGGCCACGGTGACGACTATCTGCTCGGCGATTCCAGCGTTCGACCGCCCCTCGGCCATCAAAGACAGCACCTCGCGCTCGCGCTTGGTCAAGCCGTCAAGTGGGCTGTTCAGCCGCTTGCGGCCAACCAGGAGCGCGACCACGTCCGGATCGAGCGCAGATCCGTCAGCGGCAACGCGACGCACAGCTTCCGTGAATGCGGCCACGTCGCCGACTTTGTCCTTGAGCAGGTAACCGACTCCCTCAGCTCTGTCTCCCACGAGATCGAGCGCGTAGCGGTCCTCCAAGAACTCCGAAAGCACTAGGACACCCACGTCCGGATCGCTTGCGCGGATCTCAAGCGCCGCACGCAGGCCATCATCAGTACGGTCCGGCGGCATCTGAATGTCGACGATGAGGACGTCCGGGTGATAGGCGCGCGTCTTCCTAACGACGTCCCGTGCGTCGCCGGCAGCTGCGACGACTTCAAATCCGTCGCCCTCGAGCACACGAATCAGACCCTCCCGAAAGATCGGGTGGTCCTCACCCACGACCACCCGTGTGGCGGCCGCCGCGTCCACAACCCGGACTATACGACGCTCTCATAGCGCGACTTGCTCGTCACGGCAGGCTCTGGGATCATTCCGCCGGCGACGCGGGCGCCCTCACCTCCGAGGTCACGCGGTCGCTGACCAATCCCCGGCTAATGACCTCGATCTGGCGACGGATTTCAGGCCTCGTCGCGACGGGCGCGACGGGCGCGACGCGCGAGTTAGCGGTCGCTTTGGCAGCCACAACGGCCGCTGTCGCCATCTGTACCGCGCTGATCTACCCCCTCAAACGAGTCGCGCCTGTCGAATCCCTAGCTGTCATCTACATGGTTGGGGTACTCCTCATCTCGGCGACCTGGGGCCTCTGGCTCGGTCTGATCACCGCGCTGGCGAGCGTTCTTGCGTTCGACTACTTCCAACTGCCCCCGGTCGGGAGCCTGTCGCTCCACCACAGCTCAAACTGGGTCGCCCTGGCGACCTTCGTGATCGCGGCCACATTCGGGGGCTACGGCGCGCGTGTCGGGCACAGTCGCTCAGAGCTGATCGCCTCACGCGCGCGAATCATCGCCGCCGCCGACACCGCACGTGAACGGCTGGCCCGCGATCTTCACGACGGGGCTCAGCAACGACTGGTCACAACCGTCGTCAACCTGCAATTGGCCGACCAGCAATTCGAACGAGACGCAAAGGGCGCCCGCGAGTTCGTTCAGGCAGCTCTTGCCGAGGCCGGCGAAGCGCTCTCTGAACTCCGCGAGCTAGCCCACGGAGTACACCCAAGCATTCTCACCAACCGGGGACTCGGCGCAGCGGTATCGGCGCTCGCCGCAAGGAGTCCGCTGCCCGTTGAGGCTGCGGTAGGGGACGAGCGCTATCCGACGCACATCGAAGTGGCGGCCTATTTCTTCATCGCCGAGGCGCTCACCAACGTGGTCAAGCACGCCCAAGCCACCCACGCCGTGCTGAAGATTGAGCACCGTAACGGTCACCTGATGATCGATGTGCACGACGACGGCATCGGCGGTGCGGACAGCGCAGGCGACGGCATAAGGGGACTACGCGATCGGGTCGAGGCGCTCGGCGGCCAGATGCAGCTCACGAGTCCCGTCGGGCACGGCACGCATCTTCACGCGACGATCGAGCCGTCCAAGACTTCAGAACCCGACGGCTGACTTCGAGACGAGGTGGAGCGGCGGCCAGGCTGAGGGCCCCCGGGCTATTGGCCCGATCGTGGTACCGGCAGCAGCGCGCACAGGCGCGTGCCGCCACCCAATGGACTCTCGAGCACCAAACGTCCACCAAGGGCCGAAACCCGATCCTCCAGACCGCGCAAGCCCGAGGTGTCGTGGCCGCGAGCCCCGCCGATCCCGTCATCGCGAACCTCTACTCGCAGCTTCCCCGACTCAACTTCCGCCGTGACTCGTGCGGCGGCCGCCTGAGAATGCTTGACCACATTCGTAAGCGCCTCGCTCACCACGAAATACGCCGTTGCTTCCACCCCAGCCGGGAGCCGCTCCACCTCCACGTCCACGCTCACCGGCAGCGACATACGGGATACCAGTGAATTGATCCCCGCTCGGAGGCCACCGCGGGTCAGCGCGGCGGGCACGATACCGCGAGCCAGCTCGCGCAGTTCGTCAGTCGCCTGCTCTGCGTGCCGAAGCGCCTCTGCCACCAATTCACTCGCGCCTGCATCACCGTTGGACAGCGCTCGCTGCGTGAGCTTCAGCACGATGACGGCCTGCACGAGACGCTGCTGAGCACCGTCATGTAGATCACGCTCGATCCGCCGACGGCTCTCATCACCGGCGGCAACTATCCGTGCCCGGGAAGCGGTCAGCTCGGCACGGCTCTCGGCGTTCGCGATTGCAGTTGCCACCAGCTCTGTGAAAGCTGCGAGGCGCTCCTCCGTGTCCGGCGGCAATGCCTGGCGGGCGGCGACGGCGACAATCCCCCAGACATGGCCCTCGACGACAATCGGCGTGCCGACCGACGAGGTGACACCCCCGTCGCGGGCGACATCGGCGAAGGGTCCAGAGGCGTCGCCATAGTCGTCGAGCCGCGCCGAACGACCCGCCTCGAATACGAGCGTGTTGATGTTCTTGCCGCCCAGTTTGCATCTGGTTCCGGCCGCCAAGATCTCTTCGGTCCGGCTGAAGGTTGCGAGCGTAGTAGCCGTATCGTCGGGCTCATACCGCCCCAGGTGCCCGTAATCAGCGCAAAGCAAGCGACCGGCCTCTTCGATGACTGCCCGGAACACCTCCCCCGCCGGTACTCCACGCGCCACCAGCATCGCGACCCGCCTGAGCGCCGACTGCTCGTCAGCCAACTGCGCCAGCTCTGCCCGGCTCTCCGTATTCGCGATCGCAGTAGCTATGAGTTCCGTGAAATCAGTGAGGCGCGGCTCGGTGTCTTCCGGCAGCCGCTTCTCTTCGGAACAGCCGACGACCATCACGCCCCAACGTTTAGCCTCGACGACTATCGGGACCCCGACCGAAGAGCGCACACCGTGCTCTCGGGCGCCGCCCGCGAACGGCCCCGAGGCATCAGCGTAATCGTCGAGTCTGGCCGAACGACCCGTCTCAAACACGAGCGTGACGACGTTCTTGCCCCCAAGCTTCAACTGGGCCCCGGCCGGTAAGACGCGGTCAGGCTGGCCGAAGGCGACCAGGGCGGTGGCCGTACCGTCCGGCTCATAGCGGATCAGATGCACGTATTGCACGGACAGCACACGTCCGACCTCTTCGGTGACCGCCCGAAACAGATCCTCCGCTGGTGCGCCTTGCGCCACCAGCGTCGCGACCCGCCGCAAGGCTGCCTGCTCCTCAACGAGCCCGTCCAAACCCGCACCCACGTTCGCGAGCATCTTGACTGGAAAGCCTACGCCTGTCTCCTCCATGCGCCAATCCGTGGGGTAGGGATCGCCCTACGTGGGATCGCCGATAACCGGAGGCTCCTGCTCCGGCGAGTCCGTCTGTACCCGGACGACTGCCCGTGAGAACCTGCACTTCGTTCGACTGGCCGCAACGAGAGGCTGGAGATGAGTCACACCACGTTGCTTGATCTTGCTCGGCGGCCGTCGGCTTGGCGCTGGCGACCGGTCATGCCATCACTGGTGGTGGACCAGGCGGCCCTGAAGAGTGCGGCGCGCCCCGCGATCGTGCTCACGGGCGTGTTCGCGATTGCAGACAAGGTGATCGGAAATCCGACAACAGCTCTGTTCGGTGCCTTCGGATCGTTCGCGCTGCTCGTCCTGGCCCAGTTCACAGGTCCACTGCGGACTCGTTTGCTCTCGTACCTCGCCCTCGGATGCGTCGGCGCCGGCTTCTACACACTGGGGACACTCTGCTCTCGCAGCCCTTGGCTCGCCACAGCCGCAATGGCGGTCGTCGGGTTCTGCACGCTCTTCTCAAGCGTGTTCAGCGGATACTTCTCAGCCGGCGCGACCGCGGCCATCCTGACCTTTGTTCTGCCGGCGACGGTCCCGGCGGCGAACTCGGAGATTCCGGACCGGCTCGCGGGCTGGGGCTTGGCGTTCGGTGCGGCGCTCTGCGCGGTCATGTTCCTGTGGCCAGCTCGTGGGAGCGCCGACCTTCGCGTCGAGGCCGCGGCTGCGGTGCGCGACGTCGCTGATCTCCTAGACGCAGACCCGAACCAGCTCGCCGACCGCGGGCAGGCCGCCCGCGAGGCGGTCGAGGGTCTGGAGCGGCGATTGCGCGGCACCCAGCGCCGCCCCACGGGTCCGACGGGACCGTTGGCTGCACTGGCGTCGCTCCCCGGCGAGCTCGAGTGGCTGCTCTTCCTACTTTCGCCAACCGAGCTCACGGCACCCGAGCGCACTCGGGGTGAGGACGATGAAGCGATCGCGGCAGCGGCAGCCGTGCTCCGCGCAGGGGCGGAGCGACTCGAGGGTCGTGACGCACACCCGGACTTCGCGCGCCTGGAAACGGCCCGTGAAGCGGTCGCGAGCGCACTCGTGCATCACGTGCCCGAAATCGTGTCCGACGCGAGCACCAGCTCCGTGACCCAAGCGTTGGAGCGGCCATTTCAGGTCCGAGCGGCGACTTACTCGGCCCGGCAGGTCGCAGGCTACGCGTTGCGTGCAGCCGGGGAAGACGTTCCTGAACTCGACTGGCCGGAGCCAGAGCCAGAACCTCAGCCCGCGCGCGCCGCACTCCACGCGACCGAGCAACGCGTATGGGAGCACGCGAGCGTGGCCTCGGTCTGGTTCCAGAACAGTCTGCGCGGCGCGGCCGGGCTCGCGCTCGGTGTCTACATCGCCCAGCGCACGGGTGTCGAACACGGTTTCTGGGTTGTGCTCGGGACGCTGTCGGTGCTCCGATCAAACGCGCTGGGAACTGGGAAGTCAGTCCTCAGCGCAGTAGCCGGGACGGCAGCCGGCATCGTCGTCGGTGCCGGGCTCGTGATCGCACTGGGCACCCACCAAGGAGTCCTCTGGGTAGCGCTGCCGATCGCCGTTCTGCTGGCCGCATACGCGCCACGGGCGATCTCCTTTGCCGTGGGCCAAGCCGGGTTCACCGTGTTTGTCGTCGTGCTCTTCAACCTACTGGCACCGGTCGGCTGGAGAGTGGGACTGGTCCGCGCCGAGGATGTCGCGATTGGGTTCGGGATCAGTCTCGGAGTTGGGCTCCTGTTCTGGCCGCGCGGCGCTGGTGCGCTTGTCCGCCGAGACCTGGCCGTGGGGTACGAGCGCGCCGCCGAATACCTCGCCGCCGCCACCCGGCGATTGATAGAAGGACGAACTTCAGAGGAGCCGGCTCATGCAGCACGCGCCGCCGCCGACGTGGCTGTCCGACGGCTCGATGAAGCGTTCCGTCAGTTCCTCGGCGAGCGCTCAGCCACAAGGGTGAACGTCGAGGATGTCGCGGCGCTCGTCGGCGGCGTGTCGCGCGTGCGCCGGGCAGCCCAATCGCTGATGGCCCTGGCGCACCTGGCGGACGGCGACCCCCGACTCGATCGTTGTGGACAGAACCTGGAGCGCGAGCTTCAACCACTCCAGACCTGGTACACCGCGTTCGGGTTCTCGCTGATGGTTGGCGGGACCGTACCGACGCCACAGACCCCCAGCGAGGAGGACGCCCGACAACTCCTCTCCAGCGTCCGCGATGCCACCAAGGTCGGCGGCGAGGAGACGGTCGACGCCGCAGTCGCCCTGCTCTTGGCCAGCCAACACCTCGACCATCTCTCGCGCCTCGAAGCGCTCCTCAGCGACCGCGCAAAGGCCGTCCAAACGTCGTCCGAAGAGCCTGGGTTCCTACGAAATCTGAGGGTGCTCGCGACATGAGCACAGCGCCAGTGGCCGTTAGGCTGACCGAAACCCCGTCGTCGGTCGCCCACTCTCCGGTGCTCCCTCCTCATCTTGTGGCGATCGGCCTTGATCACACGACTGCGCCGATCGAACTGCGTGAGCGGCTGGCGTTCACTGAGTCTGAGGTCCCAACGGCGCTGGCGAACCTCACCAACCCGGATGTTGCACCGTTCGAGCAGGTCGTAATTCTGTCGACGTGCAATCGGGTCGAGGTGTATGGGATAACCCGGTCGTGGCGCCCGCGTGAGGAATTGATGTCGTTCGTGGCGCGTTATCGCGGGCTTGATCCACGAGAACTCGAAGGCGCCGTTTACATCTACCGCGACACGGCGGTTGCCCATCACCTGGCGGCAACTTCAGCTGGACTACAGTCGCTAGTGCTCGGCGAAGCGCAAATTCAGGGACAGGTGCGCCACGCTCTCAAGCAGGCGGTCACCGCTCGCAGCGCGGGCCCGGAGCTTCGCCGCCTGTTCGACTCAGCGGTATCCGCCGGGCGCAAGGTGCGCTCGAGCACCGCTGTCGCTCGTGGAGCGGCGAGCGTCTCGCAAGCGAGCGTTGAGCTTGTCCGCCAACGGGTCCGGACGCTGAGCGAATCCACAGTGCTGCTGATCGGCGCCGGAACGGCAGGCGAGCTCGCCGCCAAACATCTGGTCAAGCATCACCCGGGTGAGCTACTTGTGCTCGGGCGCGGCGGCGCGCGTGCCAGCCGTCTCGCCGCGCGCTATGGCGGCCAAGCCCTGACCTCAGACGAACTCGACGACGCTTTGGCCCGATCTGATGTCGTCATCAGCTCAACCAGCTCGCCGTACCCCGTATTGCAACGTCGCCAACTGGAAAACGCGCTCAACCAAGCAGTTAGGGCCGACTCGCGTCCGCTCCTGCTGGTCGACCTCGCGACTCCCCGCGACGTCGATCCGGCCGCAGCCGGATTGGACGGGGTCGAGCTCTTCACGATCGACGATCTGCGACCGATCGTCGAGCGCACGCTTGAGCAGCGCCGCACGGAGCTGCCAGCCGCGTATTCGATCGTCCACGCTGAGGTTGCGCGCTTCGAGCGATGGCTCAAAAGCCGCGAAACCGCAGTCGTCCTGCACGGCCACCTAACCCAACGCCCGTGAGCCGGCCTCGCGAATCTTCAGGCACAGACCTTTCTGCCACGCGGTGACTCGCTGGGAAGTGCAGCGCGGCGATGGCTACTACCAACCCCGATGCGCAGAGCGGCAGCAGCGGAGCGATGTCGCGAGCGTGCACCACGAGCAGCCCCCCGGCGACGGCCCCGGCGGTCAGCGCGATCAGCAGGGTGGCCAACCGGCGACGCTCCGGCTCCGTATTCGACCAGTGCGCGGAATCGCCCGACAGAACGGTGAACGTGGCCGTGGCGGCAGTGGTGAATACGCCCTGGATGCCCAGCGAGAACACTGCCGCGGTCTGGAAGCCCATCCCCAGTGCGGAGATCCCGAGCAGACATTGCACCGTCGTCAACGACCCGTGTCCGCCGACGCTCAGCCACAGCGCGGCGAACGCGGCCTGCGCGATCAGGGTCACCGTGAGCGCGACGGTGACCCGCCGCGGCCATACGTCGGAGCGCGCCGCCGGGCTCACGATCCGGGTTGCCAGCAGGACCCCAGCCGCAAAGCCGGCCATCGCCACGATCACGCTGAGTGTGTGTGGGCCTGGGGCGCCACCAATCCGCAGGCCCAAGAAGACGAAGTTCCCTGTCATGAACGCTGTGAAGACCTTCCCCAGTCCGAGAAAGCAGATCGCGTCGACCGAGCCTGAGGACAGGGTGAGAAGTACCAACAACCTGTTACGGGCAAGGACATCGTCGTGGCGTTCCCCGCTCGCGACTTCCGGGGAAACTCGAGCGGTGGTTTCAGACATTGTGGATACCTCCCGGGCTACGCATCGGGCCATCCGGTCGCGATGTCAGCACCGTTTCGAAGAGACGTGTCGGGAACAGCGAGTGCGGCAACGGGGCGTCGCGCGGACGCCCCGTTGCCGCGGCTCATCGTCGTGTCCTCAGACCGCAGCGGCCAGATGGTGGTCGTGCTGGTTGTCGGTTACCTCAAGCGAGTGCGTGATGCGTTCGCTCGAGAGCTCGTGGACGGTAAGACCTACGAGTGCCAATCCACCGAGGGCCAGCGCACCCGCCAACGCCAGGTTCTGGACTGTCGGCTGCGAGAAGACGAGGCTGGCGACGATGGTCCAGGCGCTGACGACTGCGGTCACAATGGCTGTGATCAGCGTCGGGATGTGCCTGCGGTAGCCGTAGGCGAGGCCGGTCGAGACGAGCAGCGTGCCGACGCTAATGGCAAACGCGAGCCACGCGATAGCTGCGAGCGAGCCGAAGGCGCTGCTGGCGACCACCAGAAATGCGGCCGCCAGTCCGATGGCCAGCCATGAGATGTAGCGAGTCAGCATGATCTTGCTCCTTGGTTGTTGGGGTTGTGCTTTGAGTTGTGGGGAGTCGTCAGGTCGGTTAGCCGGTATGCGCCACCAATCCACGGGAAGTACGGAAACGCCCCTCCTTACGATGCGCGCGCTCGGTCCGGACAAGCACGGCCGCGGATAGAGCCGCGACCATCGCGGCGAACACGACGCCGGCGGCCTGCAGACCGATCGCCTGAGCGAGGACGCCTTCGCCGATGACCGGTACTGACACCCCGACGTAGATCACGACGAAGAAGCTCGACGCCACCGCCCCACGTTCGGCAGCCGGCGAGTGTTCATTCACCTCGGTGAGTCCTCCTCGGAAGCTCAGGCCCTGGCCGAGTCCGGCGATGACGCCACCGAGTACGAGCAACGCCAGCGACGAGACCACCAAGCCCAGGGCCAGCGATCCCATGCCTACGATCAGCGCACCGGCGCCCGTCGGGATCGCTGCTCGTTCGGGGATGAACTCGAGGACGAGCTGCCCGACGAGCGACGCCGCAAAGACCGAAAACACCACCAGGCCCACGATCGCTCGGCTGCTCACCCCGAGTTCCTGCCCGAGGAAGTCTGGATTCACGGCGGTCAACAGACCGAGGACCGCAAAGCCGGCGAAGCCGGCCATGGCCGCTTCGACGAAGGTCGAGCGCATCTCCCTGGGGACCTTCGGCGCGCGGGGCCGCAGCTGTGGACGGTGTGTGTCGCTCAGCGGCTCGGGCATCGCCCAGATACCGATCGCGGCAGGTACCAACAGCGCAAGGTCAACCCAGAACGTGAGCCGCAGCGGTGAACCCGCCCACTGCGAGAGCAGTCCGCCGAGCAGCGGTCCGGAGCCGAGCGCGCCGATGTTCGCCATTGCCGCCACGAGCGTGGCCCGAGCACGCCCGCCCGCGGGCGCGAGGTCTACGAGAGTCGCTGTCGCAGTACCGGTGAAGATCCCCGCCGAGAGCCCCGAGAGGATTCGACCCGCAAGCAACAGCGGGAGCCCACCGGCGGTCAGGAAGCACACGGCGCTGAGCGCAGAGAGGACTAGCCCGGGGAGCAACATCCGTCGGCGGCCGATCTGGTCAGAGAGCCTGCCGAACAACAGCAGCGATGCGATCACGCCGCCGGCGTACGTCGCATAGATGACCGTGATCATCAGTTCTGAGAGCCCGTACTGCTGGCGGTAGAGCCCATACAGTGACGTCGGCAGAGTCGTCCCGAGCATGCCGATGGCAAGCGCAAACGCGGTGGCGACGAAGCCGAATTTGCGGCCAAGACGACCGGGGCGAAACGTCGCCTCTGCTGGTTGCAGCGTGCTCATCCGAGCCTCCTGCCTTTCGCTTCAACGCTTCTGGTCTCGCCGGCTCACAAGCACGGCGACTAACGTGGAACCAGGTTCTCAGCGGCTCGCAGACGCGCACAGGCGGAACAGCCGGAGAGATCACTCCCGGCTTCGGGACCGTGCTGGTAGGGCAATCCCTACTGGCTACTTGGAGCGCTCCTGCATGGCGTCCCAATCAGGTCGAGTCTCCGCAGCGAGATGTCACCTGACCCCGCGCTACACGGAGTCGAGCGGTAGCGTCGCGGAGAGAACCGTTCCGCCCGTGGTAGGACTCTCGATGCTGAGCTGACCTTCAAGCGCCGCGACGCGGTCACTCAGTCCGACCAGTCCCTGCCCTCGTGGATCGGCACCGCCGACGCCGTCGTCGCGAACCTCCACGTAGAGAGTCTCATCCTTGACAAACGCCTTGACCTCGGCATGCGCGGCATGGGCGTGCTTGAGGACGTTGGTCAAGGCCCCAGCAACGACGAAATACGCCGTCGCTTCAACGACAGGCGGCAGCCGTTCCACTTCGGTCTCTATCTGGACCGGAATCGACATCCTCGCGGCGAGCTGATCGAGCCCGGCCCCCAATCCCTCGCGGGTGAGGACTGAGGGGAGAATGCCGTGCACGAGCTCGCGCAACTCGTCGTTGGTGGTTTCCGCGCACTGGAGTGCCTCGCTCACCAACGGGGCCAGTTCCTGATCACCCTCGTCGAGCGCCCGCTGGGCCAGCTTCAACGTGATGATCGTGCGCACCAGTCCCTGCTGCGCACCGTCGTGCAGGTCTCGCACCAAGCGGCGCCTCGCCTCGTGTGCCTCCGTGACCAGACGCATCCTCGAGGCAGTGAGCTGATCACGGCTATCGGCGTTCGCGATCGCGGTGTCCAGCAACCTGGCGAACTCGGCAAGTCGGTCCTCGGTGCCGGGAGGCGGTGGCTCCTCGGCCGTCCAGTTGGCGATCGTGGCACCCCAGAGCCGACCGTCGACGATGATCGGGACGCCGACCCCCGAGCGAAAACTCAGGCCCTCTATTACTTCACCGATGTGGCCGTGCGTATCCGTGTAGCTCGCCATCCGGGCCGGACGCTGCGTGCGGCGGACCGTCGCCGACACGCTCTCACCATCGTGCCGTACACGCATGCCGATTAGCAGCTGCCGCGTGCCAGGCCCCCAATGAGCCATCACGGTGAGCTCGTCGCCGGGCTCATAGCGAACCAGCGTGATTCCATCGGCCACCAGTAGCGTCGCCATCTCTGTTGCCACAGCATCGAAGACCACTTCCGGCGGCGCGCCCTCCGCGACCAGCGTCGCGACTCGCCGCAGCGCCGCCTGCTCTTCGGCAAGCCTTGCGAGCCTGGCGCGACTATCGGCGTTCGCGACTGCGGTCGCCACCAACTCCGTAAACGAGCTGAGGCGCGCTTCGGTATCAGAAGGGAGCGTTCCGCCGGTCAAACCGACAGATAGCCCGCCCCACAGGCGACCCTCAGCGATGATCGGCGTGCCGACCGCCGAGCCTACCCCGGCGTTACGTATGCGATCGGCCAGTGGGCCCGTGGGAACGACGTTCTCGAGCCGGCAGGGACGCCCGGTCTCGGACAGGACCGTGGCAATGTTCCGCCCTCCCATAGGCCATCGGCTACCAACAGGAAATTGCCCATTTGCGCTGGCAACAACGGTGAACGTCCCGTCGGACTCAAATCTGGCCAGATTCGCCGCCTCGGCGAAGAACAGTCGCTGGACCTCCTCGGTAACCGACGCGAATACCTGCTCAGGCGGAACGCCGCGAGCAACCAGCGTTGCGACGCGATGCAGCGACTCCTGCTCCGCAGCCATTTTGGCCAGCCCCGCGCGGCTCTCGGCGTTCGCGATCGCCGTCGCCACCAGCTCCGTGAACGAGCCCAGACGCGCCTCGGTGTCGGGCAGTAGCGCCTTCTCCCGGGTCGTGACGACGGCCATGAGGCCCCATACGCGGCCCTCGACGATGATCGGCACCCCGACTGCCGAGCGGATCCCGTCCTCGCGGGCCTGGTCAATGTGCGCACCGCTAACTCCTGCATAGTTCTCAATCCGGGCGGGTCGCCCCGTCTCGAACACGATCGTCGCGGCGTTGTTTCCCCCCAACGGCCAGCGGCCGCCGACCGGCCAGGGCCTTTCCAAGTTCCCGACACTGCCGACGATGGTGAACGCGCCATCAGGCACATAACGGCACATGACCGTCCAGTCGGTCGGAAACAGCCGCGCGACCTCCTCGGTGACCGCCGCGAACACGTCCTCCGCCAGCATCCCTCGCGCCACCAGCGTCGCCACCCGGCGTAAGGCCGCCCGCTCCTCGGCCAGGCCGGGCACTTCCGCATCCATCACCGGCACGCTCGTGCGCATCGACACAAAAGCCTACGCCTCCGAAGCAGCTTGGCGTCCAAATTCGTGGCCAGCCCGACGCGCAGGCAGTGCACCGATGTTCCAGGCGCACTTGCGGGCGCGAGCATCGTTCACCCTTTAAGGGGGTATTCCTGACCCACGCTCCCGAAAGCAGGAAGCACGTTCACGAGGAGGCGACAGCATGACTGACGAGACACCCCCAACCACCAGCGATGCGGGAGCACCGGTCGCGAGCGATGAGTTCTCGCTGACCGTCGGTCCGGACGGCCCGATCCTGCTGCAGGACCAGTACCTGATCGAGCAGATGGCCAACTTCAACCGCGAGCGGATCCCCGAGCGCCAACCACACGCGAAGGGGTCCGGCGCCTTCGGCGTATTCGAGACGACCGCGGATGTGAGCCCGTACACCGCAGCCAGCCTCTTCCAGCCTGGTGCGAGGACCGAAATGCTGGCCCGTTTCTCCACCGTGGCGGGTGAAAGCGGCAGTCCTGACACGTGGCGCGACCCGCGCGGCTTCGCGCTGAAGTTCTATACGAGCGAGGGCAACTACGACATGGTCGGCAACAACACGCCGATCTTCTTCGTTCGCGATCCAATGAAGTTCCAGCACTTCATCCGCAGCCAGAAGCGCCGGGCTGACAACGGTCTTCGCGACCACGACATGCAATGGGACTTCTGGACGCTCTCACCAGAGTCAGCTCACATGGTCACGTGGCTGATGGGTGATCGCGGCATTCCCACGAGCTACCGGCACATGAACGGCTACTCGAGTCACACCTATATGTGGGTCAATGCTGGCGGCGACAAGTTCTGGGTCAAGTACCACTTCCTGACCGACCAGGGCGTCGAGTTCCTCACCCAGGCAGAGGCTGATCGCCTCGCCGGCGAGAAGCCGGATCTGCACCGCCAGGACCTCTTTGAATCGATCCGCGACGGTGACTTCCCCAGTTGGACGCTGCATGTGCAGGTCATGCCGTTTGAGGAGGCAAAAACGTACCGCTTCAACCCGTTTGATCTGACCAAGGTCTGGCCACACGGCGACTATCCGCTGATCAAGGTCGGGACGATGCTGCTCAATCGCAACGTCACCGACTTTCACACGGAGATCGAGCAGGCCGCGTTCGAGCCGAACAACCTGGTGCGCGGGATCGGACTGAGCCCGGACAAGATGCTGCTGGCGCGCGGGTTCTCCTATTCCGACGCGCACCGCGCACGGCTCGGCGTCAATTACAAACACATCCCGGTCAACTCGCCGAGGGTGCCTGTGCACAGCTACAGCAAAGATGGAGTCATGCGCACGGTCAACGTGACTGACCCCGTCTATGCGCCGAACTCATATGGCGGTCCGAAGGCCGACCCAGCACGGACCGACGATGCCGGGCTATGGGCGACTGACGGAGCAATGGTCCGTTCCGCCTACGCCCCGCGCCGTGACGACGACGACTTTGGTCAGGCTCGCACCCAGGTGCGCGACGTGCTTGACGACGACGCGCGCGAGCGGCTGGTTTCAAATGTCTCTGGCCACCTTCTCGACGGAGTCTCATCGAAGGTGATGGCGCGCGCGTTCGAATACTGGAAGAACATCGACCGGGACATCGGCGACCGCATCGAACAGGCCGTTGCCGCAGTCGCCGCGCCCAGATGAAGTTCAGCGCGTCTTAGGCAGTGTCATCTCTGCTTTGCTTGAAGCGTGACCACTGTTGCGGGCGCGAAGGACCTTACGTTGGTGGAGCCGCACCCGCTCGACTCCGAACTCGACGGGTACGCATGGATCCCACGGATGCTCGACAAAGCTCGCGCGACACTCGCGGGCACGAACGGCCGCTACATGTTTGGCTGTCCGGTTGACCACACGTGCATGGCACGCCTCGGGGTAAATCCAGATCTGGTCCTGGAACTCGCCGGTCGCTACGCGGACGACCACGACGTGCTGGACGAGCTTCGGCGTCACGGGATCCCGTCGGCACACGAGGCATGGTTCGACGGCCCGGCCGTGGAGGACGAGCTTCAGGACCTCGACCTGTACGTGCGCGTCCGGCGACGGGAGCAGCTTCCGGCTCCCGACGGTGCCCCTGTCTTCGCTGGAGCCGACCATGGCGCGTCTGCCAGTGTCGCCTTCCTCACGCTGGAACCGGGGACCGATCAGCCGGTCCACTCTCACCCGACAGAAGAGGTGCTCGTCGCCGTCTCCGGTCGGGCCACCGTGTTCCTGGGCCGCCACCAAGCGAGGATCGTCCGCGCCGGCGAGATCGCGCGTTTGCCGGCGGGCGCCCCGCATCGGATCGAAAACCACGACCCTTCACCATTTGAGTGCGTGCTCGTGTACGGGGGCAGCACAATTGAAACGGTTCCCGCCAACGACGCTCGTCTGCCAGATCTTTAACAGCTAACCCACAGCTTCGGTTGCGAAGCTACTTGGATGATTTTGGCTGGAGCCCACCTGTGATTGAGAATGCGACGCGGGTGCTGGTCGTTGATGACGAGCCCGCCATCACCGAGCTGGTTGCACTTGGTTTGCGGTACGAGGGGTTCGACGTTGTCAGCGCTCACGACGGTCGTGGAGCTCTGGCAGTGGTACGTGATCTGAAGCCGGCGTTGGTGATACTCGACGTGACCATGCCTGATATTGATGGTCTTGAGGTTGTGCGCCGGATGCGGGCGGAGAACATCTGGATGCCGGTGATCTTCCTGACTGCCAGGGACGCGATCGAGGACAAGATCGCGGGTCTGACGGTGGGCGGGGATGACTACATCGTTAAGCCGTTCAGTCTTGATGAGCTGATTGCCCGGGTTCACGCGACGGTCCGGCGGAACAAGCTCGCGGCACCGCAGACGAGGTCGGTCGTACTTCGGTACGCGGATCTGGTGCTCGACGAAGAGCGGCCGGAGGTCTCACGCGGAACACGGGAGGTCTCGCTCACCCCCACGGAGTTCCGGCTCCTGCGGTTTCTGATGCTGAACGCCGGCCGGGTACTTTCGAAGGCACAGATCCTCGATCACGTCTGGGAGTACGACTTCGGTGGTGATGGCAACGTGGTTGAGACGTTCATCAGCTACCTGCGTAAGAAGGTCGACGTCGAGGAACCGCCGCTCATCCAGACTGTGCGCGGGTTCGGTTACACGCTGCGCTCGCCGCAGGAATGATGTCGCTGCGGGCCAGGCTGCTGGCCGGGGTGCTGGTGATGACCGCCGTCGGCCTGCTCGCCGCCGGCGGCGGAACCTATCTGGCGCTGCGTTCATTCCTGCTTGGCCGTGTTGACCAACAGTTACTCGCGACCCGTGCGTCCGTTGGACGTGGGCTGCGGAACTCAGGTAAGAGCTCGATCGACAGCACGACACTAGGCCAGCTCGCGCCGCCGATTGCCTTTGTCGAGGTTCGCGACTCTAAGGGGCACGTACTCGCCGTTCACAACCCAAACTCGCTGAGCGGATCATCGCCTGAGCCACGGCTGCCGACGGTGCTACATCTGCCCCCTGCCGGCAGTGTCCGCGTTCCATCCCGTGAGCCGACGTTGCAATTCGACGCCGCTGCCGTGAGCGGCACGGGTAGTTACCGCGTGCTCGTGAGTCCGCTGCCTAACGCGGGCGGTGTGCTGATCGTGGCGGTCGCCCTCGATGATGCCGATGCGACGCTCCACCGCCTTCTCGACGTCGAACTGCTCATAGCCGCGATCCTGCTTGCCGCGCTTGCGGTGGCCGCGTTCTGGCTGCTGAGAAGGGCACTGCGCCCGCTCGAACGCATCTCTGAGATCGCCAGCGGGATCGCGCAGGGCGATCTGAACGTACGGCTGTCCCCGGCGGACGAGGGCAGCGAGATCGGGCGGTTGGGGTTGGCGCTGAACGGGATGCTTGAACGGCTGGAGGATGCCTTCACGCGACGGGATCTCTCGGAGGCGCAGCTGCGAAGGTTTGTCTCAAGCGCGTCGCATGACCTGCGGACCCCGCTGACGTCGATCCGTGGTTACGCGGCGCTGCTGCGCCGCGGAAGCCGGCAACACCCTGAGGACTGGGAGAAATCGCTCTCGCGCATCGAGTCTGAGGCGACGCGGATGGCCGGCCTGATCGACGACCTGCTGCTGCTCGCTCGCCTCGATGAAGAGCGACCGCTCGCCCGCTCGCGCATCGACCTGGCGTTGGTTGTTCGGGACGCGGTCGAGGATGCACAAGCGCGGGAGCCGGGACGAGCGGTCACTTTCGACGCGGGCGGCCCCGTCATCGTCAGCGGCGATGAACAGCGTCTTCGACAGATCGTGGCCAACCTGCTCGAGAATGCGCAGGTTCACACCCCGGCTGCTACGCCTGTCCAGGTCGAGGTCGAAGTCCGCGACGGCATGGCGGTCCTGGCTGTGATCGATTCCGGCCCAGGCATCGATCCCAGCCAGGTCGCGCATGTCTTCGAACGCTTCTACCGCGGTACCCCGCCCGGCAGTGGCGACGCGGCTCCGCGTACCCCGGGAAGCGGGCTTGGGCTGGCGATCGTCAAAGCGATCGCCGAAGCCCACGGTGGCACCGCGTCCGTCAGCTCGCATCCCGGTGAAGGGGCGCGCTTCGAGATAACGCTGCCGACCGGCACCGATTAGCCACGCCAGCCTAGTCGTTGGCGCCGATCACCTTGAAGTCCTTGTTGACGAAGATGTGGTGCGGCCAGTTGACACCGATGTGGTGGACCTCGTAGTCGCCGTTGCTCAACTGCACAACACGGTCAACCACGCCACCGGCGTAGACCGCCAAAGCCGCCTCAGTGGCCTTCGTGGCGTCGGTCCCGCTGACAAGCGTGCCGGAGCCCTGCGTGTAGTCCTTCGGGATCTGACCGACGCTCTTGGAACTGCCCTGGGTCCCCTCCTGGAAACCGATCACGTTCGCCGACGCCGTCTTGAGATTGATCGACGGGCTCACGATCACCTGCGAAGCCGTGATCGTCGTGCTGTTCACCTTGCCGACCACCAGCACCTCTGCGCCCTTCGTGACGGCGGTCTTCGTAGCCTTCTGTGTTCCCTGCTCGTAAACCGTCGACGAAGTCTCCTTGACGGTCACGGTTCCGCCCTTGGGGGGCGACAGCGTGAAGCTGGTCGAAGACACCGCGCTGACGGTGCCGACAGATCCACCCGCGGCGTTCGTCGACCGCGCGTTCGACCCCCCACCCGCGCCGCCTCCGGCAAAGCCGCCGGCACCACTGGCCGCCGCGGCCGGGGTCGTGGCCGTCGCGGTCGTCGCGGCCTGTGTGCTCGAGGAGCTGCCGCAAGCTGCTACCCCGAGCCCGACGACAGGAATCACCAGCCCGACAGCCGCGCCAAGTCCGCGCCTTCTCATCACCTTCCACCGTCGGCCCGAGCCTGCGAGCTGCCGCTCGGACGGCGTTCCCGCTTCACGGCTGCCTGGTTCGCTTTGATCGTTCATTTTTGTTGCGCTCCCAATCCGGTGGCTTTCGATTGCAACCGATACTCTGCGGGAGCTTCCTGGCGATGAACTGGGGGCCAGCTGTGAATTGCCTGTGCGGCTGTACGTTCGCCGATGAAGTTGCTTTGCTACATCGATAGATGGCCGTGTCCACGTCGAATCGCCAGGTCTCGCAAGCGCCCAGAGGCACTGAGGGTCTCCAGCCTCAGGACCTCGTCCTCACGATCTTCGGGGCGCACGTTCGGCATCCGGGACAGCAGGTGTGGTCAGGCGGCATGGTCAGGATTCTCGAGGAGCTCGGGTCCACGCCCGCGTCCGCACGGGCGGCACTTGCGCGTTTGGTCAACCGTGACCTGCTGGCTCGCACACACCGGGGCCGGCAGACGTTCTACTCACTGACCAGACGCGCCGAGGCCCTGCTGTCCGAGGGGGATCGCCGGATCTTCGGATTCGGCCGCGACGAGGTCACGACTGAACTGTGGACGGTCTTGTGGCACGCGATTCCGGAAGACCGGCGTGTCACCCGCTCCCGCTTCGCGTCCCGGCTCCGCTTCCTGGGCTTTGGCGCCGTTCAAGATGCAACCTGGATCGCCGCACGCGATCGCGAACAGGAGGTGCGCCTACTGCTCCAGGAGCTTGACGTTGACTCCTATGTCTCGGTCATGGTCGGCCGCATGTCCCAGAACGTCCCTCCGGCGGCGCTCGTCGAACAGGCATGGCGGCTCGACGAGGTGCGACAGCGGTACGAAGCGTTCGTGTCCGAATTCGGCACCGCGGACCAAGTCGGCGCCGGCCTGCTCCCCTGGGCCGAGGCCTTCCGCACGCGCACACTGATGCTGCACCGGTTCCGTGGCTTTCCGTTCGTCGATCCCGAGCTTCCAGAGGCGATCGACCCTGTTCGCAGCCTGCGC
>Ga0302314_10003508_pt1 | contig 28889 bp, 26 predicted proteins | sample III_Palsa_N2_3_FD_200533 | JGI IMG/M metagenome (GOLD analysis project Ga0302314, IMG submission 200533) | Peat permafrost microbial communities from Stordalen Mire near Abisko, Sweden - III_Palsa_N2_3 | ecosystem: Environmental > Terrestrial > Soil > Palsa > Peat permafrost | place: Sweden...
AAGGCGGGCAGGGACGCCCGCCCCACTCAGAATATCCGAACTCGTCTGCCAACTCCTTCACGGCCTCCCCTGCCCGAGCAGCCTAAGGCAGAACCAGGGCCGATGTAATCACCCGACTGGCCGGGAGGGGCTCGATCTCGGCGATTACAGCCCTTGGATTCTCATGTTAATGTCAGTTTGAAACCGTACCTTGATAAGAATATTCTCGGGAAGGGCAGGCGTCATGTCGGACCAGTTCACCGAAATCACGACCCAGGGCTATTTCTCGCGCCTGGGCGGCAGCATCGTCGGGGTGCTGGTGGGATTCCTGCTGGTGCCGGCGAGCATCATCCTGCTCTATTGGAACGAGGGCCGCGCGGTCACGGCAATCGACACCCTCGAGCGGGGCGCCAAGCAGGTCATCGAGATCAGCGCCGGCAAGCTCGACGATACGGCCAATGGCAAGCTGATCCATGTGAGCGGCGATCTGACCGCCCAGAACCCGGCCAAGGACCCGGTCTTCGGCGTCATCGGCACCGGCCCGATCCGGCTGAAGCGCGACGTCGAGATGTACCAATGGCAGGAAGACAAGCAAATCGGGACTCATGAGAATGTCGGCGGCTCCAAGACCACAGAGACGACCTACACCTATCAAAGGGCATGGTCGTCCACACCGGTCAGCTCGGGCGCCTTCCAGCATCCCGATGGACATGCCAATCCGCCGATGTCGGTGAATGCCGCAACCTTCGATGGCGGCGGGGTCAAGCTCGGCGCCTACCGGCTCGATCCGGCCATCCTGTCGCAAGTCGCTGCCTTCACTGCCGTCGACCCCGGCAGTGCCGCAACGCCCGAATTCTATCGCCGGGATGGCAGCAGCCTCTATCGCGGCAATGATCCAGGCAATCCGGCGGTCGGCGATCTCAGGGTCCATTTCGAAGCGGTGCAGCCGCAGACCTATTCCGTCGTCGCGGCGCTGGCCTCGGGCAGTCTGGCCGAATATCACGACGTCAGCGGCTATCCCATCGGGTACGCGGCGCCCGGCGTGGTCTCCGCCGAACAGCAGTTCAAGGCCAAGGAGTCGGAAGAGAATACCTGGACCTGGATCTGGCGCGGCACGGGCTTCGTGGCCATGCTGGTGGGATTCCTGCTGATCGCCCGTCCGGTCTCGATGGTGCTGGCGATCCTGCCCTTCATCGAAGGCATCGCCCAGGCCGGGGCCTTCATGATCGCCCTGATCCTGACGATCCCGCTCACCCTCATTGTGATCGCCATCGCCTGGTTTGCCCACCGCCCGCTGCTCGGCGGCCTGCTGATCGCGGGGGCGATCGGCAGCTTTGTCCTGTTCCGAATGATGCGCCCGAGCCGCCGAGCGGCGATCGGGTAGAATTTGGCGCGGAACAGGTGCTCGCTTCGGATCGGGCGTCAGCCCCTCGCCCGCTTGGCGGGAGAGGGAGGGACCCGGCGCGACAGCGCTGGGAGGGTGAGGGTGGGTGCTCCGGCCGTACCGCTGTAGTTCGGCGCGGCCGGAGCGCCCACCCTCACCCGGCTCGCTACCGCTCGCTTACCCTCTCCCGCCAAGCGGGCGAGGGTTTTTATGCCGCCCGCTCCGTCGCTCACCGCGCGCGATCCGGCAGGATCGACCGGCCGATCAGCTCGCGCATGATCTCCGAGGTACCGCCATAGATGCGCTGGACCCGCGCATCGGCCCAGGCGCGCGCGACCGGGGTTTCCTTCATGTAGCCATAGCCGCCATGGAGCTGCAGGCATTGGTCGAGCACGCGGCCCTGCATCTCGGTCAGCCACAGCTTGGCCATCGCCGCGGTTTCGGGATCGAGCCCGCCGGCGATGTGCCGGGCCAGGCAATCATCGACGAAGACCCGGCCGATGCGCGTCTCGGTCAGGAGATCGGCCAGCACGAATTTGGTGTTCTGGAATGTCGCGATCGGCGCGCCGAAGGCCTTGCGCTCGCGCACATAGGCGATGGTCTGCTCGACCGCGGTCTCGGCGCTGGTGACGGCACCCAGCGCCACGATCAGCCGCTCCTGCGGCAGCTCGCTCATCAGATAGATGAAGCCCCGCCCCTCTTCGCCCAAGAGATCGTCGCCCGACAGCCGGACGTCGTCGAAGAAAAGCTCGGAGGTGTCCTGGGCATCCATGCCCAGCTTGTCGAGATTCTTGCCGCGGGCGAAGCCGTCGAGCCCGGCATCGACCAGGAACAGGCTGGTGCCGCGGGCGCCGGCCTCCGGATCGGTCTTGGCGACGACGATGATGAGATCGGCGTTCTGGCCATTGGTGATGAAGGTCTTGGCACCGTTCAGCACATAGCCGTTGCCGTCGCGGGTCGCCCGGGTGCGCACCCCGGCAAGATCGCTGCCGGTGCCGGGCTCGGTCATGGCGATCGCGGTGATGATCTCGCCCCGGGCCATGCGCGGCAGCCAGTGCCGCTTCTGCGCCTCGCTGCCGTAATGCAGGATATAGGGGGCCACGATATCGGAATGCAGCGAGAAGCCCGGCCCATGGGCGCCGACCTTGGCCAACTCCTCGATGATGATTGTGCTGAAGCGGAAATCGGCATCCGAACCGCCATACTCCTCGGGCATGCCGGTGCAGAGCAGCCCGGCCGCACCGGCCTCGAGCCACAGCTCGCGCGGCACCCGCCCCTCGGCCTCCCAGCGCCGGTGATGCGGCACCACCGAGGCCTGGACGAAGCGACGGACGCTGTCGCGGAATTGTTCATGTTCTTCGAGAAAGATCGGCCGGACAGTCATCAGCAGCGCTCCAGAATCAGGATGGCCGCCATAGTGCCAGAGTCGCTCGCCGGGTAAACCCTGTCTGCCGTCGACGCGGGCGCTTGCGCTACTGTTCGGCCCGCTCGGTGACCTTGCCGAAGCGGGTTTGTGTCGTCCCGGGCATCGGCATCGAATCGGAGTGATAGGCCATGCTGCCCAGGCGCCGCGCCAGCATGACGTAGAAGGCACCGTTGCGGAATGGATAGGCCAAGAGTGCCCGGGCCAGCAACGCGGTCGTGTGCCCATAGCGCCGGGCATAGAAGGCGGCGGCCGCTTCCTCGACCAGCAGGCTCGAGCGGAATTTGCGGCCGAGCCGCCAGGATTGCGCCGCGAGCGCCTCCTGATGCTTGGCGCGCATCAGCTCCAGCGAGCCCAGCACCGAGCTGTGCGACGGCATGCTGTCCTTGTTGATGCGCGCCAGCACCTCGGGCTCGATCGCGATGGGATAGCGGCGCAGATAGCGCAGCAGCCAATCCCAATCCTCGAAGCGCCGGAGTGCCACGTCGAACAGCCCGATCTCGTCGAAACAGGCGCGCTCGGCGATCAGCGTGCTGCCGGGGCTGAGATTGCACCCCCAGACCAGCTGGCGCGCCGTGCCGTGCCAATCGGCCGGGCGGAACTCGCGGGCGCGCCGACGCTCCTGCGCATGCAGGATGACATAGCCGGAACAGCAGATGCGCGCGTCATTAGGCCGCCCGGCCAGACGCCCGATCTGGCGCTCGAGCTTATTGGGCAGCCATTCATCGTCGCTGTCGAGAAAGGCGACCCACTGCCCGGTCGCCGCCTGGATACCGGTATTGCGGGCACTGGCCGCACCCTGGTTGACCGGCTTGCGGATCAGCCGCAGTCGCGGATCGGCGACATCTTCCAGAGCTCCGGCGATGTCGTCGGTCGAGGCATCGTCGACGACGATGAGCTCCAGATCGACATAGGTCTGGGCCAACACGCTGCGCACTGCCCGGCGCAACTCTGTCGACCGGTTATAGACAGGTATGACGACGCTGACCGGCCCCATCTCGAACTCCTGCGGCAGCGCAATCGCCGCCAGCATCCTTACGGCAGCATTACAACGCGCGAGCGTTAACGCACCGTATAGCGTGACGCCGCCGACATTCCGCGCCGCAACCCGCCGCCGTCGGACCGGGCGCGTCAGGCCGAGGCTTGGAAATGGCTATCCGCGGGTTCATACGCGAGTGCCGCCTCCGCGGCAAGGGCGCGCACTCCCCAAATCTCACCGCAATCTGCGACCGCTCCAGCGGCGGCGTAGCAGCATACCCACCTGGCCCACCAGGATCAGCGGCCAAGCCAGATCCGACCGTCCTGCCTCGGCCCAAAGCCGGGCGGCCTCGCGCCATCCGCCGGCCGCGAGGGTTGCCCGCATGCGCAGCGCGGTTTCGACGGCATGCCAGCGCCGCAGCTCGATCCGGACCGGGTCGCTAGTGTCGAGGCGCATCCCCGCCGGCAGGGCGCGGCGCAGAATGGCGGCATGCTCTTGCCGGGCCCGCAGATGATTGCGCCGCCCGGGATCGAGCGTGCTCGAGCCGCGGTGCACCCGGTAGCAGTAGAGCGGGCGATCCAGCTCCAGGATCTTTGTCCCGGCGCGCCAGGCCCGCAGCATCCATTCCCGGTCCGCGGCCAGACGCAGCGAGCCGTCGAACGGCCCGATCCGCGTCAGCAGCTCCCGCCGGAACACCATGCTGTTGATCGCCAGCGGCCCGCGCGTGATCAGCGGCAAGGTCAGAGCCCCCGCGGCCAGCGCCTCGATGGGACGGTCGTGTGCTTGCCAGCCCGCCTCGTCGCTGCGCATGAACTGCGGCCGGCCGCGGACGATATCGGCCTCCGGTGTGCGGGTCAGGGCGTCCAGTGCTGTGGCAAGCATGCCTGGCAGGAACAGGTCATCCGCATTCAGCCAGGCGACGACGGGCGCCCGCGCCGCGGCCAAGGCCAAGTTCAACGCCTCATAAATGGAACTGCCCGGCGCCGACAGGACGCGCGCAAAGGGATATTTCTCGGCGATCGCGACGGTGCCGTCGGTCGAGCCGCCATCGGCGATGATCGCCTCCAGCCCGTCGACCTGCCCGGCCAGGCTGTCCAGCGCCTCACCGATCGTCGCGGCGGCATTGAGCGCCGGCATGACGACGGAAAGGGTCGGCCACCCTGTCGCCTCGGTACGCTCGACTGCGTTGTTCATAATAGGAGATTCATCGGTTCGGGAGGGCGGCGGTGCCGGGTGAAACATGATACCGCAGCGCAACCGACCCGCCGGCTGCTTCGGGCCGCGTCGCCACGCCCGCTTGGGAACCAGAGGTCACCATAGAACGTTGCCGAACCGCGAAGAAGGGCTATCATCACGGCATCGACGGTGTCCACTGCCGGTGGCGCAACCTGCTGCAGCGCACATCGGGCTTTGCAGCGCGCCAGGGTTTGATGTAGAGGGTTCCAACGCTGGCGGCGGGCCGTCCTGAAATTGGGTCCATCCAGCAGCGTCGGCACTGCAACCCTGCTCCGGTGTCGAGCAGCAAGAGCTTTACGCGTTTCTTATCTGGTTTCTTTCGAGGGTATATAATGAGCATCGCGATCGTGACCGGTTCCGGCGGCTTGATCGGTGCTGAAACCGTCAAGCTGTTTGCCGAGCGCGGCCTCGAGATTGTCGGCATCGACAACGACATGCGCAGCCAATTCTTCGGCGCCGAGGCAAGCACGCGGTGGCAGAGCAGCGTCCTGCAGAATTCGGTCCGCGGCTTTACCCATTACGATGTCGATATTCGCGACGAAACGGCGATCAACAAGGTTTTTGCTCGCCACGGTAAGGATGTCGCCGTCATTATCCATTGCGCGGCCCAGCCCTCGCATGATTGGGCCGCCAAGGCGCCGTTCGTCGATTTCACCGTCAATGCCAATGGCACGCTGGTCCTGCTCGAGGCGACCCGCAAACATTGCCCGGATGCGGTGTTCATTTTCGTGAGCACCAACAAGGTCTATGGCGACCGGCCGAATCATCTGCCGCTGATCGAGCTGGAGACGCGCTACGAGCTGGCGCCGGATCACGTCTGGGCCAAGCACGGCTTCGACGAGACCATGTCGATCGACAGCACGCTGCACAGCCTGTTCGGCGTGTCGAAGCTCGCAGCCGATGTGCTGACCCAGGAATATGGCCGGTATTTCGGCATGAAGACCGCCTGCTTTCGCGGTGGCTGCCTGACCGGCTCGGGCCATTCGCCGACCCAGCTGCACGGGTTTCTGGCTTATCTGGTCAAATGCGCCGTGACCGACACGCCCTATACCGTGTTCGGCTACAAGGGCAAGCAGGTCCGCGACAACATCCATTCGCGCGATCTGGTCGAGGCCTTCTGGTGCTATTTCCAGCGGCCGGCCGCCGCGGGCGAGGTGTTCAATATCGGCGGCAGCCGGCATTCGAACTGCTCGATGATGGAGGCGATCGCCGTCGCCGAAGATTTGACTGGCCGCCCGATGCGGCACAGCTATGATGAGACCAATCGGATCGGTGACCATATGTGGTGGGTCAGCGATGTCCGCAAATTCCAGGCGCTCTATCCCGAATGGTCGTACAAATACGATATCCGGGCGATCATGGAAGACATCTATTCCGGGCTCAGCGACCGCTTATTGACCCGCGTCGCCGCACGCTGACTCTCCGCGGCGCCGGGATGCAAACACTGTTCTTCAAGCGGGCCCGGGCCGTCGCCCTTAGAATTGCCTATCGGCATCCAATGTGGGTCCGGGCCTACCGGGTCGCCACTTCGGTCGTGCTGCTCTATGGGCCGGCATCGCTGCGCCGGCGCTGGGCACGGCTGCTGTCGCGCCGGGAATTGTGGCAGGTGCCGCGCAATCTGCTGCAGGAATATCCGGTCGGAGCGCTGGAGCGCTACCTGCGCGACCGCGCGCGCAGCGAAGTCGCCGGGCCGCGGCTCGAATCGGCCATCGTCGCGGCCGCCTCCTATCAATACCCGTTCGAAATCATGGACCACGTGCCGCTCACGGCCGAGAGCTTCCTGACCTCGGGGCGGCTGCGCAACATCCTGCTGTCGACGCCGATGGTGTTCCGCGACGAGCGGCAGTTTCAGGCCGCCATGGTGTTCCTGAAGCGCCTCTTTGCCGATCTCGACGAGTTGTGGCAGCGGCCGCTGACGGAAGACCTGCGCCGCCGCATCGCGGCCATCGTGGCGCAGGACTTCACTTTTGTCCCGGCCCTGTTCAGCGGTGAGAATCTGCGACCGCTGGCGGTCTGCGCCGGGCGCTGGTTCGAGTATCATTTGACGGTGACCGGCCATCAGCTCGACTTCCGGCCGCCGGCCCGGATAATTCCCGGCCGCCAGCGCGTCGGCATCCTGGTGCGCGATATCCTGCCGCGTACCGAAACCTATCTGGCGATGGGCTTCGGCGCCGGCCTCGACCACAAGCGGTTCGAGATCATCCTGATCATGGCCGCGACGCCGGCCGACACGGTTTTCACCGGCTTCGTCGCCCAGCATTTCGAGCGGCTCGAGATCATCGGCAACGGCATCACCGAGCAGGTTTCGGCGATCCGCGCGCTCGATCTCGATTTCCTCGTCCTCGGCAATACGCTCGCCGCCCAGGCTTCGGGCTTCCTGGCGCTGGCCGCGCATCGGCTGGCGCGGGTGCAGATCCTGCCGAGCGCCATCGCCCCGGTGACCACGGGCTTGAGCCGCGTCGATCATGTCCTGACCGCGCCGACGACCGAGCCGGATGCCGTCCAGGCGCATTACAGCGAAGCGGTCATGCTGATGGACGGGCCGTTCAACTGCTTCGTGCTCGGCGAGCGGGATCCGCGGCTGGCGCCGGCGCCGGCGCCCGTGCCGGCCCAACCGGTGATCTTCACCTCGGGCGGCGTCATCTACAAGCTGACGCCGGAACTGCGGCGCTGCTGGGCAACCCTGCTGAAGCGCGTTCCCGGCAGCCGCCTCATCCTCTACCCGTTCAACCAGAATTGGGGTGCCGAGGCCGGCCACGCCTATCTCGTCGACAACATCAAGGCGACCTTTGCCGCACTGGGCGTCGAGCCCGATCGCATCGATCTGCACATGAACCTGACGCCGGACCAGATCATCGACATCCTGCGGCGCACGACGGTCTATCTCGACACCTTCCCTTATTCCGGTGCTGCCTCCTTCATCGAGCCGATCACGGCGCTGTGCCCGGCCGTGACACTGGCCGGCGGCACGCAGCGCGGGCTGCAGGGCGCCGCGATGCTGGCGGAGCTGGGGCTGCACGAGCTGATCGCCGCCTCGCATGAGGAATATGTCGAGATCGCCGCGGATATCGCGGCCAATCCACTCCGACGTGCGGGTTTGGCGGAGCGGATCCGGATCGGCGCCACCACCGCGCGCTTCCTGTCGCCGGCCGCCTTCGGCACCGGCTTCGGCGCCGCCCTCGACCAGATCACCGCCGAAGCGATGCCGCGCGGTGCCGGAGTCTTGCTCGCCTGAAGGCAGGCACGTCCCGGTCACGCCCCTCGCGGCAGAACCTGATCGAGCGCCGCAGTCAGGCGGCGGCCGAAATCCTGGTAGTCCAGAAACGGCAGATCGGCCAGCCGCGCGCTGATCCGCTGCTTTAGCGCAGCACGCAGTGCTGCCGAGCGGGCCAATTCGACCGCGTTGGCGACATAGGCATCGACGTCTTCCGCGATCATGTCGCCCAGGCCCAGGGCCTCCAGCATCGCCGCCCCCTGCAGCCCACGCTGCGTGCTGCCGCGCAACCCGATCATCGGGCACAGCGCCGCGATCGGCTCCATGAAGGACGCCGCACCAGAATAAGGGAAGGTGTCGAGATAGACATCGGTATCGCGCAGCAAGTCGACGATCTGGTGCGGCGTCTGGTTCGGCATGATGCGCAGGCGATGCTCGGCAATCCCGGCGGCACCGAACTCGTCGACGAATTGCTTGCGGATCGCCGCCGAGGTGCGCGGCAGGCCCCAGCCGGGGTTGAACGGATAGAGCACCAGCTCGCTGCCGGGTACCGCGACCATGATGCGGATCCAGGCCTGGCGCAGTTCCGGCGTGAGCTTGTAGAGCGATCCGCCCGAGGCGAAGCGGATCGGCACGGCCGGCAGCGCTTGGGTCGCCGGGTCGCGCGGCTGCGGCGCCCGCGGATCCTGGTCGCCCAGGATGAAGCAGTTGAACATGCCGTCCATGGCCAGCACGCGCTCGCTGTACTGGTCCTGGATATCCGCCGGCTCGGTGCCGGCCGCCGTCAGCACGAAATCGGTGCGGCCGAGGCCAGTCGTCAACGGTGAGACGATGGTCGCCACGATCTGGACCCGGGCCAACCGGTGCGCCAGCAGATTGTTGTAGGTCCAGCCGACCGCCGCCATGGTATTGGCCGGAAACAGCAGATCGAGCTCGAGGGCGCGGATGGCGGCCGCCTGCTCGGCGACATCGTCGGTGGCAAAGATTTCGACGCGATCGAAATAGCCGCCGACGAAGCGGGCGAATTCCGCGTCGGCCGGCTCCGCCAGCGTAATCAGCACCGCCTCGAAGCGGCTGCGGTCGAGCCCGGCCACGAAAGCGGGGGCGATGAAGCTCTCGGTCCGCCGCTCGATATTGCGGACGATGACGCCGACGCGCTGCCGCGCGCCCGGATCGCGCGGCGGAAATTCATGGTCAAGCGCACAGGTGCGGCTAGACAGGGCATGCTCGAGCAGCCGGCCGACCCGGCTCGCGAACGGCCGCATATTGTGTGTGCTGAACAGCGCGGGCAGGAAATTATAAGCTGCCCCGAAATTCCGGGCGATGCTGTCGCGCCGTTCCGGCCCGGCGGCCTCGAAGGCGGCTGCCGCATCGGTGATCAGGCGCTCGGCATGGGCGACCGCACGTTCCTGATCGGCGACGCTGCGGAAGATCAGCGGGAATTCGAACGCGATATAGCTGAGAAAGGGGCGCCAGAGCACCTCCTGGTCGGTCCAGTCGAGGCCGTCATCGAGGAATTCGTAGCCATATTGGAACAGGGCCAGGGCGACGGTCGCGTTCAGAGGTTCGCCCTGCAGCCGCTTGGCGGCGGCGATGACGCGGCGCTCGGCCCAGTTCGGCGCCACGCCGATGAGCGTATTCTTTACCCTGGTCCAGACATGGCCCGAGCCGACGCGATCGGCGAGCGAGCGGCGCGCCGCCGGCGGCGCGTTGAGCATCAGCCAGGCAACAACCAGCCGCGCCAGGCGAACCAGTGCTGGATTGTCGCTCTCCAGGGCGCGACGCACGAGATCAACGAACATCGGAGTGGGGAACCCTCAAACGGCCGTCGGGCGAGCTATGCGTCGACCGGGTTCGGACAGGATTCTGCTCGCGAAAATCATGGGTTCAAGGACCTCGATGGGGCACGGGACCGCGCCGGCCCTTGGCTTAGCAAGTTGCACCGTCCGGCGCGACAGCAAAGATCGGGACGAAAACCTGACCTGCTTAGTCTCGGAGGCGAAACAATCGCTACGATCGCCCGATTGACTTCTCTCCTCCTCCCCTCGCGGGAGGAGGCCGGGAGGAGGGGGTGTCGATGCAGAACGACGCTATTTCAAAGCCATATCAACTAGATAGGCGGCCACGCCGAGACCGTCTCGGCGCCATCGGCGCACCCCTCCTCCCGCAAGGGGAGGAGGAGTCGAAGCGATTTTTTCTCGTCGGATCTTTAGGCGCGATTGTCATTCGAGACCGAGCGCCAGCCGCTCCAGCACGGCGCCGAGGTGCCGTCCGAACTGGGCCGGATCGAGAAAGGGGGCCGCCGCCGTGGCGGTTTTCAGCCGCGCGGCCAGCTCGGCGCGGCGCTCGGGCGAGCGCGCGATCGCAATCGCCGTCGCTTCATAGCCGGCAACATCATCGGCCACCAGCTCGCCCAGGCCAAGCGAGCGCATCATGCCGGCGCCGAGCAGCCCGCGCTGGGTCCGGCCGCGCAGCGTGACGATCGGACAGGCGGCGAAGATCGGCTCCAGCACCGAAGCGCCGCCGGAAAACGGGAAGGTGTCGAGATAGACGGTGACGCGGCCCATCATCTGCAGGATCTGCGCCGGCGTCATGGCCGGCAGGATACGGACCCGCTCGGCCGCGATGCCGGCAGCGGTGAATTCATCGAGCAGGGCCTGGCGCAGCCCCAGGACCTTCGGATTGAGCATCCAGTTCGGATTGAAGGGATAGAGCACGAGTTCGCTGTCCGGCACGCGGCGGAGGATCCGGATGAAGCTCTGCCGCAGACCCGGCCCGAGCTTGTGGATGACGCCGCCCGAGGCGAAGGTGACGGCCCGGCCCGAAAGTGCCGGCGGCTCGGCCTCGGCCGTCGGCACCAGGCGCGGATCGCGCGGCCCGAAGGCGAAGCAGTTGAAGGTGCCGTCGAGCCACTGCACCGATTCCGAATAATGCTGCTCGGCCTCGCCCTTGGGCTCGGTATTGGCCGAAGTGAGCGTGTAATCGGTGGTGCTGAGCCCCGTCGTATTCGGGCTGATCGCCACCGGCATGATGTGCCGCCGCGCCAGGCGATGCGCATAAAGCTGCTGCAGCCCAGAGGTCTGGGCCGTGACGGTATTGGCCAGGATCAGGAAGTCGAGGTCGAGTGCCCGGATCGCCGCGACCCGCTCATCCAGCCGCTCCGTCGCCACCACGGCGATCCGTTCGAAGGCTTGGCCGGCCAGGGCACCGAAATCGCCCTCCGGCAGCTTCCGGCCGGTCACCAGCACCGGTTCGAAGCGGCCGCGATCGAGGCCGAGGCCGAAGGGCAAGGCGAGAAAGCTCTCGTTGCGCGGTTCGATGTCCTGGACATAGACGCCGACCCGCAGCCGGGCTCCTGGCATGCGGAGCGGAAACGCGTGCTCGAGCCGGTGGCCGGCAAGCCGCAGATGAGTTTCGAGCCAGCGGCCGGCCGCCCGGGCCAGGGGCCGCAGGGTCGCGTCGGAGAACAGCGCCGGCATGAAGGAGTAGTGCTCGGCCACGTGCTCGGCGATCTCGCGCCGGACATCCGCCTCCAGCGGTGCGGCATGCAGGCGCTCGAGATCGCCATAGAGCCGGCGGATGAATCCGACAATCCGATCCTGGCGCGCTACGCTGTCGATGAAGATCGGGAAATCGAACAAATAGTGCAGGATCTCGCGGTTGCCGCGGACGACCGGATCGGCGAAGTCCGGGTACCAGAGGCTGTCGAAGGCATAGGCGAACTGCATGATCAGCTGCAGCACCAGCAGCCGGTCCTCGCCGGTTGCCGCCCGCAATTGGCGAACCGCCCGGCCGAGGATCCAGCGGTCGAGCCAGCCCGGCCCGTGCAGCGGGCGGTCGATCGAAAGCCAGCTCCAGCGCAGCCAGTCGCGCCATCGCGGCCACCAGAGGGCACGCCAGCGCCGTGGGCCGGCCAGGACGAGTGCGGCGAAGATCAGGCGCAACCCGTGGCGCAGGGCTTGGCTCGCGCGCAGCCGCGCGATGCAAACTTGCGCCAAGGAGGCAGCTTTGCTCCTGAGTTCGATAGCCATGTCTCGTTGTGGTATGGGCAGATTCCAGAGGCGGCGGACGCTACAGGAAGCCCAATAGCCGCGCAACAGCCGCCAGCCCCGCCGCGATGGTGCTATGATCGCGGCAGCCCAGCGTGACGGATATCCTGCAATGCCCCTCGAAATCGAACGGAAATTCCTGGTCCGCAGCGATGACTGGCGCGGTGGTGCTGCGGCGGTGCAGATTCGCCAGGGCTATCTCGCCGCCAGCCCGACGCTCTCGGTGCGGATCCGGCGCGCCGGCGCGCTCGCCTTCATCACCGTCAAGGGCGGCCAGGGCATCGTCCGGACCGAATACGAATATCCGATCCCGCCGGACGAGGCCGATGAGATGCTCGACACGCTCTGCGCCCGGCCGCTGCTCGAAAAGCGCCGGTATGTCGTGCCCGTCGCGGGTGCCGATTGGGAGGTCGATGAATTCGAGGGCGCATTGGCCGGCCTGATCGTGGCCGAAATCGAACTCGGCCATGCTGAGCAGACCATCGAGCTGCCCAGCTGGGTCGGCCGCGAAGTCACCGACGATCCGCGCTACCTCAACGCCAACCTGGCGAAATCCGGCCTGCCGCTCGACGATTAGAACGCGATGAGTTCAGTTCGAGTCATCAATGCCCTCGCCCGCTTGGCGGGAGAGGGAGGATCATAGGCGCTAAATTAGTCCGTCATGCCCCCAATCTTCTCCCTCTCCGCCCCATTTGGGGCGGAGAGGGTCGGGGTGAGGTGGGGAACGCGATGTCCTCGCCGAAAGATCTCGGCCAACGCCTGATAGTTTCTCAATTATATGAAAGTGATAAGCTCAACGACCAGAGCGCTCCCCACCTCACCCGACCTCTCCGCCCCAATGGGGCAGAGAGGAGAAGAAAGGGTGGTGTCCTGCCTTATCTTAGCGCTTGTAAGGGTTTCCGCCCAATCCAACCTGAATTCATCGCCGTCCTAGATCACGCGATTGCGCCCGGCCGTCTTGGCCTCATAGAGCCGTCGGTCGGCCTCGCGCAGCAGCTCCTCCGGCTCCTCATCGACGGCGGCATCGCTGGCGGCGACGCCGACGCTGATGGTGACGACTGGCGCCACCGACGAGCCGGCATGCGGGATTTCCAACGCCATCACCGCCTCGCGGATGCGCTCGCCGAGCACGCGCGCACCGGCCAGATCGGTATGCGGCAGGATCGCGGCAAATTCCTCGCCGCCATAGCGCGCACAGAGATCGCCCGGCCGGCGCACCAGCATGGCGATGGTCGCGGCCACTTCGCGCAGGCAATCATCGCCGCTGGCGTGGCCGTAATGGTCGTTATAGGGCTTGAAGAAATCGACATCGAGCAGGACCAGGGCCAGCGGCGTGCGCGCCCGCCGCGAGCGGCGCCACTCCCGCAGCAGAAATTCGTCGAAGCGGCGCCGGTTACCGATCCCGGTCAAGCCGTCGACCAGCGACAGATCCTCCAGGAAATCGCGATAGCGCTTCAGTTCGAGATGGTTGCGCACGCGCAGCCGGACGATCGCGGCCTGGATCGGCTTGGCGATGAAATCGATGGCGCCGAGTTCGAGCCCGCGGCGCTCATCCTCGACGGCGTTGAGGCCGGTGATGAACACGATCGGGATGCGTTGGGTTCGTTCTTCCGCCCGCAAGCGGCGACAGACTTCGAAACCATCGATGCCGGGCATCACGACATCGAGCAGGATCAGATCCGGTTGCCGCTCGATCGCCATCTCGATCGTCGCCAGCCCGCCTTGGGCGACGATGACGTCGTAATCCTCACCCAGCACGGCGCAGAGCATGTCGACGACGGTCTGGCTGTCATCGGCGATCAGGATCGTTTGACGCGACATCGAGCCCAATCTCCGACGGTGCCGATCCCTGGTCCTGCGCCGATCGCAGAGGGTAACCGCCCACAGCGATCCTGATGCGGCAATGGTGAAGCAATCCTTGCCAAGCAGCCGGTGCCGCTTGTCGCGAGGATCAGTGCTCGATCATCCGCCGCATGCGCAGGACCGGCTGGCTGGTGATCCAGCGATCCCCGCCCGGCGACCGCCAGGGCAGCAGCAACCGCTCATAGCGCGTCCGGACGGCCCGCCCGCCGGTGGCGGAGACCACTGCCTCGACCATGTGCAGCCCGGGCTCGGGCTCGTCGTCCAAGGCCAATTCGCGATAGGCCGAGGCGAGCCACTCGCCATAGATGCCGTCGGGCTGCGCTTCGACCTCACGGCCGAGCATGCTCATGCGCTCGCACGGCAAATAGGCGTGCACCACGTCGGAGACCGCATTCGTTTCCAGCCGCTCGTCGCGCTGGAGCCGCACCAGCATGCGCTGGCTATCGACGCGGCCGGCTTCGCGCTTCAGCTCGGCGACCGAGATCCGGCCCTGGGCCTTGCCCCAGGCCTTCCAGGCGCCGCGCATCGGCAGGCGCCGCTTCTCGTTGAGCCGGGCCAGCGCCATTCGTTCCAGGAAGAAGGCCGGCCGGGGCGGCTCGCCGGGCGCTTCGCCGCGGATCTCGTCCAGGCGGGCGACGATATCCTGTTGCGAGGTCAGCAATTCCGGCTCGGCCCGCTCGCCCGGATATTCGACGATGGCACGCTCGACCTGATGCATGACCAGCAGCCAGACCAGCCGTTCGAAACAGGCCCGGGTGATCGGCACCTCGCCCAGATGCAGGCAGGCTCCGCTCGCGCGCAGATGCAGGCGCACATAGAAGCGCGTGCCATGGCTGGGCACGCTGGCGAGGGCACCGGGACCGAGCAAGGGCGGACGCGGCAATTCATGGCCGCTCGGGCTCCACAGCGCTCCGGCATCACTGATCAGAATGTCCATCTCGCCCCCCGGCATAGAGGTCGCGGACTCTACACCCAACCGCCCCGATATTGAAGCGACTCTCGCGTGTCTTTTGCCATGCCTTTGATCGAATCTTGCCGGCAAGTTGCCCGCGGCGGTGCCGGCAGGCGATGCCCAGCAATGAGCGAGGGGAACGGTCGGAGTAGCAAGTAAGGCGATTGTGCGGCGCAATATCAGGGTAACCTCGCGCCCCTCGCACGGCATCGAAACACCCGCATTCCGTCGAATTCGTAGAAAAATCTCGGCTTTTTGAGAAATATTTGTGACGGAGGGAAGAAATCTGCCGCTGGCACGTTATGTCCTTGAATGGATAACCGCCGAACAGGAGGGGGACATGTGCGAATGGACTGAGCCGTGCTATGAGCCGCCTCTCGCGGAAATCCTGGCCGACCCGATTGTCCGGGCCCTGATGCGGCGCGACCGTGTCGAGCACGGCGACATCGTCGAATTACTGGCGCGGCTGGCAACCGCCCACCCAGAATCCTCGCTCGCTGCGGCTTGAGGCGGAGCTTTCTCTAGGCGACGCCCAGAATTATGAGCGTCACTGCGAGTTCCACAACGGTCTGCCGTCCGACCGACCCATGATGAAACTGCTCCAGTGGGGCGGGCGGGACGCCCGCCCCACTTAGTTCCTTGTTAGCGCTACCGGCCCCAGATCAGGACGCGTCGACCGCCAATTCGTTGCCGGAGAACGCATAATTGTTCTTGCCAGCCCGCTTGACGCCATACATCGACTGATCCGCGAGGCGCTTCAGCACGCCGACGTCGTCGCCGTCATCGGGAAAAATGCTGATGCCGATGCTGGCGGTCACCGATAGCGGCTGGTCCTGGAACAGGATCGGTTCGGCGATGGCCGCAATGATCTTCTCGGCGATTTCGGCCGCGACGCGTCGATCCGGAATTTCGGACAGGATGACCAGGAATTCGTCGCCGCCGATCCGGGCTGCCGTGTCGGCCGTGCGCACGACCTGCCTCAGCCGCCGCGCCACATCGATCAGGACATGATCGCCGGCATCGTGGCCATGGAAGTCATTCACGATCTTGAACCCGTCGAGATCGATGAACATCACGGCCACCCTGCTCTTGCTGCGCCGCGCCCGATGGATCGAGATCTCGAGACGATCGGTCGCCAGGCGCAGAGAGGGCAGACCCGTCAGCGAATCATGGATCACCTGATGCGCGATGACGTCCCGCTGCCGCTGCACTTCGGCCAGCAAGGCGCGGATCGATTCCTGGAACACCGAGATCGAGATGATCACGAGAATGGTGAACACGATCGGCACGAGGATCGAGCCGCCCCAGACGATCGGATTCTTCACATAGAGGTTGGCATCCACCGGAATGACCAGATATCCGGTGGTGAAGCCAATGCCGGCAATGGCGATCGACAGGGTAATGCCGATGGCGGACAGCAGGGCCGCTTGCCTCGAATACAGCATGCTGACGATCATGCAGGTCAGCAGCAACGCGTTGATCCCACTGCTGAGCAGGCCGAAGGAGAGCAGCCCGGCCATGCCGATTCCCCACAGGATGCCGATCGCCAGGACCGCCTTGACCCCGCTCGGCGCCAGCCGCGGCCACAGGGTCAGGCCGATGACCACAAAAGCCAGGACGAGATGCAAGGAATAGAGCGGGCTCCAGCCGGTACCTGCCGCCCGGTAGATCGAGAACGGCGCGCCAATGATCGCGAGATAGAAGAAGGCGTGCCAGATCCGCTCGATCAGCCTGCGTCGAATATCCTCCCAACGAACGCCGGCGACCTCGATACCCGGCCCTTTATCCGTTTTCATCGGCGCGTTCATTCAGTTCCGACGGGGTGGTCAGGAAGCCATCCCAGATTTCGGCAAAGCGGCCATGGTGCCGGGCGAACAGCGCCAGCAGCGCCGGATCGAAATGCTCGGCCGGGTGCATGCGCTCGTCACCTTCCAGCATGATCGCGGTCGCGCGCCCATGCTCGAAGCCGGGTTTGTAGGGCCGGGCGCTGCGCAACGCGTCATAGACATCGGCGAGTGCCACGATCCGGGCGGCGATCGGGATCTCGTCGCGGCGCAAGCCCCGCGGATAGCCGCCGCCTTCCCACATCTCGTGATGGCAATGCGCGATCTCGGCCGCCAGCGCCAGCTTCGGATGGCCGCTCAGGATCGCATAGCCATGCAGCGTATGCGCCTTCATCGCCGTCCATTCCGCCGCGTCGAGCTTGCCGTTCTTGTGCAGCACCGCCTGGTCGACGCTCATCTTGCCGACATCGTGCAGTGCTGCCGCCCAATGGATCTCGGTACAGAGCGCCTGCGGCAGCCCGGCCAAGCCGGCGAGCGCGAAACTGTATTCATTGACCCGCATGATATGATTGCCGGTCTCCTGGTCATGGACCTCGGCGGCCCGGGCCAGCAGCTCGACCGACATCATGAAGGCCTGTTCGGTCTCGTGCGACAGCGCCTCGACCCGCTCGCGTTCGGCCTGGAGTTCGCGGTTGCGCAGGGCCAGGCGGCGGTTGCGCTCGGCAATCTGCTCCAGCGCCGCGGCACGTTCGATGACCCGCCCGACGATATGGCTGACCGGCGCCACCAAATCGGCGAAATGCCGGCCGAAAGGGATCGGCCGGCGGCGAACCCCAACCTCGGCGGCACCGAGGCTGTTGATCAACTGAACGATTCCGATGATTTTGCCGGCGAGCGTGGTCAGCGGGAAGCACAGGATCGACCGGGTCCGATAACCGGTCCGCTCGTCGAAGCCGCGATTGAACCGGTAGGGCAGCGTCGGATCGATCGCCTCGACATCATCGATGAACACGGTCTCGCCGGTCGCGGCGACATGGCCGGCGATCGAGTTCGGGTCGATCGGGATGACGAACAGGGCGCTCCGGGCGCGGATGGCATCGTTCTGCAGGCTGGTCGCTTCCAGCCGGCGATGGGCGCCACGGCCGCGCAGAATGAAGATCGACCCGGCCTCGGCCTCGGTCAGCTGCCGACATTTCAGCAGGACGCGGGCCGACAGCCCGGCGAGTGATCGGCCAGGTGCTGCATCGATGAATTCCAGAAACTCCTGTATCAGGGCGCCGGTCATCGCCTCATCCCCGTGCTCAGCGCAGAGACGCGGACCCCCCGCCCGCGCTTTCCGCCGCCATGTCGGTAAAGAAGCCGATCTGCCATTCGAGCGCTTCCTCGGAGAGCGGAAAGCCGCCATCGATGCGTGGCTTCAGGGTCTGGACCGCCGGCAGGCGCGCCAGCACCGTCTGTACCCGAACGGCAAAGCGCATCGGCAGCTTGGCCTTCCAGATCAAGGCGGTGACGCCCTTGGCACTATGCGCCGTCAGGATCTTCTCGATCACCACCAGGGGCAGTCCGGAGAGCACGCTGAGCCCGGCCAGCACCAGGGCCGGGCGGCCGCCGACGAGCGCGTCGATCAGCATCTCCTCGGTCAGCTTGCCTTCGGCCTTGAGTCGCCTGGCTTCGACCAGCAGCTTGGCCGGCGCATCGGCCGGCGGCGGCGCCGCTGGCACCGGCGGCGCCTCGTCCGAATCGCCCTCCAGGCGCTGCAGCACGATCTGCTGCAATTCCGCGATCGTGGCCGGCAACAGATCGGTCCGCGCCTGCAGCCGCCCGATCAGGTCCTGGGCCACGAAACGGGCGAGCTTGCGCACCGCCTCGCCCGACAGCTTCGGCCGGTCGACCAGCGGCCGGTGCCAGGCCGGGTATTGCGGCGCCCGCTCGACCAGCCGATCCAGCGTTTCCTCGCGAATCTGGGCACTCGAATTCGACAGCAGCGCCGTGATCGCATCGACATCTTGGCCATTGCCGATCTCGTCGGCGACGGCCGGTCCGAGCCGCTTGCGCCGGGCGATCGCAACCGCAGCACCGGGAATCGGCAATTGCCGGACGATGTCGAGCAGATCCTCGTCGGTCAGGACCGGCGAGTATTGCAGCACCGGCCCGGCGACCGACAATTCCGGATCGCGCGCCAGGCGCTGGATCAGGCCCGGTGGTGCGGTCTTCATATCCTTCAGCGTCTCGGCCACGACCCGCCGGACCCGCACCGCCTGGTCCTGGATCAGGGTTTCCAGGACCTGATAGGTCATCGCCTTGAGCTTGTCGGTCTCGTCCGGGCGCAGATCCGGGGCGAAGCGCGCGATCTTGGCGGCCAGATCCGCGCGGACGATTTCCTGCGCGTCGCCGGCCAGGATGAGATCGGCCTGGATCGGCGTCGCCTGGTTCCGGGCGATCGCGACTCGCACGCCGGCATCGGGATCATTGGCCAGAAAGTAGAGGATTTCCGGCTGGGCGTGATGGTTCTCGGCGACCTTGCGCCGATCGGAGGGGGCGCGGCTCTGGACGAGCTGTTTCGACTCCTCGTAGCCGATCACAGGCGCGACGAGCTTGCCTATGTTGAAAACGCGCTGGAGCAGGCCCTTCATACAGTATCGTCGCCCTTGCCATCCGGTCCTGCACGTGTCGCATCGGCCGGCTCGGCCAATTCATAGCCGGACCGCCGACGCGATTTGGCCCGATACATGGCCGCATCTGCACGCGCGATCAGCCGTTCTACCACATCCGGTGCCGTGCCGTCATAGACCGCAATGCCGAGCGACACGCCGAGCGGCTTCTCCGGCGCCGCCGAGAGTGCCGCCAACCGGCCGGCATGGGCGAGCAGTGCCTCGGCCTTGGCCGCAGCGCCGTCCTGGGTGACGCCGTCGAGCCAGAGCAGGAATTCGTCGCCGCCGATGCGGGCGATGAGGTCGGTCGGCCGCGTGCAGCTGCGCAGGATTTCGGCACAGGTCAGGATCGCCCGGTCGCCGGCCAGATGGCCGCCGATATCGTTCTGGGTCTTGAGGTTGTTGATGTCGAGATAGACCAGCGCGCCCGAGCCCTTGGCCATGACCAGCCGCGACAGCCGCCGCTCCAGATCGGTGAAGAAGGCGCGGCGGTTGAGCAGCCCGGTCAGCCCGTCGGTGTTCGACAGGGTCACGATCTCGCGGTAATTGCGCAGCTGGGCGATGGCAAGGCCGACCTGCCCCGCGACTTCGGCCAGAATGGCGCGATCGCTGTCGCCGAAGCCGCCGCCATCGGCGCTGCACCAGAACATGACGGCGCCGTTGATGCGCGCATCGCTCGCCGTGCCGTCCTCGGTGACATTGCCAATGAGCTGCAGCTCCTCGCGCAGCATGTCGACCGCACCCTGTTCGACCAGCCCGGCGACCCCGGCCGGAAAATCGACCGGGGGCAGGGGTGCGCCCCAGGTCACGACATCGTAGCCGGCCGAGGCCGGATGGCCGTTGATGATCATGCCGCCATCGGCACCGATGGCGAGGCCGGTACCCGACAGCGCCGCCGGCAGCGTCTTTTCCGGGTTGATCTCGTTGCGGATGGTATCGGCGAGATAGGTCATCAGCCGGTCGCGCAGCACGCGCTGCTTCTGCGTGCGCTCGCGCTCGCGCAGCTCGGTGACGTCGCGCCCCATGCCACGCGTGCCGCACCACAGGCCTTCCGGGTCATAGATCGGCACCGCGGTGATCGATTGGCAGGAGATCTGGCCATCGGCGCGCTGCAGCCAGACATCGGCAGCAAGCACGCTCTCGCGCGCCTGGAACACCGGATATTCCAGGGTCGAGGCATCGACGACGAAATCATTGGCCATCCGGCCGAGCAGGTCGCGGGTCGAATAGCCGAGTGCCCCGGCCGCCGACAGGAAGACGAAACGGCCATGCCGGTCGGTCTCCCAGACAAAATCGCTCGACGCGTCGATCAGGTCGCGATAGCGCTGCCGGCTCTCGATCAGGGCCCGCCGGAGCGCGCTCTCGGCCGGATTGGTGGCGATCACCACCAGGGCGCCGGCCCGCCCGACCAGCGGCAGGATCACGGCATCGGCGCATTCGCCGGGGAACGGCCCATTCAGCCGCTCCAGCCGCATGGCGTCGGCGGCGATGGCCTGACCCGCGGCCAGCGCAATCTCGCGGATGGTCTCGTCATTGAGCTCCGCCATCAGCTCGGCGCCGGGATCATTGGCATACCGCACCGAGCCCGTCGGCGATACCAGCAGGGCCGCCCCCCCAAAGCCGGCCAGATTCATGTTGGCCAGAGGCAGCGTGTCGGCGAGATCAAGCTTCGGTTGGGTCATCGGCACCATTTCTGGGTCAGTGGCGCTCGGGGCGGGCGCCGCGGAAAATCGGCGCACCGGCCCGCTTGACGCATTGCCTCGCTCGGCCGCCGTAAGGCGCTGACCCGCAGACCCAATCAGTAAGCCGGCAAATCCATAAGAACCGGTAAACTGCCTACGCGCAGCCGGGCCCCGGAAATTCGCGTTTTTATGGAAGAGCTAGTGCCGATTACCGATCAAATGCGGAATTGCAGCATTTGGCGCGGTCGGCAAGATCGGTCGGGGCGAACGAGCCAAGCCGAACTTCGCGCGCCTAGGCCCAGCCGCTCTCCAGCAGCGCCCGCGTCTCATCGACCGCCACATCCCACAGCGCCTGCATTTCGTCATCGGAACGCTGATAGAGCCCGCCGAAATTGCCGTCGCCGAGCAGGGCCCGCGCCCGCACCGGATCCAGGCAGCGCAGTCGGTCGAGCGACACGATCGGCTTGGCCTCTCCTGGCGGCGAGACGGCGTCGATCCGGGTCCAGGGAAAGCTCTCCATCCACGAAGCGTGGCTCGCCACTGGGTCGATCTCGATGACCTTGGCCCAGGTCCGGGGCGCGTTCCACCAATTGTGCAGACGGACGCAGTTGCCGGGATGATCGGCCAGCCATTCCGACACCAGCGCCTGGACGGGCGTGTTCCCGCCATGCCCGTTGACGATCAGGATCCGGCGAAAACCCTGGCGGAAGAGCGCGTCCAGCACGTCGCGGATGACGGCCAGCATGGTTTCGACGCGCAGGCTGACCGTGCCGGGAAAGGCCTGGAAGCCCGGCGTGATCCCGTAATTCACGGTCGGAAACACCGGCACGCCCAGGGGTGCTGCCGCTTCGCGCGCCACACGCTCCGGCAGGATATTGTCGACCGCCAGGCTGAGATAGCCATGCTGCTCGGTACTGCCGATCGGCAGCACGGCCCTGTCATCGCGCTTGAGATAGGCCTCGACCTGGAACCAGGTCATGTCGCTGATCATCATCCCGCGGTCTCCTCGCAGCGGTTTCCAGCCGAAAGCTCAGGACGAGCGATCCGCCGGCCAGCCCTCCGGCCAGCCGGCGCCGATCAACTGGCAATTCGTGAACAGGCAACCGGGAAAGCGGTTGGGCGGTGCGGCGGCGCCGGGCTCTTTGCGCAGTTCGAGAATACAGCCGTCGAAGGTGCAGTCGGTGACGGACCGGCCGGTCAGGTCGATGCGGATATCGACGAAAGTCTCGTTGCAAAGATCAGTCATGGCGTCTGCCCTATCCCGGGGGCACGTCATCAATGGCGATACCGCGGGCGGGGATCGCCGTGACCGAGGCAGCCTTGCACATTGACGCGGTGGCCGAGCAGTTCAACAATCCCGACGCTCTGGCGCCGGCCTGCGATCCGATCGGCCAGGATCTCGTCGATTTCGGGATCGGGCGAGCGGCAGGTTTCCGTCAGCACGATGTCGGTCGCGCGTGCTAGAAGAGCAGCTTCTCGACTTCCTCCCGGAAGGCTTCATCAGTCGCCATCCGCTTCTGATTCGCCACGGCTCGCTGCATCCACTCCTCATGCCCGGTCAAGGGGCGCGAGCCCTGCGGCCTGTCGCCAGCAGGCGTCGGAGATGCTACCGGCGGCGCGGCTCTGGTCGAGGGCGGCTTCAAGGCGCTGCCTGATTTGCTCACGGTCACCTTCCGATCCGAGGATGCCGAGGCTGTTCCAGCCCTCCAACATCTCAGTTTTCAATATGTTACGCTTGTCGATGATTTGCAATGCGACCGTATCGCCGAAATGGCGATGCACCGCGGCAAGCCCGTCCGGGAGACCGCCCTGGATATTACTCATCGCGGCAATACTGGCGCCACGGCCGACTTTGTCGAAGCGGCGAAACGTGTTTTCGAGCGCCGCTTCGGGTTTCGTGTGAACAACCACGATGATAGGCCGCAGCCCGGCGTCGATGGCCTGTCGGATTTTTGCGATGCTCGTCGCCGGCGTGGCCAGTTGCCCCTCGAAAATCACATGGTATTCCGGTGCCAGCTTCCCGTTGGCCATGACGATCGAAGTCTTGCCGGCACCGGGTATGCCGGTCAAGAAAACGGCAGTGTCGCGCTCGGGCTCCCGCTTATCGGCGAGGATGCGGCGAAACTGCTCAGCGGCCAGGACCGCCGCCGAATTGTGGACCACCGTGTTGTAGCGCGTTCTCGACTCGCGAGAACCGGCGTAGACCGCGAAGGTTTCCTTGAACAAATCGGAATTGACGTAGCGGCCGCCGAAGGACTGCTCGAATTTCAGGTAGCGTGCGATGAAGATTTCGGGGTCGCGCCGCACCGCCTCGACGACGGTCCGTTCGGCCTCGAGGAGGCCGGGATCCTTGAACCCGCGGAGAGATATCGGTTCGAGTGGCACTCTCGACCTCTTCTTTAGATCATCGGACCCGGACGGACCCGGGATCGCCGACCGACATGATGCTCTATTCGGAATACCCGGTCACGCCGCAACCATTGCCATCCCGAAGCCCCGGATCACCAGAACCGCCATCGGCGATGGCGTGCGGCCGCGCAGGCTGACGATGCCCATCTCGGCATGAAGCGGCGGCAGGCCGTCGATGGTGAGGCGGACCAGCCGGCCCTCTGCCAGTTCCGCTCGCACGGCGGCATCGGCGGTGAACAGCACCGTGTCGGTCTCCAGCGCCACGCGCTTCAGCAGGTCGAGATCGTCACATTCGAGGATCGGCGTCGCAGCCTCGCCGGGTGCCAGGCCGAGATGCCGGCCGAACATCACCATCGCCTCCGTGGGCGCGTGGACCGAAGCAAGGCCATAGCGCCAGACCGTGCCGAGCCCGACCGCAGCGCCCGCCAGCGGATGGCCGGCACGTGCATAGAACCAGCCGGGCAATCGGCCGAGCGGGCGGATGTCGAGCAGCGGATCCTCCGGCAGGTCACGGATATCGGACACGAAGAACTCGATATCCTCGGCCCGCAACCGGTCGAGCAGCAGAGGGGTATTGCCGATCTCGACCCGCAACCCGACGCGCTCATGGTCCCGACGCAGCCGCGGCAGCAGGGTCGGCAGCAAGGTCGCCGCCGGAAACGGGCCGACTCCGAAGGCGGTATCGCCCAACCTGCCGTCCCGATAGAGCGCGAAATCGCGCTGCAGACAGCGGGACTCGAACAGCAGGCGGCGCGCCCGCGCGATCAGGAAATCCCCGGCCGGCGTCGGCCGGACCTCGCCCGGGCCGCGGTCGAACAGACGCTGCCCGAGCTCGGCCTCGAGCGTCTGGATGCTGCGGCTGAAAGCCGGCTGGCTCAGATGCACGCGTTCGGCGGCCCGGAGAAAATGCCGCTCTTCGGCCAGGGCGACCAGATGATCGAGGCGGCGGAGATCCACTCTTTGCATTATCTTGATACTAACAATGCATTGGACGCATGAAAAGCGCGATCATACAACGGCTCTGCAAAAGCGGAAGGGTCCGGCGATGAGCGGCTTGGTGCAGGCGATTCTAATTGTGACCGTGATGCTGGGCTATGCCGGCATGGAGTTCGCGACGCGGCGCGGCCGGGCCTGGAACGCCACACAAGATGACGGCAAGCTCGAACTCGCCATGTTCGTGAGCCTGTTGCTGATCACCCAGCCGGTCATCGTGCTGGCCACCAATACGCTCGGTACCTGGCTCATGCCGCAGGCGCGCGGTGCGCTGGCAAGCCTGCCCTGGTGGGGCATGATCGGGTTGCTGCTGATCGGCGACGACCTGACGCAGTATTGGTGGCATCGGATGTCGCATTCGCCGCTGCTCTGGCCACTGCATCGTGCGCATCACACCGCGCATTACATGAGCATCCGTATCACCTATCGGAACAATTTCTTCTACTATGCGATGATGCCCGGGCTGTGGATCTCGGGCGCGCTGGCCTATCTGGGCGCCGGGCCGGTCCTGCTGGGCTATTACGTCGTGAAGTTGACGGTGATCCTAGGCGCGCATTGCGCCTGGCGCTGGGACGCGCCGCTCTATCGGATCCGGGCGCTGCGCCCGGTCATGTGGCTGGTCGAGCGGCTGATCTCGACCCCGGCCACGCATTGGGCCCATCACGCGCTGACCAATAGCGATGGGGTCGGCCATTACACCGGCAATTTCGGCAATCTGCTGTTCTTCTGGGATGTGCTGTTCGGCACCGCCAAATTCACCCGCCAATACCCGGCCGAGGTCGGGCTGAAGGATGATGTGATCCACGGCAAGGAGCGCTGGTTCGTCGAGGCGTTCTATCCGCTGCTGCAGTCGCAGCGCGCGGCATCGGCGCTGCGCTTCGGCGGCCAGGCTTATGACGAGATGCACAAAGCCGCCGACGCTCCGGAGCTGATCGGTTGACGCAGGCCGGCTCGGCGCCGGCATTACCTGCGGGGTAATTGGTTCGCCGCGGCGGTCGGCTGAGGATCAGGGCCTCAGCAATCAACCGCCAGAGGCTCTTCCGATGACCCGACGCGATCTCCTTGGCACTGCCGCCGCCGCAGCCAGTGCCGCCAGCCTGCTCGCCGGCAGCGAAACCGCCGCCGCCCATGGCCGGCTCGACCCCGCCCAGCCCGGCACTATCCGGACGCGCGACGGCGTTGCCCTCGCCTACCGCGTTTGGGGTACGGGCCGGCCGGTGCTGTTCCTGCATTCCTGGGCGGTGTCAGCCGATATCTGGAATTACCAGATGGTGCCCATGAGCGAACAGGGGCTGCGCTGCATCGCTTATGACCGGCGCGGCCATGGCCGCTCGAGCGATCCGGGGCGGGGCTATGATTTCGACACCCTGGCCGACGATCTGGCGGCAGTGATCGAGGCGCTCGACCTGCAGGAGGTGACTCTGGTCGGCCACTCCATCGCGGCCGGCGAGATGGCGCGCTATCTGACCCGGCACGGTGCCGGCCGCATTGCCCGGCTGGCCTTCGTCGCGCCGGCCGCGACGCCGTTTCCGCTCAAGACCGCAGATAATCCGAACGGCATCGACGGCGCCGTTTTCGAACAGTTTCGCCGGGACATGCTGCGCGATTTCCCGAAATGGATGGCGGACAACGCCGCCCCCTTCGTCGTGCCGGAGACTTCGCAGCCCATGCTCGCCTGGCTGAAATCGCTGATGCTGCAGAGCTCGATGAAGGCGATCATCGAGTGCAACCGGATCGGCACGAGCACCGATTTCCGGGCGGAATTGCCGCGGATCACCGTGCCCAGCCTGGTCATCCACGGCGACCGCGACGCCTCCGCCCCTCTCGAACTGACCGGACGGCCGACCGCCAAGCTCATCCCCGGCGCCCGGCTGGAGGTCTATGAAGGGGCGCCGCATGGGCTGATGATCACCCATATGGACCGGCTGACCGCGGATCTGCTGCGCTTCGCCAAGGCTGAGGGGTAAGCCGGAAAACCCGCCGAGCAGGAACTCGGCGGGTCTTGCCTTCAGTAGTGATATCGGCAGGCGACGATCTCTATCTGCTGGGCACCCGCCTTGCCGGTGACCCTATAGACGAGGCGGTGCTCGCCCGTAATGCGGCGGGACCACCAGCCGACAAGATTGCCCTTGAGCGGCTCCGGTTTGCCGATGCCGGTGAATGGGTTGCGGCGCGCATCCTTGAGGAGTTCGTTGATGCGTCGAAGCGTGTTCGCGTCGCTCTCCTGCCAGTACAGGTAGTCCGCCCATGCCGCCTCGGTCCAAAGCAGCTTCATGTGCCGTGATCTGGCCCGTCCACAAGGTCGCGCTCGACGAATTGCCCAGCCTCGGCACTCTCGATCGAGCGCAGCAGACGCTCGGCATTGGCCGGGCTGCGCAGCAGATGCAGGGTCTCCATGATGCCATCATACTCGTCCTCCGACAGGACGATCACGGGGCGCGCGTTCTGCCGCGTCACGCGCAGCGGCGCCCGACTATCCCAAACGCTGTCCATATGTGTGGCGAGATGCTGTCGGAAATCGGTATACGAAATGGTCGGCATTACGATCCCCTCACGTGACCGGACAGATATAAGTACATGTTCCTATTACCGTCAACGACCTCCTTTGAGTCATCGATGAAAACAAAAAGGCCGCCCGGGTTTCCCCGGGCGGCCCTGCCGTCGAAACCCGCTAGCGGCTTAGTTACGGCTGTTGCCGAACAAGCGCAGCAGGAACATGAACATGTTGAGGAAGTCGAGATAGAGCGTCAGCGCTCCCATCAAAGCGCCCTTGCCGACCATTTCGGCGGACCCGGTGCCGGTCGCGTAATATTGCTGGGCGATGCGCTGGGTATCCCAGGCGGTCAGGCCGGTGAAGATGACCACGCCCAAGATCGAGATCGCGAAATTGATCGCCGGCGAGCCGAGGAAGATGTTCACGATCATCGCGATGATGATGCCGAACAGGCCCATCATCAAGAACGACCCCATCTTGGTCAGGTCCGTCTTGGTCGTATAACCCCACAGGCTCATGCCCGCGAACATCGAGGCGGTGATGAAAAACGTCGTCCAGATGCTGGCGGTTGTGTAGACCAGGAAGATGGCGCCGAGCGACAGGCCCATCATCGCGGCAAAACCCCAGAACAGAAGCTGGGCCGTGCCGAAGCTCATGCGCTGGATGCCGGCCGAGAAGATGAAGACCATGGCAAGCGGCGCCAGCATCACCAACCACCGTATCGGCGAGTGCGCGATCTGATGAGTGAACCCGGTATCGGCCGCGAGCCAGGCGACGCAGCCGGTCACGAACAACCCTGAAGCCATGTAGTTGTACACGCGCAGCATGTACTGCCGCAGGCCGAGATCGTACTCGCCCTGGGTCGCGACCCCGCCGCGACGCGCGGTCCATGGGTTTTGCGAATCGTATGACATCGGCTTTCCTTGCACCTCGAGGGTTGACTTGACCGTTCCACCATATTGGACGCGGCCGGGTAAATTCAATATCGCCCTGAATTGCCCTGCCCCGCCGCACTCATTCGTTGCGGAGCTGCGGCGCCGCACGCGCGCCCAGCACCCGCCAGGTTCCGGCCAGCGCTACGGCCAAAGTGGCCGCCGTGCCGCCTATCGCGATGACGATGACACGTCCGGCGTCGAAACTCCACTCGCCCTTCAACAGCAAGGTCACCACCAGCCAGGCGGCGAGCGTGCCGAGCGCCACAGCGATCAGCGCCGTGACGCTGCCGAGGATGCCGTATTCGACGAGAAACCCGCGCGCGATCACCGCGCGGGTCGCCCCCAGCACCTTCAGCACCACGGCATCATAGACCCGCCGCCGGCGCGTGGCCGCGATGGCGCCCGACAGCACCAGCACGCCGGCCAGCACGGTGATGGCGGCGATGGCGCGGATCGCGGCCGCCATGTCGCCCAGGATCTTGGCCAGCATGTCGAGCGCATCCTTGACCCGGATTGCCGAGACATTGGGGAAGGTATCGGTGACCTCGCGCGCCAGCCTGGCCTCGTGCTCCGGCGTGTCGGCATGGATGGTCGCGATCGCCGATTGCGGTGCCGCTTCCAGCGCGCCCGGGGCGAAGATGGTGAAGAAATTGATGCCGAGCGTGGTCCAGTCGATCTTGCGGAAATTGGCGATGCGCGCGGTGATCTCGCGGCCGGCCAGGTTGAAGGTGACGGTATCGCCCAGCTTCAGATGCAGCCCGGAAGCCAGATCGGCATCGAGCGAGATCAGCGGCGGCCCCTGGTAATCCGCCGGCCACCACGCACCGGCCACGACATGCGAGCCGGCGGGCGGCTTGGCGGC
>Ga0302314_10003509_pt1 | contig 28885 bp, 35 predicted proteins | sample III_Palsa_N2_3_FD_200533 | JGI IMG/M metagenome (GOLD analysis project Ga0302314, IMG submission 200533) | Peat permafrost microbial communities from Stordalen Mire near Abisko, Sweden - III_Palsa_N2_3 | ecosystem: Environmental > Terrestrial > Soil > Palsa > Peat permafrost | place: Sweden...
ATAGTGCGCAGGAAAACGCTGCGGAACCACCTCGAGCATGCGGAAATGCAGGGACTCATCGAGCGCGGCTATCTGCGTTCGAGACAGCATGGCCCTGAGAATACGCCGGTTTTCTATGTCAATTTGCCGGAACTGGTTGCCAGCGAGCTTGCACACCTGCTCGCCGATGAGGTTCGCAAAAAGTCTCGTACCAATGTCGATGTGGCTGCACAATGGCTAGCGAGTGCAGCCGCCAACTTGCCTCTCGGTGATGTAGTCGTTGCCCGAGCAATGTTTGACGTCGCCATCAGCCCAAATGAAGGTCTGCGGATCGCCCTGATTGATGCTATGTTGGACCTTGCTCCCAAGTTCGAAAAGCCATCTCCGGGCGCTCGCATGGTGAGTTTTCTACCGCACATCGGCAGGGTCGATCTCAACGTTCAAGAGGATGGCAGCGCCCTTGCCACCAGTCAATTCGGAACGATCTCGATTCCCCCCTCAGAGCTTTCGCGAATGATCGCCGATTTCCATCCCTGGCTGATCCTGTCCTACATGGCTTCCTTGCCATTCGCACTGGAAACTAAGAACGGCTTGGAGAGGCTCGACACCCACATTATGTCCACAGTAGGCACTATTTCGATGGCACTTCGCCGACCTGGCGGAGACCCGGAGGTTACGTCAGTCGGAACCCATGACCTTAAGAACGACGTTTCCATCGTCTGCCACGAGTCGGGCGTCGTCGAAGCGATCACATTTTCAATCTTCTCTTATTTGGAGCGAGAGGGCAGTGCCGCGTCCGCATGGATCCAAAATGCCATTGCAAAGAACTCCCTTCCCTTGATCGCGCGCATCCACATTGCACTGCTGCAAGTGTGCGGCAGTTCGGATAAGGACGTAGCTCAGTGGGCATCGATGACCCTGAATGATCACGTCAACCCGGCACTCAAGACGCTATTACCTGAACTTCCTCACTAGACCCACACAAGCGATGGTGCGGACTATTTGAGCGGCAGGCACATTCGCCGTGAATTTCTACAACAACTACAAGCCGCTTCGAAATTACTTTCGACGATTTCCGATGGGACCCAGCCTCGGGGCGATCTGGGCGTTGTCGCAGGAGGTTATCGAGCACAGCTCTGACGTTCGGGCTGACATCGTCGGCCGCCCCCTGCAATACCGAGAACTTCCCTTCCTCCCCTGGCAGATCGAGACGCTTTGCCGGGAAATCGTGCTCAATGCCGCTGAGGTTGGTGGCGAACGGAGTCTTCTGTGCTGGAAGGATCTTGCCAAGGCCTTCAACCACATCATTTCTCTCGAAGACCAAGCCTTCAAGGCCAACGGAACGACGATGGATGTGATGATGGAGGTTCACCGACTCCCTCACCGACAGTTCCCTTGGCAGAGTGGTTTTTCAGTCAACTCCGTGCTTCGCGCCATCAAGATCTTCGGCAAAAAGGAAGTTGACGACATTGTCACCGCCGAACTTGGAATGACGGTTGTGCAGGTGACAGCGCTCGGACTCTCCTTAGCCGGCCACTACGCCCACTCACCCGCGCTCCAGGCCCCTGAAAGCTATCTCCAGCTCGGAATCAGCCGGGATGCCCTACAAGCGTATTTCGACCGTACCTGTTATTCGCTGTTCGTGCTGCGGGAAAAGACAAAGGAGCAGCAGCGATACGACCATGATTGGGCATATACCTTCGATCCGCTGGTGGAAAGGCCATTGATATCGGTTGGCACCAACCAAGGGCCTCGCATCCTGTGCCCCATACCGCGGTTCCTCAGCCAACGTGCCACAGCCGGGTTGTATTTTGACATCGCCCGAAGCAAGGCATTCAGCAACCCATACGGCACTTCATTCGAAACCTATGTCGGCGAGGTTCTTCGCACCACTTGTCCGGGGCCGACGTTCTCTTTGATTCCGGAAACGCCCTACAAGATCGGCCGCCAGGAGTACCGCGGGCAGGATTGGATCTGGACGGACCCTACGGCGCATGTGTTCATCGAGGCCAAGACAAAGCGGATGCGGTTGGATGCAAAGACGCAGTCCGATCCAGCAGCCTTGGAACGGGAGCTGGAAGTGATGGCAGGGCTAGTGGTTCAGCATTATGCCAACATCGATCGCGCGCTCAAGGGCCATGTGCCAAATTGGGCCGCGGATGCTCGGCCGATCGTGCCCATGATCGTGACGCTGGAGGACTGGTATCTGCTAGGTCCTGCGCCCGCCGATATTCTGCTGGCCAAGGTACGCTTCAAGCTGGTCGATGAGAAGCTCGATCCCAAACTCGTCACGACGATCCCCTTTATCATCGTGTCGATCAACGATCTTGAACTAGCCTCCCAAGCAATGGCCAAGGTGGGTCTGGGTCCGGTGTTCCTCAAAATTCGCGAGCAGCCGTTCATGTCGCACTCGGGCCTTTGGAACTTCATTCACTCCCATTTTTCTTACGCAGCCAAGGGAGTCTCGGCAAACATCTTCGCCGCCGATCTGGATCGCTTTACTGACGAAGTTAAGGCACTTCTTTTTGAGAAGACCTGACCTAACACCTTCCGTTCATTCGGTCCGCTGCTCAAATGCCTGGCCACGCTGGCCTCGTATTTCACCGGCACGCCCGGCGGCATCTTCTCGCCGTCGCTGGCAACCAGGGCCGGCCTCGGCGCTGACCTGGCGCCAATGGTGCCGCAGGCGCCGCTGCAGGCGATGGTGGTGCTGGGGATGGCGGCCTATTTCACCGGCGTGACGCAGTCGCCACTGACCGGGGCGGTGATCGTGATGGAGATGGTCGACGACCACGCCCTGATCCTGCCGATGCTGGCCTGTTCCTTCATCGCCTTAGGTGTGTCCCGTTTGGTGTGCAAGCAGCAGGTGTACCGTGCGCTGGCGGTACCGTTCCTGGCGCGGCCGGACGCCGTCTCCAGCAGCAGCCCGGCGTGATGGTTGGACGGAAGGCGGTGGCGACTGCTTGTGTTCCCCGAGATTCCCGAGTTGAGTGGCCGCTGTTGGCCCGCCGCGACATCTGCTTTCGATTCTTGATAACGGTCATTGGCGAGTTACCGCCCGAAGGAAGCTCAGACCAATTGACTTGAGTTCGTCCCACGTCGTTTTGGCCACTTTGTTGGCTAGGGTTGGTCAACAGTACTGGCTGCGCTGGCCAGTTTTGGTGGCGGCGGGCGTTCAATTATCTGGCGATCCGCACTCTCTGGCCGCATCAATCGCCCGCAAGTCAAAATCTGTTTCTCCGCGCGGGTATTTGCAGTTTTCACACGCCCCAAAGAAACGCAAAGTGCATCCGTCGTGACATCGAAGGATGCACATGGAACAAATCCTGACGTTGGAAGATGTCTGCACTTTGTTGAAGATTTCGGTGCAGACCGGCCGCAATCGACTATGCGGCGGCGCCCCGATGCCGCCCTCATTTAGAACGGGCCGTCGTCGACTATTCCTCGCTTCCGCTGTGAACGCCTGGATTTTGCAGCAGGCTGGTGTAACCCCTATTGACGGGCATGACGATATTCCCACGACTCGCCCGGTCGGGAACACTACTGCTGTCCAAGAGCGCCCTCTAACGCGAAAAACCCCTTTGCAAGGGCGCGGGGAGTTTACTTCCCTCGCATTGTCATCAAGGGTTGCATGAAGGTGCACATGCGATTCCTGGACTATCAGGCAGGCGCACCGGCAAAACCAGCGGCGCTACGCTCAGGGACAGTACCAAAAAAATGATTGTCACAGTCTGCAGCACGAAGGGCGGTGTCGGAAAGACCACGTTGGCCGCCAACCTTGGCGGCATTCTCACCGACTTGGGCCAGCGCGTCCTGTTGATCGATGCCGACATCCAGCCCACTCTCTCTAGCTATTACGACCTGTCGTATCGGGCACCGTGTGGCCTGACGGCCCTGATGCAGCAGGGCGGGCTGAACGGCTGTGTCAGCAAGACCTCCGTCGGTTGCGACCTGGTTTTCTCGGACGACCCGGTTGGACGCCTTCAGGACTGGGTTCTGCACACTCCGGACGGTCGGGTACGGCTCCGGCGCACCCTGGACCAGGTCGTGCAGTACGACTTCATCATCATCGATACGCAAGGGGCGGTCGGTCCCTTGCAGGACGCCGCCGTCCTTGCCGCACACATGCTGCTCTCACCGATTCCGCCCGAAATATTGTCCGCCCGCGAATTCGCACGCGGCACCCTGGCCATGCTGCACCGGCTGCGCCCGATGCAGTACCTGGGCGCGCCCATCGGCCAGCTCTATGGCCTGATCTACCGCATGGACCGTGCCTCGGAAGCGGCCCGAATCGCAGCCGAGCTGAAAAGGGAGTCGTTCGCGCCTTCACACGGCGTTATCCGCATTCTGGAGACTGCCGTGCCCTCCACCGTCGCGTATCGGGAAGCGGCGACAGCCCGCATGCCGGTGCATCGCTTCGAGCCGAGGCGCCGCGGAACCACCCTCAGCGGCCGTGACGTCATGACCGCCATCGTCCGCGAACTGTTCCCGCACCTGCCCGCCGGCGATCCCGATATCGGCCATGGCGGAGGGTAGGCATGCGCAAGCCCTCCGACGCCGATCTGAGGACTGCGCTTACCGTCGGCCACTTCGGCACTGACGCCGGCCCCCTGCCGCCCGGCGATCCGCTGTCGACCGCGCCGATGGTCCTTGCCATCGACCAGATCGATGCCTACGACCGTAATCCCCGCAAGGCGCCGAACGGCAAATATGAGGAACTCAAGGAGTCGATCCGGCTGAACGGCCTGCGCCAGCCCCTCGTTATCACCCGGCGACCCGGTGCGGCACGGTACATCCCCAAGCATGGCGGCAATACGCGACTGGTCATTCTCAAGGATTTGCTGGCCGAAACCGCCGAGCGCAGATTCGCAACCGCCAACTGCCTGTTCGAGCCGTGGACCACCGAGGCCGATGTCCTGGTCGGCCACCTCGTGGAAAACGAGATGCGCGGAGAACTGGTCTTCATCGACAAGGCCCGCGCCATCGCCGACGCCAAGGGCCTGATCGAGCAGGAGTCCGGAACGACCCTGACCATGCGCCAGCTGGCCGACGAACTGCGTGGCCGGGGCTACCGCGTCTCGCTCTCGATCATCCCTTCCTGCGAGTACGCGGTGGACGTGCTCGCCGGGTCGATCCCGCGCGCCCTGGCCGCAGGCCTCGGCCGCCCCGGCATCCAGAGGATCCGCGACCTCGACCGTGCCGCGCAGATCGTCTGGGGCCATCGCAATCTCGGGCCGGACGAACTTTACCGATCCATCTTTGCCGAGGCGGTTGCCTCCGTCGATCATGAGATCTGGGATTTCGACCGTGCACGTCGTGCGCTGGCCGAAGGCGTCGCCACCCGGGCGGGCACCGAGTCCCGGCATGTCCTGCTGGAGATCGGCGCCGAGCTCGCCGGAGCGGTCACCGAGGACGACGATGCTGGCGACGGTTCCGGTCCTCCACTTCCAGTGGAGGATTTCACTCTCGCCGAACCCTGGCCTGCTCCGGGGTCCGATCCGACGGCGCAGTTTGATACCCGCGAATTGCCGGCGGAAAGTCCTTCGGTCAATCCAGCGCCGATGCCCGCCCCGCGAACCGCCCAGCCGCCAGCGGCGGTGCCGGAACGAAATTCGCCGTCCTTGCGCTCCGGAGGGCGCTCCCCGACGGCTCCCGATTCGCAACCGGCAGGAAGCAGCCCTGCCGCTGGATCTCCGCTCGGACCGCAGCGCGGACAAACCGAACGCGAAGCCGAACGACTCCGCCAGGCGCTGCGGGATAGCGCACGCGACTACGCCACCCACGCCGAACTCGGCTACTGCCTGCGCTTCGGGGGATCGCCCTGGATACGGCTCGGCTACATCGTCGCCGACTTTCCGGCCCCCGCCCACCTGGCGCAACTGGGTCACGACTTCAGGGCGCGCGAGTCGCTAGCCTGGAAATGGTACGAACTGACCCGCTGCTGCGACCTGCTGCCGATCGCCGGGCATATCGAGCGCTTGTACGGCCAGGATCCTGCGGCCAAGGAGCGGGTGTTCGCGGAGCTGTTCGGACCCAATCCGCGGTACCTGCAGGCCTGGGCCTCCCCGGACACGTTCCTCGAGGCGCTGTCCGAATCGGTCGGAATCATGGACCTGCAGCAATTCTCGTTCTATGCCGAAGGTGTCGACGACGACACCTGGCAGGCCGGCATGCGCCTGCTGCAGGCGTACCGCGACCTCAAATCCTTTGCCGTCGGCGCCCGGATCGATCTCATGCAGGACAACCCTGCATCGGATAGCCCGCCCGCAACGGCTGCGTAGAAGAGCTCACACAGGGAGTCAGTCGATGCGCAGCGATTTGTCGGACCGCGAGGCATATGACCGGTATTGGGATTCGCGCACCAAGGAAGCAGACCTGAATTTCGCCGTCTTCACCTATCTGGCACGCTGCGTCGCCGAGGGCGACTACCACTCCCTTCGCGCCCTCAGCTTCGATCTGGAGGATGCGGCCTTCATCGAACAAATGCGCCTGCCCGACCTGATGGCCCTCTGCGCCACCCGCGGCCATGCTCTGAACATCAGGGTGGATAAGGAGTCGCTGCGCTGGCTGAAGGAACACATGCGTCGGCGGCGCAACCGCGAGACCCTGAAAACGGAACTGCTGCGGGCGGAAGCGCCATTCGAGCTGATGCGCCAGCTGTTCGGAATGTCGGGGAAGGACTATGCAGCGGCGCGCCTGACCCTGGGGCAGCCCAACGGCAAGGGCCGGCCTGCCCTGACTGGAGAGAGGGACGAGCTGCGGCTGTGGCGGCTTTGGGTCTGCTTCGCCAAAGCCGACAAGCCGGTGCGGCTGCGCCGGGAGGATCTGTGGCTGGTGCTCGGCCGCGAGCTCGACTCGACCATCCGGGCTGCCTGGCACACCATCCAGACCTGGGCGCTGGACGAAAACATGCTGCGCGCTTTCCGCGCCGAACTCGAACAGCTGAGCGCGGCGCAGATCGAGCTGGAGGAGCGACAGCTCCGGGAGCGGCACGGCATCTTTGCGCACGACATCGAGCTGCGTCTGCCGGCGCAGGGCACGTCAGGCAGCCTTTCGCAGCCGGACCCCGCAGCTAAGCGCGCCTGAGTCACATTGGCATGAGCTTGCGCCCTCCGGTGCCGGAGCATTTTTCTCCCCATCCTGAGAACGGCGGCAGTGTTTCGCAGCGCGCTCGCGCCCTGGAATCCCTGATTGCATCCAGCCTGGCAGCCCTGCGGCGCGGCGAACACTATCCCCCTCCCGCCGAGGCCCTGCTGTTCATCGGCAACTGGAACGATGCGCTGCCGCGGCTGCTTATCTATGACCAGATCCTGGAGCCGGTCGACAAGATCGTCTGGGCTGTGATCCGGACCCGGGCGGACCCGCAACGCGGTACCGCCTTTCCGAGCTATGCCACGGTCGGGCGCCTGGCCAATGTCGGCTCGGAGGCCACGGTGTCCCGGGCACTGGCTATTTTGCGCGTGACGCGCTGGCTCACTCACTGCGGCCGGGCGCGGGACGGCCATGGCCGGTTTCGCGGCAACGTCTATGTCCTGCACGACGAGCCGCTGGCGCTAGCCGACACGCTGTATCTCGACCAGTCCTACATGGCTTTCGCCTACCAGGCGGCGGCACATCGCCATGCACGCGTGGCCCTGGTTGCGTCGGGGGTGTTGCGAAGCTTGGAACTCGACGTCGCCGAGAATAGTGACGCGCCGCCCTCACCGGAGCCGCTTCAACAGCGTCTTGCGGCACAGCAGGCATCGTTGGTCGCCGGCCAGGACCCGGCGGATGGGTCGCCAATTCATGCCCCACCCGAACCGCCGTCGGTGTACGGCGTGCGCGCAAGGCTGTTGCACCAATTCCGCCAGCAGCAGGCCGTACAGGCTGACCAGCTTCAAATTTTGAAGACGGTGGAGGCTGGCGGCCAGCACCAATTTTTGAGCCTTGGCCGCCATCTTCAAAATTTGAAGGCGGTGCACCCGCAAAATTTGGAGCCGCAAATTTCGGGGGCTGCTGTTGTAGTAGGTAGTAGTAGTAAATCTACAACGACTACTACACAAGTCACGCCGAACCCGGTTGCGCTGGCCAGCCCGGTGGACTCCGTCGGCGTCGTCCGCTGGCCGCCGCAGCTCACCCCCAACCATCGGCACCTGGCAGCGATCCAGCTCCGGGGGCTGCCGATCGACCTGAGGCAGACGGTGCTGGACATCCTCGATCAGCGCCTGAGGGCGGTCGAGCGAGGCGCCGAGCGACTCCACTATGGCCCACTAGCCTACCTCAAGACGCTTTGCGTAAAAGCTGCCGCCGGACAGTTGGTGCTGCCGCAGACCGCTGCCGGCACAGCTATCAAGCCGGCAGCCCTTGCAGAAGACGAAGCCAAAGGCAGACTTAAGGCGCGCCTGCGCGTGGCCAGAGCCGACCATACCCATTGGCAGCGCGTGCTGGGCCTGGAGAGCCGCACCGATCAGCAGGGGATGATCCAGCAGCTCGTCGACCAGGCGACGCAGGAAGTTGCCCGGATCGAATCTGAACTGGCTTCCCTCATCGACACACCAGCGAGCCCGCAAGGCGAACCAGCTTCCGGAAGGCCTTGAGCAAATACTCCGCGGCTGACATTCAGTGCCTCTGCGTACGTCCCGGGTCCGTTCACAGTGTGAACAGACCGCCAAATCCCCGCGCGCCGAAACAGAATATACCTACGTGTCGCAGGCCTCCCCTCTGATCGCACCGCGGCCAGCGGCAGAGAAACCAGGGCAGCACGACCAGATTATTGGGCTGACATGGAGCCCCGGAACGGTGGACGGTCAGGCACGTCGCCCTACCGGAGAACTCGATGTCCACCGCGTCCCCGCACACTGCCGATGCCGGCACCGAACGCAACAACGTGACCGATGCGCGCACGCCCGGCGCGCTGCGCTCCGAAACCTATCTGGTGCTGCAAACCCACCATTCCCAGCGCCTGGTCCACGGTCGCGGCGGCGACGACGGCAAGCAGCACATCCTCGGCCTGGTCCAGTTTGCGGCGCTGTCCCGCTCCGTTTGGAACGGCGCCCTGGCCGACGACCCTTACGCGCACTGGTGGCTGCTCCAGATGCACGAGGCCATCGAGGAATCGGCGAGCGAGCTGCTGGCCTTGCATGCCCACGTCCGCGGATTGCTGCAGGCCGTCCCTGGCGTCACCGTCGCGGTGGCGCAGTCTGTCGAGCCGGTCCGGATCCCGCTCACCTTCACCAACCCCTACGGGTTCCGGGGCGCCTACCTGCTGGCGCGATTCGACGAACTGGTGCGCCTCATCCTTACGGCGCGGCATGTCGCGCTGGTGGACCGCGACAGCAGCGCCCGGCTGCTCGGTGACGGCGGACGGCACGTGCGGCGGGCCTACATTTCGGTGCTGCGCTACCGCTTCCTGGGAATCAACGGCGACGACATCCGGCTGATGACGGCACGCGGCAAGGAGGCCGAAGCGCATATGGGACCACTCCCTGCCGGCATCCTCGACGGCACGCTCCGGGCGCCGCACGCACCGGACCCGCGGAAGCGCAGCTTCGCCATCCCACTGGGCATGCGACGGCGGCCGGCGACGCCGGACGGGGGGTCGGCTGCAGCCGGTTCAGCCACGGCCCCGGTGGACGCTGCGCCAAGTGACGGAGCGGAACATGCGCCAGCCGCGTAAAGGGCCCTTTAAGGGTAAGGGGGCCGACTCGCGCGTAGCGCGGAGGGAGGCCCCCGCCAGCCGTCCTCCAACTGCGCCAGTACTTCAACGCGGCCGGGACGGGAACCCGGCCGCGAGCGGTGGTCATGCCGTGACCACCGCAGGTGAAGGCTGCGGCAACCGAAGCCGCAGCCCGGTTCAGGGTTGGACTCTGATCGGCGGCATCGCCGTGCACACCACCAACCTGCCCTTGGCGGCACGCGCAGCCGCCCAGGTGCGGTCGATCCTCCAGGCCGAGGGCCACTGCCGCATCGGACCGGTGCGCCTGCGCTGGATGCGACTGCCTCAGTTCTACCGACACATCGGGGCCACGCCCTGACGCGCATCGACCTGATGCCGATTGTGGCGCCATCGGCAAACAGGCTCCAAGGACTGGCAGACGAAATGGCGCAACGGCGTGCGGACCTGGCCCATCGCGGAGCGGCCCTCGTCTCGGAATGGAAGCAGCGGTTTCCCAAGGGCACATTGCCAATCAACCTGGTGCGGTTGGGCGGTGAGTCCAACACGCTGCTACGTTGGCGCAGTTCCGGCGCCGGGCATCAGCCGCGTGGTGGGCGGATCGAGGTGGCGGAGGCGCACGAGATTATCTGCACACTGCCGGCTCCGGTGCGAGCGCGGATTCTCCTCTTCGAGCAGAACAGGATTGCACTCAACTACGAGTACGCCCTGGTGGTCTATGCCCAGGCGCGCCTGCTCGACCTCGAACGGCACCGGACCGCCCTGGCCCGGCTGCGGCGGACCGGGAATCCTGCCGCATCGAAGCGGATTTAGTGCTTCCGCGCCGTCACATCCCGCACAACGCTGGCCGCTCCTTTCATTGCAGGAGTTTCTCATGTCGAACCGATTCGTAGGCAGCGGCAACCTGGGCGACGCGCCCTCCCTCAAGCGGGTCCGTGTCGGCGACGAGCAGCGGCCCGTGCTGGAACTGTCCATCTACTTCGATCGCCGCGTCCCCACAGGCGACGGCGCCTTCGCCGAGAAGGGAGGCTTCTGGCTCAACGCTAACCTGTGGGGCAAGCGCGCCGAGCTGGCGGCCCCGTTGCTGGCGAAGGGCGCGCGGGTCCGCGCCGAGGGCGAGCTCGAACTGGAAACCTGGGACGACGACGGCGACCAGCGCACCGCCTTCAAGCTCAACCTTGACTCGCTCACCATCGACCCGCTGCGCGTCCAGGAAATCAGCTACAAGGAATCGCGCGGCAAAGGCGGCGACGAGGACTCTGCGGCGTCAGGTTCCACGTGAAACGCGACATTGTCGCGCCGCGCGCGGGCGTCACGCTCGACTGGGCGCAACGTGTGTTCGAGCAACTGCAGCAAGCACAGGTCCCGCTGGCGCTGTCGGTGCCGTTCCTGGTGCGTGCCCGCGGGTGGCAGGTTGCCGAGTTCTGTGCCGAGCTGGACATCCATCGCGGCTATTTCAGCGCTTTGCTCAAGGGGCAGTACACAACCTCCATGACCGTTCGCTTGGGCGTACGGCAAAGGCTTGGCTTCGATCCCTGGCGCGCTGCCGGGGATTCGACGGCGACGATCGGCGCGCTGGACCATTCAACCCATCCGGGCGACTATGACCACCCCCAACATGAAGGAGCTGTTCGATGACATTGGACGAAATCGCCGGTTCTCTGGGCGAGAAGCTGGGAATCCCGAAGGCGCAGGCGGCACAGGCCATCCACGGCCTCACGGAAATCGTTGCTGACGGCCTCAAGAAGGGCGAGCGCGTGGCCCTGCCAAATCTCGGCGCCCTGTCGGTCAGCGACCGGCCCGCTCGCAGCGGGCGCAATCCGCGCACCGGCGAGTCGATCACCATTGCCGCGCGCAAGGTGGTGAAGTTCTCCGGCGCCGCGTCGCTCTCCCGCAGCATCAACGGCGACGCCTGACCGCAACGGCCCCCTTTGCCCCGCTTCCCCCGGCATCGGCGGTCTGGAGGCGGGGCTTTTTCTTGCCCCCAGGGCCTTGCGGTGCGATGCTCTGAACGTGGAGCGCAAGCTCCTTAAAAAAGAACCAAGGAGCGACAAGAATGCCAGCAAAGAAGGGACGTTCGGGCAAGGCTGCCCCGGCAAAGAAGGCCGCCGCCAAGAAGGTTGTTGCAAAGAAGACAGTTGCGAAAAAGGCGGTGGTGAAGAAGGCGGCGGCGAAAAAGAAGCCAGTTGCGAAGAAGGCCAAGCGCAAGGCTAATCCGGCCCTGCTCAAACCGATGACACCGAGCCCCACCCTGGCCGAGGTCATCGGCGCGAAGCCGGAGCCGCGTGGCCAGATCGTCAAGAAACTCTGGGCTTATATCAAAAAGAACGGCCTGCAGGACCAGACCAACAGGCGCAACATCAACGCCGACGAGAAGCTGAAGAAGGTTTTCGGCGGCAAGTCCGTCGTCAATATGTTTGAGATGACCAAGCTGGTCAGCAAGCACATCAAGTAGACGCTTTCCGGGTGGATCGCGGGGGAGGAGCCCGCGATCCATATCCGTGTAATTTCCGACCATCACAATACCTACAAGCACATTTGCACGATGACCAAGTCCCAGCTGGTGGAATCCCTTTCTCTCAAGCAAACGCATCTGATGCTGCGCGACGTCGATGCCAGCGTCGAAATCATCCTGGATGCCATCGCCAAGGCGCTGACGCGCAACGACCGGGTGGAGCTGCGCGGATTCGGGACGTTTGTTCTGAGCCAACGCAAGGCGCGAGTGGGCCGGAACCCCAAAACTGGCGATGCCGTGCAGATCAATGCGGCCCGCGTGCCACATTTCAAACCGGGCAAGGAGTTGCGCGAGCGCGTCCGCGGCCCATCCGGCGATGCGGCGGCGGAGTAAACGCCCTCATCATGGGCGATAGGCATGCGCGAACTCAGAAAAGACGAAGAGACTGGACTGTCCCTGGTCGTCGATCGGAGCGACCCGCCGCGTTACTACGTGTCGTCCAGAAAGCGCGTTGACCTGCTGCGTATTGGTGATGCCAAAGTGGCCATCGCCGGATTCGACGAGCAGGTCAAGAAAGCGAAGACACGACGCAGGCCGCTAGCGCCTTAATCCGCTTCGACCGCGGCGCCATTTTCTCTCCCCCTTCGGTCACGGTGTCCTGACACTGCCGGCTCCTTCAGGGAGCAATCGGCATGCGGGTATTCCTCTGCGAGAAACCCAGCCAGGCGCGGGACATTGCCGCAGTCCTGGGCGCGAACCGTAAGAGCGAGGGCTTTCTCGCCGGCGACAACGTCGCCGTCACCTGGTGCTACGGGCATCTGTTCGAGACGGCGCCACCGGAATCCTATGATCCGGCGTTGAAAAAGTGGTCCCTGCACACGCTGCCCATTCTCCCCAGTGAATGGAAGCTGGAGCTCAAGCCGTCCGCGGCGAAGCAGTTCAAGGCCATCCGCAGTCTGGTCAAGCGAGCCGGCACTGTGGTCATCGCGACCGACGCGGACCGGGAGGGCGAAACCATCGGGCGCGAGGTGCTGGACGCCTGTCATTGGCGCGGACCGGTGCAGCGCCTGTGGTTGTCAGCCCTGGACCCGGCTTCGATCCGCAAGGCGCTGGCGCAGATTCTCCCTGGCGAGAAGACGGCGCCGCTCTATGCCGCCGGCCTGGCCCGTTCCCGTGCCGACTGGCTGGTTGGCATGAATCTCACCCGTGCCTACACCCTGATCAACCGCACCGGCTCTGCCGACGGCGTGTTTTCAGTGGGGCGGGTTCAGACCCCGACGCTGCGCCTGGTGGTGGACCGCGACCGCGAGATCGAGGCCTTCGTCTCCAAGCCTTATTGGGACGTGATTGCTAACCTCCAGAACCCCGGCCGGCCGCAGCCGTTCAAGACCCGCTGGCGGGTGCCGGACCCGCATGCCGACGCCGAGGGCCGCTGCACCAATGAGCGTGCGGCCCGCACCGTGGCGCAATCCGTCCCCGGAACGAGCGGCCGGGTGGAGTTGGCGCAGACCGAGCGCAAGCATCAGCCGCCACCCCTACCCTATGACCTCTCGACCCTGCAGCAGGACTGTTCTCGGCGTTTCGGCATGACGGCGCAGGCCACGCTCGACACGGCACAACGGCTGTACGAGACCTACAAGGCCACCACCTACCCCCGCACCGACTGCCAGTATCTGCCGACCGAACAGTTCGGCGCGGCGGGCGACATCTTGGCCGCGGTGCGCCGCAGCCACTGGGACCGCGGCATGGCGGCGCTGATCGCCAATGCGGATATGCGGCTGCGCTCTCGGGCCTGGAACGATTCGAAGATCACGGCCCACCACGCCATCATTCCCACCTCGGCGCCGGTCCGCGTTGCGGACATGGGCGAAGACGACCGGCGCCTCTATGACCTGGTTGTCCGGCGTTACCTAGCCCAGTTCTATCCGAACTACGACTACGACCAGACGCACATCGAGGCGCGCTTCGGCCACGAGGTCTTCGCCACAACCGGATTGACGCCGGTGACGACGGGCTGGAAAGCAGTGTACGTCGAAGCCCTTGAGGGGGAAGACGAGCCGGAGGGTGCGGCGCCACTCCCACGACTCATCCAGGGCGATGCCCTGGTCTGCCTTTCGGCCAGGGTCGATGCCAAGCAGACGAAGCCACCGGCACGATACATCGAGGGGACGCTGCTGCAGGCGATGAAGTCGGTCGGTGCTCGCGTCGATGATCCGGCGCTCAAGAAAATCCTGCGCGAGACCTCCGGCATCGGCACCGAAGCAACCCGCGCCTCGATCATCGAAACCCTGGTGCAGCGCGCCTATATCGAACGCCAGGGCAAGAAGAAGGCGCTGGTCACCACCGCCAAGGGCCGGCAGCTGATCGACACATTGCCTGCGCCAGTCAAGGACCCGGCGACCACGGCATTGTGGGAGCAGGCATTGGAGGAAATTGCCGCCGGCCGTGCGCCGATGGGGCCGTTCCTGGAGCGGCAGGCGTCCTGGGTGCGCCAAATCGTAGATCGTGCCCGGCAGGCTCATCCTTAATCCGCTTCCTGCCCATGGATTTTCCGATGGTCACCTGCCCTCCGGCGATGAACCATCCATCCAGTTTCGCCTGGCGACGAGGTTTTCGTCGTACCCAAGCCGCTTCGGACCGTGCGTAGCGGCGCAACCTTCGGGTTGTCGGTCTTTTCCTTCGTTGCTCATGCCCATCCCGGGCTCATCCCATTGGGGACTGATCGTCCCCTTCGGGGTTCGACTGTTCCTGGTGGATTCACTTGTGTTTGTCCGTTAGGAGTTTCGCCATGTCCACAACTGCAACCGATGCTGTTTCTTCCACCGCCTCCGGCGCCACCACCGAGCAGAAGTATTTCGATCTGCACATCACTGGCGTCGGCTACCTCAACCGTCCGCGCGAAGTGCCGGTCAAGAAGGGCACCTTTCTCGCCGTCGAAATCGCCGCCCTGCGCGGCAAGGCAGACGAGATCGAGTACACCCGCTTCGACTGCCGCGTCAGCGCTGCGGAAGCCCAGAAGCTCGTGCGCCTGTACAAGCCCGATGTCGATTCCGGCAAGAAGGTCCTGATCGGGTTCAAGATCGGCGACCTGTACCCGACCACCTTCGTCTACGACAAAGGTGATCGCCAGGGCCAGACCGGCATCAGCCTGAAGGCCCATCTGCTGCGCATCACCTGGGTCAAGGTCGATGGCGAGCTCGTCTACCAGGCTCCGCGCGAGAACGGCGCAGCCAAGGCCGAGCCCGCGCAGACCTCCAGCGACCCGGCCGAAGCCGAGTCTGCGGTGAGCTGAGCGTCATCGCCCGGTCCGGAACCTCCACGGTTCCGGACCGGGCTGTTGTTTCCCAACCGCCGGCCACCAACCCCGGCACCTTCGCACACACCCTCGCGGGAGCTCGTCCCGTTAGGGTCGGCTCCTCGATGGCCTGTGCCTGTCATTCGAGGATTTCATCATGATCAAACTCAGCGGCACTCTGGCGATCCGCTCGATATCCGGTTCGCGCGGACCTTTCAACGTCGGCCGGCTGTATACGGAAATCGGCGAATTCGCCGTCAAGGATTCCCTCATCGAAGAATATGAGGAGGGACGCTACAAAGGCGAGTTCGGGATCAGCAACATTTTTCCCTATTCGTACATGAGCGGTGGTCGCGCCGTCGTGGAGATTCGCGCCCGCCTCGGCACCATCGCCCTAGAAAACATCGCGGCGCTGGACACCGAAGACCGTGCGCAGCCGGTCGAGCCGGATCCGATCGAGGAAACGCCACCGCCCGCCGAAAAGCCCGCGGAGCCCGGCGTTTCAGCAGCACCCGACGCGGCCCCCGCCGACACCGAAGGCGCGTTGGCCGAGTCCGACATCCAGGCCGCGGACGACTTGTTCGAGCAGACCATGCGCGGCCTGTTCGGCGATTCCTGGCCGCTTTCGGACAAGGTCAAGCTTGACCCGACGGTGGACCGCGGACGCTTCCGCCAGCAGCGGGACGCGCTCAAGGAACTGGGATACAAGTTCCAGCCGGTCGGCCAGGCCTGGGTCCGCGAGAACCAGACTGCGTAGCAACCTTGCCGGTGACGAGAGTCGCCGGCCTTCCTCCAGGGCCTGCCGCGCGGACCTTTGAGGAAGGCCGACGCCTTCATGTACCTCACCGGCCGCCCCTCGCCGGCCTGAAGTTCGGGCCCCTTTGTGCGCCTGGCCTGGCATCGGCTGGTCGCGCCGGATGGTCGTAGACCCAAGAGCCCCAAAGACTGGGTCGGAGCCGAAGAACAGGTGGTCCAACGGCAGGGCCGCTGTTTGCAGCTTTGCGGGGCACGGGCGCAAGCCCAATCAAAACGCGTCGAGGGCATTTCCACTGCTGTCGCCTCAGCGCGCATTCGCCAAACGCACCGGAACCCGTGTTGCACCGGCGCGACTTGCAACACGCCCTGCACCTCCGGGTGCGGGGCTTTCCTGGCGGCATCGCAGTGCCGCCAGGAAAGCCCCCTGTGTCGTTACCCCGCCTGTGGCTACAGGCAGCCAGCAGCTTCGGACCAGGTAGAGCTGCGCGATCGCACGATCGTGGTCCGCATTGATCCCTTCAGCCCGCATTGCCGGGCTTCCCGTTTCACATCCACCAGGAGCATATCCATGCCACACACCGATGAGGCGAACGCCTCTTTGCCCGCAGAACCCATGACCGACGACGAGTAAGTGCAGACGCAAGGGCTGCGCTGCCCGTACTGCCGCGAGCACGAAGTCGAAGGCGTCGGCGGCGTCGAGATAGACGCCGGCTATGCCACCCAGGAAGTCCACTGCACCAGCTGCGACCGCTACTGGATCGACCGCTACCACCTCATGGGCTACGAGCCCGCCGGCGACTGACGTCGGCCACCCATTCCATTTCCACTTCAAGGAGCCATCCATGGCCAATACCTATTCGGACGCCACAGGCGTCCTGCTGTTCAACGGATCGGCGAAGATCACGCCAGTAATCCGGACGCTGTTTGCACCATTCAAGCTCGAGGAAGAGCCGGAGACCTCTGGCACGGAGCACTACGTCGCCGTCCTCAGCGAGGACAACGGCTATGACTGGGACCGCTACGTCGACGAACTGGTCGAGGGTGCCGAGCGTCACCTCGGCTTGACCATCGAAGCGGAGCTTCCACCAATCGCAGTCGTCCGCGCCATCGGCAAGCATTTCCAGGCCGACGTCGAGGATCTCATCGGCTCGATCCACTTCGATAACTTCGTCCTGCTCAGCGAGCTGGTCGCATTGGCCCTGCGGTTCCAGGACGGACACAACCTCGTCGGCCTGAGCCTCGAAGGCTGCTGGCACTGCGACAGACCCCGGCTGTGGGAATTCGGCGGCTGGTCCACGTTTGCATCCGCCCGATACATCCTCGCGCTATCGACAGTCGACATCTCCGCCTTCGCCCGCGCCATGGACACCCATACCGCCGAAGGCGCGGTACCGGCCGCGAGATCGCTCAGCGTGTACGTCAAGGAGTTGATCGACGGCATCGTCGACCGGCGTTTGCGCACGGAAGTAGTTCCGGCGCTGATCGCCCTGCTCGGCGAGCCGCCGGCCAAGGACGAAGGTGCGACACCTGTCAGCGAGCCGTCCTGGATGCGCACGGTTTACGTCGAGGCCTATGCCACGGACGAGGGCAGCGGGCCGGGTTATGCACGCCTAAAGATCACGCCGGCCTTCATCGCCACGCTTAAGTCACTGCGGGCGCTGTGCGCCGAGCGCAGCCTGACCGAAGTGCGCATCACCGACGCCCCGGATACCTGGGGCCCGGGCACCTCCGCAGAGCCGCTGCGGCTACAGGCCCCGGAGCTCGTGGTGACGCCGCGAATGTTCTGGTTCACGGGTCGCCCCAAGGGCATGCCCTTCGAGATCGAGACCCGAGGCTATGACATCGAGCGTTTCATCTACGAGGTGTCGGGCGCCGGCGCACCGGTTTATCTGGGCGTGAATCCGGAAGATGTCGAGGACGACGAGCCCTCGGCGTCCTGAGGGATTCGGCGGGATCACCGATCGGCGTCCACTCCCCCCTTTGACGCCTCTTCGGTGGCGTCTTTCTACAGCACCGTCCGCGGCGCTGTAGAAAGACGTCATCACCGGTTCCACCCCTGACGACGAGGGCATCGTCGCACCTTATGCAGCGTCGGACCAGGCAGCGCTGCGCGATCACCCGATCGTGGTCCGTGTCGTTTTGCTCCATCGCCCGTTTCGCGGGCATCCCGTTTCACTACCACCAGGAGATAACCATGCCTAACCCAGGCACACCCACGCTTGCGCAGGCCAAAACCATCTTGCGCGCAGTCGGCGTCACCATCAACAAGCATCACGGCGAGTACCGCGTCAACCCGCTGGGCTCCGGCGAAGGCCCTGCCTACTACACCGACGACATTCAGGATGCTGTCGACACCGGACTCAGGATGGCCGATCGGAGATCATCATCATGAGCACGGACAACCCCGCCACTGCCTGGCACAACGGCGTCTGCCGTATCCCCTTCAAGGATGACGAGCTGATGCTGCTGCTCGAAGCCCTGGCCGACCTCAAGGACACCAAGCTCAAGGCGCTTGCGATTCTGAAGGCCGAGGGTGGCCGCTTCGCCGAGCTGGCTCCGAAGGACTTCGGTGTGCCGGAAATCGCGTCGCTCACGGCCCGCGTCGAAGCCTACTATCAGGCCGAGCCAGAGGAGGATTGAGACATGACCTTCTCGGATCTGCGCCTCGGCGAGCGCTTCTTCGATCCCTTCAGCGGCGAGTTCTGGGTGAAAGCCAGCCCGACCACCGCGCTCTGCGATTCAGGCGGCGACGCCCTGGACGGCCACGCCGACGAATTCAATCCACACGATGTTGTAGAACCGGAGTAATCCACCATGCTGAAACCATTCACCGCGGAAGGCCGCTTCGAGAGCGGCTTCAACGAAATCATCGAGGGCAAGCGCTGTGCCCTATTTGCAGTCAGACAGGAACACGGACTCGGCCTCGGATTGGCAGTCGCCGAGGAGCCAGGCTATCACGCGATCCCGCTGCACTGGTGCAACGGCGACGATCTGGCAGAGCTGTCTGCACACTCCGACGACCTGAACCACGAGCTGTTCGGACTGGAGCCGAAAGCCAGCGGGCTGATTGTCGCATCGACGATGCGCTCCCCTTCGCGGGAATCTGCGCGCGAGGACCAGGGACCCGATCTTTCGCACAAGCAGGCGGGCGCGGCCGATGGAGCCGGCGCCGTGCCGACCTGGACCCGCACGGTCTACTTCGGAGCTTACGCCACCAACGAGTTCGAGGGACCACTGTATGCGCGGCTGGACGTCACGCCCGACTTCATCCTCACTTTGCGGAGGCTGCGCGCGCTGTGCTCGGAGCAACGGCTGGCTCAAGCTCGCATCAACGACGCTCCGGACGAATGGGGGCCCGGTACGATCGAAGAGGAGATGCGTCTTGAGGCGCCGGAACTGGTAGTGACACCTCATATGTTCTGGTTCACGGACACACCCAGGCACATGCCGTTCCACATCGAGACGGCCTGCGAGGCGATCGACCGCTTCGTCGAGACCGTGTCCGGACCGGGGGAGCCGATCTATCTCGGTGTCGAGCCGGAGGACGTGGCGGAACAAAACACGTCCGGCTCCTGAGCATTTCAAGCTGGCCCACCGACCGGCGTCCTTTCACCCTTTTGACGCCACTGCGGTGGCGTCTTTCTGGAGCACCGTCCGCGGTGCTGCAGAAATGCGCTCCCCGGTTCATCCCGGCGACGAGGGCATCGTCGCACCCCAAGCAGCGTCGGACCAGGCAGCGCTGCGCGACCGGATGGTCGTGGTCCCACTTCTATCAGCCACCAGGAGATCCACCATGCTTCGCACCCTGCGCCAGGCATTTGCCCGGCGTTTCATCTGTCCCGCTCGCGGACACCGCTACGACACACCGGACTTCACCGTCAACTGCCTCTATCACTGTGCCCGCTGCGGCAAGGAAATGTTTGACCGCACGCTCGCCGATCTGCGCGCATTGCCGCCGCTGACCGATGAGCAGATGGACGCGCAACTGCGGGAGCTGGAGTAGCAGGCTGCGTGTTCACACATCCCGCCGGGATCAGCCGATCCCCTGGGATTCGACCGCTCCTGGCGATTCCTTCATCCACCAGGAGAACCTCATACCTCAACCCATCGGGCGCTTCGTCGCCTATGACATTGCACCTGTCGCCGAATTCGACGACCGGAGCTGTGCGCCGCAACCCTCGATCAAGGAAGCCCGTCTTCAATCCGACTGCACGTTCTGGTCGCTGTATGGCATCACGCCGGACGGCACCTCGATGTGCATCGGCGACTACTGCGACTACGAGCGGTGCGCCGAAATCTATACCCGCATCACCGGCTGCATCGTGCCGGAAAACGCTGACGGCCTACGTCTGACTTCCTTGAGGGCCTCAGCTTAGTTTCGAACCGGCCTACAGGCCACTCCAGCAACCCCGCGGGGATTCGCATCCCCATGGGGCTGCGCGTCTCCACAACATCAGGAGACATCGATGAAAGTGCAATTCTTGGATTTTCACTGCGACACCGAATGGGAAACCTACGGCAACGGCAAGGTGGCCTTGCAGCTCGTCGCTACCGGCGAGGACCCGGAAACCCATCCTGGTGAGCCGATCGCCACCGCCACCGTCAACACCGACCACAGGATCGAAATCGACGAAATCATCGTCAAGGACTATTCGGAGAACGAAGGCATGGTCGCTGCCCTGGTCGAAGCCGGCGTCATTCAGCCGGAATTCACCCAGGTGTTCGTCGGCGGCTACGGCGCGTCGTGCGCGCGGTGCCGACTGACCGACGCGGCACGCGTTGAGGCCTTCGGGCTGACCGCGAAAGCCTGAACTCTTTCCCGGCCTATTCGGCCGTTCACCACCCCGCCGGGGACGCTGGTCCCCATCGGGATGACGCGTCTCCGGCTTTACTTTTCCAGGAGATTCGTCATGGGCTGGACTTTTGAACACGGCGCATCGCGCGCCGACATCATTAAACGCGTTACGGCGTCTGAAGAGAACGAGCACGGCCGCTGGACCACCCTGGCTTATTGCACCAAGGGCAACGTCTTGTGGCATGTGTTCGAGTGGTACCGCAAGGATCGCGGGGAGACGCGCAACGTCATCGGCTGCACCCTACTGGCCCCGCACAAAGCTGTTGGGTGGGGCTACAAGAGCATGGATGAATCGGTGGAGCCGTACTACTACTCCTGTCCCCTCAACTATCTCGACCTGGCGCCGGAGGCATCCGCCGAATGGCGCCGGCTGGTCCGCGAGTGGCATGCGCGGATGAGCCGGAGAGTCGCTATCGGCGATATCTGGTCGCTGGTCGGTTGCAAGGTCCGAATGGTCGAGATCACTTCGGTTCGGCCGCTCCGCGGTCGCGGCAAGCACGACGGTGTGTTGTACCGCCTGTCGCGCAAGTACCTCGGCGACAAGCTGCTCGCATCCGACCTCGACAGTTGGCCGCAACCGCTCCCCACTGATTCTGCACAGGCCACGGCCTGATTCCCCGGCGGCGAGTCCGCTCGCCGCCCTTACTTTCACAGGAGACATCAATGTCTGCACTCATGTTTCAGCGCCTCGCGCGCAACTTCGCCAAGAACGGCTATTACCCCACCGACGCGGAGACCACTTCGCGCATGTTGTCCGCCCTGGAGCCTGCATCCCAAGGTACCCTGCGCGTCCTCGACCCCTGCTGCGGCGAAGGTGTCGCCCTGGCCGAATGCAAGGCGCAACTCGGCGCGGATCGCACCGAGGCCTACGGCATCGAGTACGACGAAGAGCGGGCCTGGCACAGCAAGTCGCTGCTCGACCGCTGCATCCACGGCGACTTCCAGAACGCCATCGTCGGCAAGCGCCAGTTCGGGCTGCTGTTTCTCAACCCGCCCTACGGCGACCTGGTCGCCGACCATGCCGGCGGCGTCAAGGACGGCAAGGGCCGCAAGCGTCTCGAGAAGTTGTTCTACAACCTGGCCAATCCTCTGTTGGTGTTCGGCGGCGTGATGGTGTTGATCGTGCCGCAATACACCCTGGACCGGGAGTTCTGCGGAATGCTCGCCTCCCACTTCGACCGGCTGCGCGTGTTCCGGGCGCCGGAGCAGCAGTTCAAGCAGGTAGTGGTGTTTGGGGTGCGCAAGCGCACGGCCGACAACGCCGCGGTGCCCGACGTCAAGGCCAGGCTGGAAGCGGCCGTGGCCCTGGGCGAGCAGCTTGAGACCCTGCCGGAGCGCTGGACCGATGAGCCCTACCGGGTGCCGGCGGCCACCGCGCCCGAGGTGCGGTTCGTCTGCGGCCTGGTCGACGCCAAGCAGCTCGGCCACGAAGTATTACGGCTGCCGACGCTTTGGGACCAGTTCGGACTGCGCTTCGGGCAGTTCGCGCAACCGCACCGGCGGCCCCTGCGGGCACTGTCGCGCTGGCATCTGGCACTGGCTCTCGCGGCCGGCCAGGTATCAGGCGCGGTTACGTCCCGGGACGGGCGGATCTTCGTGGTCAAGGGCGACACCCACAAGGAGAAGGAGGTGAAGGTGGACATCGAGGAGCAGGAGGACGGCCGGGTCAGCGAGGTGCGCATCCTCACCGACCGCTTCGTGCCGACCATCCGTGCCATCGACTTCACGCCGGACTCTCCCACCTTCGGGCGGGTAATCATGATCCGTTGAAGCAGGTTTTTCGGTTACGCCACGGCTTGCCGTGGCGTCTTCTTTGAGCGCCGCATGCGACGTTCAAACAAGACGGCGACGGTTTCGGCTTCACCCGTGGCGACTGCGGTCCAGTCGCAAGGCATGCCGGATCGGGAAGCATGCCGCGCTTTCACAGCGTCGATCCTCGTTTGTCCATCGGGTCTTCCTGACCCACCACCCTCGCGCGGGACAGCTCCCGCCAGGGAACAACTGTCCGCGCTTATTACGGAGAGTTGCCATGTCCACGATGCACTATCGCCAGCCTTCCGAGGCCGGCACTTTGGTCGTACGCGAGTTGTTGGGCCGCTATGAGATTCACGGCCGCCTGTCCGCAGAAGACGTATTGGAAGCGGCGTCGGAAATCCTGCTGGAGAAGGTTCGGCGGCAAGGGGTGATGGATCGCCCTGAAACCGTCAAACAGTTCCTGCAGGCGCGGCTCGGCAATCTGGATCACGAGCGCTTCGAAGTCATGTGGCTGGACACCCAGCATGGACTGATCGCGGTGGAAACGCTGGCGGTCGGCACCATCAACGAGGCCAGGGTGTTTCCGCGTGAAGTGGTCAAGGCGGCGTTGCGACAAAATGCCAATACCGCCGTCCTGGTCCACAACCACCCATCCGGGCATGCGGAGCCCAGCGCGGCCGACCGTGCCCTGACCGAGCGGCTGAAGCAGGCCCTTGGGCTGATCGACGTGCGCGTGCTCGACCACATGGTCGTGTCCGCCACGGAGTTCGTTTCTTTTGCCGAGCGTGGCTGGATCTAGCTGTCGCTGCTCCATCGGACCCTCGCCGGTCCTGCCGTCCAATCAGGGCTCGTCGAGCCCACCACCCTGCCGGGGACCGTCCCCGCGAGGGCGAGTCTCCGGCTTTTTTTCGGAGATTCGCATGAACAAACCTGCCGATAAGGCTCCCCCTGTTGAAACTCTGCTCGAGGACTTATTTGGTCCCGTCATCTACTCCTACACCCGAGCCCAGGCGATTGCCGACGGCGTGCTGGTCGACGTCTCGGAGATGGCCTGGGAGGCCGGCTTCAAGTTTCCCGTTGCCCTGTCCCGCGCCGCCTGGGAGGACTGTGTGGCCTGGTCCGACGAGGACAGCGCCCGCCAGATCCACCAGGACCAGAGCGGCCGGCTGTGGGACGTGTTGTGGATGGCCTGGGTCAAGGTGCGCGTCAGCCCCAAGGCCGGGTCGGTCATCAACTACGCGCTGCTGCGCATCCCGCGCGACGGCGTTGCTACCGAAGCGGTCAAGGGCGAGCTCAAGATCATCCTCTCCAACGGGGACGACGGCGAGCCTGTGCTGACCATCATGCTGCCCAACGAGGACTGACCATGCCGAAGTTCACTGTGGATGTTTCCGAAGACGACCTGAAGCTGATTGAACGCGGACTCGTCCGCATGAACCGAAGCGATGGCAATTCCCACGGGCCGCTCGATGTGCAGCGGCTCGCCGCGATGCTGCTGGAAGACGTTGCCCTGGCCGTGCGCCGTCCCGGTTCCTGGGAGGGCGCCAACATGGGCCAGGTGCTGACCAGTCACGGCTACTCCCTTTAGCTTCACTCTCCCTTTTACGCCTCCACAGGCGTCTTTTTGGAGCGGCGCGCGCGCCGTTGCAACCAGACGCACTGCTTTCACCCTGGCGACGTGGGTTTCGTCGCACCCCAAGCAGCTTCGGACCGGGTAGAGCTGCGCCGATGTTTGGCGGTCCACCTCTTCACTCAGGCGTTGAGCCTGATTCCAACCTTCGCGGACGTGCCCACTGCGGGCAATGTTCTGCGCATCCACCCACCGGGGTCCGTCGCCCCGCCGGGGTGCCGTGGCCCCCTGTCTTCATCAAGGAGCTACGACCATGACCACCGAAGTACTTCTCATCAGCCTGATTCCGAACTCGCGCTTCCCGACCGGCGAGGTTGTCGTTACCGCCGGCGTCGCTGAGCTGATCCAACAAGGCCAGCTCAACCCCAACGAGTACCTGCGTCGTCACCTCAGCGGCGACTGGGGAGAGTTGGACGAGAGCGACCGCAGGCAGAACGATGCTGCGTTGGAGTTCGGCGAGGACCGCCTGTTCTCGTCCTACCAGGTCGCACCCGACCTGAAGCTCTGGATCATCACCGAATGGGACCGCAGCGTCACGACGCTGCTGCTGCCAAACGAGTACTGATCCTCTCCATCAGCAGCCAGCCGGCTCCGGCCAGGCCTGATCCCAACCCGCGCAGCGCACTGCCCTTCCTGGGCGGTGCTCTGCTGCTTTTCACTTCAAGGAGATTTGCAATGTTCGAACTGACGCCGGCGACGCCGGCATCCCTTCCCGCGTTGATGGAGGTCGTTGAGGCACCCGGGCTGTTTGCCGATGCCCTGCTGACCGACGAGCGCGGGAGCCTGCTGTTTGTTTCACTGTGGGGCCGCGATACCGCGGTCCAGGAGCTGCTGGCGCGTATGACGCTGGGCAGCGAAGAAGGTGGCATCCGTGCCTTGCACGTCAATGCCGACGATGGCCCCCAGGTCATTCACCTCGACCGCATGCCATGCATGGAGAAGCACTCCGGACGCATGCCGCCGCGCAATCTGTTCGGCGACCTGATCCAGCTGTGGGTCTACGACCGCTTGGCGGTCGAGACGGACCGGGCCAACCGACGAGCGTTGCTGCTGTACCAGCCGGATGACCGCGACGAGGTGCTGCAGGAACGCCTCTGGACCCTGGTACGGGAAGTCTGCCATCTGCCGTTGCTGGCGGAGTGGCGGGAGCCCGTGCTGGCCATGCTGGAACTGAACGGCTGGATGCAGCCGCTGCAGGGACGCGCGATCTCGGCCTGGAGGCTGGAGTTGGGCGATCCGAAGCTGGAAGCGGAAATCTCCCTGCGTATCCGTCGGCGCGAACTGCGCCTCAACGGCGCTGAGGTGACTGTGAAACAACGCCACCGCAAAGCGGCCTGATCCATAGCCGCCTTCGGCGGCTTTCCCACGACCCGAACGGGGTGCACCACCCCGCCAGGGAGGGCGTGCCCCTTCGGTTTTTCTACCCAAGGAGACACCCATGTCCGATTCATTCGACGAGGCGGCTGCGGCTGCCGACGAGCTGGTCGTTCCGCTTTCCGATTTCGTTGCCGACTTCGGCGACGGTCTGCTGGAAGCGGTATCCCGGCTCAATCCCCCGATTTACGACGGCATCCACTCGCCTTCGCGCGAGGCGGTGATGCAACTGCTGAACCGCCAGCCGTTTCCGGCGCAGCGCGAGGTGGTGCAGGCAGTAACGCGGCTGCTGGTCGATGCCGACCAGCCGGCCGCCGTTATCAACGCCGAGATGGGCACCGGCAAGACCATCATGGCGATTGCCGTGGCCGCGGTGCTGCAGGCGGCGGAAGCCTATGGCCGAGCCCTGGTCATCGCTCCGCCGCACCTGGTTTATAAGTGGCGGCGCGAGATCCTGGAGACGGTGCCGGGCGCCAAAGTGGTAGTCCTCAACGGGCCATGCACCCTGGGGCAGTTGCTGAAGCTGCGCCTGGCTCTGCAGGAAGGTGCGCCTTGCGGCGAGCACGAGTTCTACGTGCTGGGGCGCGTCCGCATGCGGATGGGCTTCCACTGGCGGGCGGCGTTCGCGTCGCGGCGGGTGCTGTACCGGCCCGAGGCGGACGATTCCGGCAAGCGGCCGGCGCCAACCATCCGCAACCTAGCCTGCTGCCCGAGCTGCGGCGCGATCGCGGCGGACCCGGAAGGCAATCCGTACGCGGTCGAGGGCTTCCCCACCGAGTCGCGGCTGCGTTGCGACAACTGCAAGGGCGCGCTGTGGACGCTGATGCGCCCACAGGCCCAGGCCAAGAACAGGCACCAGTTGCTGGCGGATGCACTGTGCCAGATCCCGACCATCGGGCCGAAGACGGCCGAGAAGCTGATCGACACGTTCGGCGAATCCGAACTGGTCGGGATGCTCGACGACAACCTCTACGAGTTCGTCAACCTGATGGACTCGGACGGCGACCTGGTGTTCTCGGACCGGCAGGCCAAGCGCATGGAACGCGCCATGGCGACGATGGAGTTTTCACTCGGCCAGGGCGGGTATCAGCCCACGGAGTTCATCAAGCGGTATCTGCCGGGCGGGTATTTCGACCTTCTCGTGGTCGATGAGGGCCATGAGTACAAGAACGAAGGCTCGGCACAGGGCCAGGCGATGGCCGTGCTGGTGTCGAAAGTGCGCAAGGTGTTGCTGCTGACGGGCACCTCGATGGGCGGCTATGCCGACGACCTGTTCCATCTGCTGTGGCGGATCATGCCGGAGCGGATGATCGAGGACGGCTTCCGCTACCAGCGGGGCAGCCTGGGCTCGTCGGCGATGTCGTTCATGCGCCAGCACGGCGTGCTGAAGGACATTTATCGCGAGACCGATGGCGGCGCGCACAAGACCGCCAAGGGCAAGAAGATCAGCGTCCGGACGGTGAAGGCGCCGGGCTTCGGGCCGAAGGGCATCGCGCGGTATGTATTGCCGTTCACGGTGTTCCTGAAGCTGAAGGACATCGGCGCCAATGTGCTGCCGGAGTATCGGGAGCATTACACCGAAGTCGCGATGGCGCCTGAGCAGGCCGAGCATTACGGCCGATTGCGGGCATTCCTCACCGGCGAGCTGCGGCAGGCGCTGCGGCGCGGCGACAACAGCCTGCTCGGCGTGGTGCTAAACGTACTGCTGGCCTGGCCGGACTGCTGCTTCCGCGAGGAGGTGGTGCGGCATCCGCGGACACGGCAGGTGATCGCCGACGCGCCGGCGCTGTTCGGGCCGGACCTGATGCCGAAGGAGTTGGAACTCCTGGCCATCGCCAAGGCGAACAAGGCGGAAGGTCGGCGGGTGCTGGTGTACACCACCTACACCGGGACGCGGGATACCTCGTCGCGGCTAAAGGCGGTCCTGGAACGGGAAGGCCTGCGGGTGGCAGTGCTGCGGGCGTCGATCGACACCAGCCGGCGAGAGGAATGGATCTTCGAGCAGGTGGAACGCGGCGTCGATGTGCTCATCACCAATCCGGAGCTGGTCAAGACCGGGCTGGACCTGTTGGACTTCCCGACCATCGTCTTCATGCAAACGGGGTGGAACGTATACACCCTGCAGCAGGCTGCGCGCCGATCCTGGCGTATCGGGCAGATGCTGCCGGTGGATGTCCACTTCCTGGGGTATCGCGATACGACGCAGGTGAACTGCCTGACACTAATGGCGAAGAAGATTGCGGTGAGCCAGTCCACGTCCGGGGATATGCCGGATACGGGATTGGACGTGCTGAACCAGGATGGAGATTCGATCGAGGTGGCGTTGGCGAAGCAGTTGCTGAGTTAATTGGCAAAACAAAGGGGCCGGCATCCAATGCTGCCGGCCCTTTTTTTTCGAACCAACCGCTACCTTGGGTATCTTGTCTCAAGTTCCGCGTAAAGAGCGCGTGCAAGCTGATCGGCCGGGACTTGCAACGAATTGAGGACGTCGAGCAAATGTTCATTGTCCTCTTTGCCGCTCCAGATTTTCGTATAGGTGCCGCTCTTATATCCGTGATCCTGTCGAAAGTGATTCAAGACATTTTTAGAGACATACTCTCGAAACAATTGCTCAAAGGACAACCCTACGTCGTCCGCTGCGCTTCTGAACATAGTCAAGTCAAATCGTCCAAACGCCGCAACCCCCGCAATGCGCTCCAACTTTTCCAATAGATTTGACGGTTCCTTCATTGCCAGCCCAGCTACAAGTGGGTCGACTTTAGCGGACGTCCAGGCACTGTGCACAACTTGCGCAGCCGCCTCTTGATCGCCGGAACTATCTATCAGAAAAATAGAGAGCGCAAAGTGCCATATGTCTACGAGCTCAAGCCGAACTTGTGCAGTTTTGGGGATTTGTTTGGACCACCATTTCCATCCAACATGGTCTATGGCCTCAACAGCTTCGACTAGAATTGCTCGAGAATATTGGTGCCCGGCATTGATCCAGTCCGTGTTGATCTTCGTGTTGACGGAATCCTGAAGTCTCAGCATCTCTCTAATTTCTGATAGCACGGCTCGTCAACCTGGTCGTATTTCTACCAAATGGCTTGCATCACACAGTGAATTCAATTGCAGCGTCAATCATCATTCGTATG
>Ga0302314_10003510_pt1 | contig 28882 bp, 35 predicted proteins | sample III_Palsa_N2_3_FD_200533 | JGI IMG/M metagenome (GOLD analysis project Ga0302314, IMG submission 200533) | Peat permafrost microbial communities from Stordalen Mire near Abisko, Sweden - III_Palsa_N2_3 | ecosystem: Environmental > Terrestrial > Soil > Palsa > Peat permafrost | place: Sweden...
CGGCTACCATGCCTCCTATGGAGATCTTCGCCGCTGGGCGCATTCGCCTCTAAGGGTCAGCTCGCTTCTGCGACCCGGGTGCGAGCTGACTGTCGATGTCTGTTTCATCCAGTTATCGACCTCAGCCTGAGAGGCATACACCCATGCACATCCGCTCGTTCAACCAGACTGACCTGGCGCGCCTGATCGAACTGACCATCGAGGCGTTCCGCCCCCTCCACGAGGAGATCTACCCGTCCCTGTTCGGCGAGGTCATCTTCGCCAACCAGTGGGGCAGCTGGCGCGAGGACTACCACACGGAGGTCGCCGGGCTGCACGACCCGCAAGCGCACAAATACGTCGCGGTCGCCGAGGAAGGCAGCACCATCGTCGGATACACCGGCTGGCGCATCGACCCGGCCGCTAAGTACGCGTGCATCGAGATCCTGGCCGTGGACTCCGGCTACCGCCGCAACCACATCGGTACCGCGCTGTGCGAGCACGCTCTCACGCAGATGCGCGAGCTCGGCGCCGAGATGGTCGAGATAAGGACCGGCGGCGACGAATTCCACGCGCCGGCTAGGGCCTTGTACGAGAGCCTCGGATGCCTGCGGTACCCGACCGTGGCCTACTACCGGGAGCTCTAACCCGCTGATCAGCCGCTAAATCGGCGACCGGCCGGAGCCAGGTCACGATAGACAGGCCCGGCCGGTCACCGCGTACAGGTCCTGAGGGCCGAGCGCCTCGATCGGAACGCACGGCAGAGATCAACGTCCCGGCCCGGCCTTGCCCTCAGGCGCGTTATGGGGGTTCGGTTACTCGTGGCTGAGGCAGACGCGGAGCAGTGTGTGGGCGGCGATGGTGGCTGCGGTCCTGGTGAGCAGGCCCCAGAAGGTATGGGCGCCGTGCCTGGCCAGTTCCATGCGGTCGGTGATCTCGCTGAAGGTCGTCTCGATGCGGTTGCGCCACTCGGCGATGACTTTCCGCAGGATGGAGGGCATGGCCGCGCGCTGCCCCTTGCCCGGCGGGACGAGGACGGCGGTGCCGCGGGCGGCCTGGGCGGCGGCGAAGGCGCGGCCGCTGAAGCCCTTGTCCGCGAGCAGGTCACGCGGGGCGGGGCCGCCGTCCAGCAGGTCCCCGGCAACGTCGCGCTCGCTGACGGCGGCGGGCACGATGGACCAGGCGCGCACGATCCGGCTGCCCAGGTCGGTCTTCACGGCGAGGCGGAAGCCGTAGAACCACTCGGCGTGGGCGGCGTCGCGGCCGAACCGGGCGGCCAGGTCGTTGCCGGGGCCGGTCCACTGGTCCGGGCCGCGGACCCGGGACGGGTGCTTGACCGGCAGCGCGGACGTGTCGACCTGCTGGCAGTCGTCTTCGGGCAGCCGTGCCGCCAGCGTGATCCTGAGCTGCTCGAATGCGCCCCGCAGCCAGCGGGTGCGGCGGTTGGCCTCGCTCTGGCACGGCAGGACCGGGAACAGGTGGCCCCAGTCACGGCCGACCTCGGCCAGGAACCCGGACTCGCTGCGCCGGCCCAGCAGGTGCCGGACCACGGTGATGGCCAGCAGCTCGGCATCGCTGCAGGCCGGAGCGGGCCCGGGACGGCCGGGGACCACGATGGCCCCGGCCAGCATCAGGTCATGAACCAGTACGTAGACGTAGACGAACAGCTCTTCAGTTGGCAACATGAAAGACGGCCTCTGCGGACAAGGGACTTCGACAATCACTTGTCTTCCGCAGGGGCCGCCTCATGCTCAAGCCGACACGCCGGGATCAACCCACATAAGACGCCTCAGGGACCGTACTTGAGGATGGCCCCCTCGATCGTCTGGGAGCCGAACAGGCTCGCGTCGGCCAAGACTGACTGGGTGCCCGGGATCAGCTGCATGTTGCCGCCGCTCAGGTTGGTCACGAACCCGGCGTTGACGGGCACGGTGACGCGGGTCCAGTGTCCGGACGAGTAGTGGTACATCACCAGCCCGGCGAGGTACACGCCGGGCTGGTTCACCTTGTACGAGGCCACCCAGAAGCCTCCGTGGCCGTCGCCGGCCAGTCCGTAGACGTTCACTTGCTTCGGGAGGGGCACCTTCGACCACGCTCTGCCGTTCCAATGGAGCAGGACGGTGGACGCAGCCGCGCCTCCGGTGGAAGGACCGACGCCGACGGTCACCCAGACGCTGGCCGGGGTGATCGCGGCGATGAAGCCGGGAAACATCTGGCTGCCCGTGGGCACGCTGATCTTCGGCAGCGCCACATCCCGCCAGGTCCCCCTATCCCAGTGCACGACCGCTACCCGCCCGGGCTGCGCGGCGACCGCGCCCGTGACCCAGTCACCCGCCGCGGCGCTGCCGCTCGCCTGGGAGGGGCTCACCGAGATAGCGGCCTGGGACCAGCCTTTCCCGTTGTAATGGACGGCCCACGGCGTTTGGCCGCGGGTACCGGTGGTACCGAAACCCCAGACGTCGTCGGGGCCGGAGGCGGTGGCGGCGGTGAGGGAGGGCGAGCCGGGGAAGTTGTGCACGGGGGACCACGACTTGCCGGTCCACTCGACCGCGGAGAGCTCGCTTATCCCGCTTTCGTCCTCCGCCCCCCACGCGAATACCCAGGCGCGCCCGCCCGCCGTCGCGGCGACGGCGGCGTTTCCCGTGATCCGGTTGGCCTGGTGGAGGAGACCCGCCGGCGTGGCGATGGTCTGCCACTTCTTTCCATTCCAGTGGGCCGTGAACAGGCACATGTCGCACGGGGAGTATTCCTGGCCGACCGCCCAGGCGTTCGCGGCGCTGGCTGCCGCTACCGACATGACCTCGCTCGACTGCGGGAAGATCGGTGCGAACCGCCAGCCGGGCGTGCCCGCGGCCTGTGCGCCCCCGGAGACGGCAAGAACGACGGCGGCGCTCATGGCGATTCCGGCCACCACGGATCTTGTCAGCACACGCTTCAATCCAGTCACTCCCCCCAGAGGCCTTCCCCGCATTATCACCCATCAGGAGCGACCGGCAAGCGGGACAACGTTCGTCGAAGACGACACAATCTTGAGAGAAAGGCGGTGTGCTGATCCGGGCCTGCCGCAACGTGGTTCCTGCTTGTGAACGTGATCACAGATAGGTGACGACTTACCCTCACAAGCCGCCTGCGGGTACGCTCTGTGGCTGGCAAACGGCCACGTCTGGGCCGTCGAGCTCGTGTCGACCGGCGAGGAGCGCATCGTCGCCATCACCGAGACCGGCATTCAGACCGCACGGCGTAGGCTTCGACTTCGACGTGATCATCTTCGCGACCGGGTTCGACTCGGTCACCGGCTCGTTCACCCGCATCGACATCCGCGGTGCGGACGGGGCCAGCCCTGCGCGAGCACTGGGCCGGCGGCCCCCGCACCTACCTGGGCATCCAGGCCGCGGGCTTCCCCAACTTCTTCTTCTTCATCATCATCGGCGGCCCGCAGAGCACCACCGGCAACATCCCCCGGTACACCGAGGTCCAGGCCAACTGGGTCGCCGACTGCATCGCCTCCATGCGCGACCAGGGGTTCACCCGGGTCGAGACCACGGCCGAGGGCGAGGAGTACTGGTCGGACCCGGCTTACTCGACGATCAAGGGAACGCTCCAGGAAACGACCAGCACCAGCAGCTGGGCCTGGGGCACGAACGTCCCCGGCGGGCGCGGCGGAAAAGCCGTTTGGCTCGCGGGCGGCGGTTCTGGAATGCTTTCGCTCATGTCCTTCCTCTCCTCGATGTCCACCGAGGCCGCCGTAGGCCAGCCGATCCGGGCCCAGTTCGAGGTGTTCCTCGACGAGCACCGCGGTGAGCTCAACCGGTGCCTGGACGGGCTGACCGAGGAGCAGGCCCGCCGGTCGCTGGTGCCGTCCCGGACTACGCTGCTCGGCCTGGTGAAGCACGCGACCTTCGTGGAGAAGGCCTGGTTCGATGAGGGTGTCACGGGCCGGCCGCGGGCCGAGATCGGCATCCCCGCGACCCCGGACGAGTCGTTCATCCTGGGGGACGGCGACACCATCGCCACCGTCCGGCAGGCCCACCGCGAGGCCTGCGAGGCGTCGCGCCGCGCGACCGCATCCCTGGGGCTGGACGACGTGCTCCGCGGCAACCGGCGCGGCCCGCTCCCGCTGCGCTGGGTGTACCTCCACGTCCTGCGCGAGCTGGCCCAGCACTGCGGGCACGCGGACATCCTGCGCGAGCAGCTCATGAGCCAGTAGCGCCGGGTGCCCGCTCAGTCTGGTGTTTCGTGCGAGTGGAACCGGGCGATGCGTTCCCACATCGCGACCGGGTTGGAGTACATCGGCCAGTGGGCGCTGTACGGGATCTCGGCCAGGGTGACGCCGCTGGCGCTCAGTTTCGCCAGGTAGGACAGCGAGGAGTTCTGCTCGCCGTACATGAACATGCGCGGGCACGGCCGCGCGAGGAATGTCGCCGTGAGGCCGCCGTGGTCGGACAGGGTCAGGTTCACCCCGTCGACCCTCACGTTCACCCGATCCGCGCTCAGCTCACTCCCAGGTGGCACGCGTCCCCTCTCCGCCGCTGGTCCGCTGCACCCGGCCCCACCCGTCAAGGCCAGCCAGCGGCTGCGGCGATCCGGTGAGCCACGGCAAGTCCTGCTCCGGCGCGGCGGGCCGCCTTCGGTCAGGCGGCGCCGGGATGTCACCGCCGGCTGCCTGCCTGGCGGAGCATCGCGTCGAGTTCGGGGTCGAACCCGATCTCCCGGACCTCTTGCGGGCAGCGGCAGGCGACGGCGATCCTGGCCGCCCATTCCAGCGCTTCCTCGCGCGAGGGCACGTCGACGAGCGTGAATCCGCCGATGGCCTCCGGGTACGGGCCGTCGGTGACGGTCCCGTCGGCGGCCACGACGCTTGCCTTCTGGTTGTCCAGTCCGCCGGCGGCCACGTACACGCCGGCGTTGATGGTCTCCTGGACTACCGCATGCGCGGCCCGGCCCACGGCGGGGCCGTCCTCGTCGGGGATGTGGTCCATCGCGTGGGTACCGAACGAGATCAGGTACTGCGTCATCGTGTGACTCCGTTATCCCGGCGGCCTGCTCCGGCCGCGTCCTCACTCATAGACGAACGACTCGCTCCCGATCCATCGCCCGGCCAGAAGAGAATTTCTCACGGTGGGCAGGGCGGGAGCTGCTCGCCCTGCGCGCCACCCTGATCCGGGGAGCGCGAGACGGGCTTGCGGGTCTTCGCCGATCTGGCTGACGGGGTCCCGTTACCCCGGGTGACAGGGCTGCAGGTGAGCAGGCAGTGACTAGTCAGGACCAAACGTACCTAGTAGCATCCGGGCGTCGGTATATGACGAAAAGGAGCCGGAATGATCGGTCGCGTTAGCGCATGGGGTGCTGTGGTCGCCGGAATGGTCCTGGCAGCTGGCCTTACCTTGTCAGGGGCGGCGGACGCGGGCGTGGCAGCCGCCCCGGTGTGCCCGTCGTGCGGCCACAACCTGATCCTCAATGCGGGCGCTGACCAGGCTAAGGGCACCTCGAGTGACTCCGTCGTCAAGGTGCCGCACTGGAAGGGCACGAACGGGTTCACGGCCGCGACGTACGCGTGGGGCACCTCGGGCGGTGGTGACCTCTCGCCGACCTCGCCCGGACCGAAGAACCGCGGCGTGAACTACTTCTACGGCGGCCCTGACTCCGCGGTGTCTACCGGAACTCAGGAGATTACCGTTGCGGCGGGCGGCATCAAGACCGGCCAGGTGCACTACACGCTGGCGGGCTGGCTCGGCGGCTTCAGCGGCCAGGCCGATCACGCGGTGCTGGACCTGACGTTCGAGAACGCCAAGGGCAAGGCGATCGCGACCACCTCGATCGGCCCGGTCACCGAGGCCCAGCGCGGCGGCGTCAGCGAACTGCTATTGCGTCAGCGCACCGGCGTCGTGCCGTCCGGGACACGGGAACTGAAGCTCAAGCTGATCATGACGCGCGAGGAGGGAAGCGACAACGACGGGCTGGCGGACAGCCTGTCGCTGGTCTTCACCGACAAGAAGTAATCCCCGCGGGCAGTTCTTTGACGCGGTCTTAACAGGCGAGCCGCACCGCGCGTTCCGCGGCAGCCAGTACCTCGGGCACCCCGCTGCTGGCACCCGCAGCCGGGTGCCCGAGGTACACCAGGTCAGTTTTCCGAATGGCTGACCGGGAATGGAAACCACCGACAATTCACGGGGGCGGACAAGTCATCAGGGAGTGACATGCCTGCCGCAGCCGCAGTGCCCGGCCGGTTGGAGATCGACTTCTCGGTCTACAACCCGTTCGCCATGGGCTTCGTCGAGAACCCGTTTCCAGTGCTCGAGCGCATGCTCAACGAGTTTCCTGTCGCCTTCCATAAGGACATCAACGCCTGGTGCGTCTCGCCGCACGAACTCGCCGCGGAAGTGCTGCGCAGTCCCCGGTTCAGCACACGGCTAGCGGACTGGAAGGACGCCCCTCCGCCGCGGCCCGCGGATGAATGGACGCTGCTGGACAGGCTGCAGGAGATCGCGATGGTCAACGTCGGGACCGAGCAGCATATGCGGCTGCGGCGGCTTACCGCGCCCGCGTTCTCCCGCCGCGTGATGGACCAGATCGAGGCCAGCATCAGGGAAGCGGTCGTAGGCATCTTCGACGAGATCGAGAACCCGCGGCTGTTCAACGTGGCGGCCGAGATTTCCGTCAAGGTGCCGATCCGCGCGATCGCGCGGATGGTAGGCGTTCCGCCGGAGGCCAGCGAACTGTTCGAGCACGGGCTGGGCTGGAACCTCGTGCGCGTGACCAACCCGATGTACGCGGCAGACCGCGACACCTACATCAACGGCACGCTCCCCGGCCTGCGGTACCTGCTCGACACGATCAGCGCGCGCCGCCAGGCCGGCGATCCCGGCGACGACTTCATCGGCACTCTGGTCGCGACCGAGATCGACGGCGAGCGCCTCTGCGACCTGGAGATCCTCTCGGTGATCTCAGCCTTGGTGACGGCCGGCGCCGACACGGCGGTGGACCTGCATACGCTGGCCATCCAGGCCCTGCTGAAATACCCGGACCAGCGGGCGCTGCTGCGGCAGCGCCCCGAGCTGATGGAGGGCGCGATTCTGGAGATACTGCGCTGCTCGGCGCGCGCGAAGTTCGGCGCCATTCCCCGTTACCCCTTGCAGGACACCGAACTGGGCGGGCAGGTGCTGGAAAAGGGCTCCTTCGTCATGCCGTTGTTTTCAGCGGCCGCGCTCGATCCGGCGAAGTGGCCCGAGCCGTACCGTTTCGACATCACCAGAAATCACTCGGGGAACATCATCTTCGGCGCCGGCCCGCACCTGTGCATCGGGCTCAACCTGGTGAAGGCACAGGGCAAGATCACGATCGAGGAGTTCGAGCGGCGTTTCGGTGACACCGCCGAGCTCGCCGGCGACGTGGAATACGACCCGACGCATTTCAACACGCGCCGCATCACCACGCTGATGGTCAGGACCGGCGCGTCGTGACCGGGACCTGGCATGTCGAAGTCGATCGCGACCGGTGCATGGGCACCGGCGCGTGCGCGTTCGCTCTTCCCGGGCTGTTCACCGTCGGTGATGACGGCAAAGCCAAGGTCACCGGCACCGTGGACGAAGACGATAAGGCCGTCGCGGATGTGGTCGGCGAGTGCCCTACGGCCGCCTTGCGCCTAGTGAGTGAATGAGCGCGCCCGTGCCGCCCTGGCCGCGGTCATATCGGACCATTCCGTGCTTCCGGCACCGGGCTGCTGGGACGGGAGCAAATGTCCGCTCATGTCCGGGCGAGTGTGTACGATCTTGCCTGCTGTTGTCGTCGTCCGGTGTGTTCCGTGATTGCCAGCGGGAGGCGCCAGGCGATGGTCGGCTGTCTTGCCATGGCACCCAGGACGGAAGGTACCGCATGCTGAACGGGTCATCAGGGAGTCGTCAGCGCACTGGGTGATCGCTGGCCGGCCCGGTGGACGGCCGGTGGCCGTGAGCGGTCACGGGACACGATGGCGGCGGTGGGACCTGGCGACGATGAGCGCCGTGGGTGATCCGATCGCGGGAGATGGCGCCTGGCCGACCGCGGTCGCGGTGACGACCGTCGGCGGGCGTCCGGTCCTGGTGAGCGGTCACAAGTCCATCTTCGTCCGGGTCTGGGACCTGGCGGCCGGCACCCGCATCGGGGATCGGCTCGGCCCCGGCGGCAGGGACTTCGTCACCGCGGTGCGGGCATTCGCGGCCGGCGGCCGGGCCTGGGTGATGGTCGGCACATACGAGGGCACCATGCAGGCGTGGGACCTGACTACCGGGGCCACCACCGGCACCCCGCAGGCCATCGGGTAGCGGTCAGCGGATCGCTAGCCTCTTGCGGGGCGCGGTGCCGAAGTCGGTCTCGGCGGTGCCGCAGTCGGTGAAGCCCGCGGCGCTGTAGAACCCCTGCGCGTGCGGGTTGGCGGTAACCTCCAAGGTCCGCACGCCCCGTGCCCGCAAGACATCGACGATGCGGCTGACCAGGGCGGTAGCGATCCCGAGCCGCCTCCAGCCGGGGTCGACGAACAGGTCCTCCAGTTCGGTGACGCCGTCGGCCTGTGCCCATGTGGCGAAGCCGACCACCGAGCCGTCCTCCTCCGCGACATACGTGCGGCCCGCGGCCAGCCCTTCGGGTCCCAGGATCAGGTACTCCGGATGGGCCAGCAGGTTGTCACGGTCGTCCGGGTTGGACAAGGATACGCGGCGGTAGACGTCCGCGGCCGCGGACAGGTCGGCGGAGGTCCCCAGCCGGATCATGGCCACAGTATGCACCAGGCACTACTGAGCCGCCCACGCTGGAGTCAGCATCGGACAGTCGCCCGGCCAACCTCCGCTATTCAGCGCTAATGGCCAGCTGAGCGATGCTGCTGCCGTGAGCTGGGGTTTCACGCTGGTTTAAGAGCGAAGAGCGCCCTGGGCCGGGGAGATTACGGGTCACCACAACTTTGTAATCCACGGACCTGGAGCGCTCTTCGCCATGGTGCATAACGGGTGGGACCATGCCCATTAGGTCACCGCTGACGGGGCCGGGCTGGTCGGCCACGCCGGCGCGATCCTGCTCCGCAAGGCCGCCGACCAGGCCGGGCTGACCGGCCAGCTCAAGCGGCGCCTCGTCAAGGACGAGCAGGTCCGCTCCGGGAGGCAGCAGGACATCGAAGGAGCTCGGCGGCCGGCCGCCGAAGTACGCCGCGATGTCTATATCGGAGTCCGCGCGGTACTGACTAGTGACGGTGTGCGGAGGGTCGGGTATCGCCCTCACTCCTGGCCCGTAAGGCCGATCCCGCGCAGGAAGGCGTCGTTGGAGGGGGCACGGCCGAGAAAATCGCGGACCATCAGGTTCGCGTCGGTCGTGGCGCCGCGTTCCAGGACGGCGCGGCGGTAGGCTGCGCCGGTGGCCGGGTCGAGCGGGCCGGCCGCCTCGAAGCGGGTGTACATGTCGTCGCCAAGGACCTGGGACCACAGGTAGCCGTAATACGCGGCGTCGTACCCGAACAGGTGGGTGAAGCTGGATTGCCGGTGGGTTCCCTCGATGTGGTGCAGGCCGTGCTGGGCGTAGACCTCGGCCAGCGGGGTGGTGCTGTCGCCCTCGTATCCAGCCGAGTGGTAGATCAAGTCGAGGGTCGCCAGGGCGAGCTCGCGCAGCGTGTTGACTCCCGAGGCGGTGGTCTGGGCGGCGATGAGACCGGCCAGCAGCTCGCCCGGGATCGGCTCGCCGGTCTGGTAGTGCCGGGCGAAGCCGTTGAGGACGGCTGGCTCCCAGCACCAGTGCTCCAGCATCTGCGACGGCGCCTCCGCGAAGTCCTGCTCCGTGTCGGCGCCGGCGTAACGCAGGTGCTCGGCCCGGGCCAGCACGTCGTGCAGTACATGGCCGAACTCATGGAAGAGCGTGATGAGCTCGTTGTGCCGCAGCAATGACGGCCTGCCGCCGGCCGCGCGGGTCAGGTTAGCGAACAGGACGGCGGCGGGCTGCTGCCAGGAGCCGTCGGCGAGCCGCCGTCCCGGTCGCAACGTATCTTGCATCGCGTGCTTGTACTTCCCCGGCCGGGGGAAGAGGTCGAGGTAGAAACGGCCGAAGGGCTCGCCGCCCGCGGCCTCGAAGACGTCGAAGGCCCGCACCTCCGGGTGCCAGACCGGCGCTGCCGGCACTTCCTCGAAGCGGACGCCCAGCAGGGTGCCGGTCACCGCGAACAGCCCGTCCAGGCACGCGTCCAGCGGGAGGTACCGCGCGATCTCCAGGCTGTCCACCGCGTAACGCGCCTGCTTGAGCCGGCTGATGGCGTAGGTCAGGTCCCACGGCATGATCTCCCGCGATCCGCCGGCCTGCTCATTGGCGTCAGCCATCTCGACCAGGTCGGCGGCGGCCTTCACCGCGGCCCGCTCGCGCAGGTCATCGAGGAACGAGGCGACCGCTTCGGGCGTCTTCGCCATCCGCGTCTCGGTGACATAGGCGGCCCAGGACGGATAGCCGAGAAGGCCGGCGATCTCGCGGCGCACCACGATGGCCCGGTCGACCCGGGCGACGTTCTCCGGGCCGCCCTTGCGCAGGTGCTTCTCATAGAGTTCCTGCCGCCGCCGGGCCGAGCGCGCCTCGGCCATGAAGGGGAAGAACTCGGGATAGTCCAGCGAGACCCAGTAGCCGCCCTCGGCGCGCTGGAGCCCGTCGATGAACGATTCCGGCAGGCCGTCCAGCTCGTCCCGGCCGACGACGATGCCGTCCTTCCAGCCCGCCAGGGTCGCCCGGAACGCCGAACGGAGCCCGATCAGTTCGTCGAAGAGCGCCCGGAGCCGCTCGCGGTCGGCGGGAGGCAGTTCGATTCCGCTCCGCCGGTAATCGCGCAGCAGGTCGGCCAGCAGCCGGGCATCCTCCCCGGTCAGCGCGGCCGGCTCCGGGCCGTCCGCGTACTCGCGCACCGCGCGGTACACGTCCTCGTCGAAGTCGATGCCGACCTTGCGTTTGTCGAGCCGCTCACCCCACTCCACGGCGGTCTCCCGCAGGTCGTCGTCGGGAGAACCCTCGGCGAGCACCCCCCAGGCCGCTTTGGTCTCCGTCATCGCGGCGCGGGCCTCCTCCACCGCCAGCACCGTGTTGGCGAAGGTGCGCTGCCCGGCTGGCACCGCGACAATCGCGGCGATGCGGGCGCCACACTCCTCCATCGCCAAGCGACAGGCCTCGTCAAGATCTGTGCTCGTGGCGTTCGCGTAGTCAGGAAGATCGCCGCTCATGCCCGGCAGCCTAGACTCGGCCATAGCGGCATGTATGGCCTTTCAGGCCGCGGTTTCCCTTCGCGCAGGTTGGACGGCCGGACGGATAGCGTGGCCGGGAAGTCCGGCCACAGGAAGGGCCACGCGCATGACCCAGTACTTCGATTACGCCATCGACCGCTGGTACCTGCCCCTGCTACTTCCTTTCCGGTTCAAGCGGGGCCGGGACGGGGTGACGTTGACCGATGACGCGTTCGAGGCCACGTTCGGCTTCTTCCGGATCGCCACCACCCGGGGCAACATCACGGGAGCGCACATCACCCGTGACTACCGCTGGTGGACGGCGTTCGGCGTGCGGGGGTCGATGGCCGATGACGGCCTCAGCTTCGGCACCAACCACGACGCCGGTGTCTGCATCCACTTCGCGGAGAAGGTCCCGTCGCGGTTGCGCCGGAGCGGCCACTCGGCCCTCACCGTGACCGTCGAAGACGTCGAGGGGTTGACCCGGGCCCTCGGCGGCGACCCGGACGCAGGCGCCTGACCGGCGCCGGCAGGGCGGTTAGCTGGGCCGGGCGGACACGGTGATCTGGGAGACGCCCGCGGTGGCGTCGATGTCGAAGCCGGTGGCGCCAGGCACCCAGCCGGCGGTGGTGAACACCGACCCGCCCGCGACGCCGGTGTGCTCCTGGCCCTCCAGCGATACCTCACTCGCCCCGCCGCCCGCGGTGACCTGGGCCTGGACCCCGGCCGGCAGGCTGAGCTGGAAGTCGCTGGCCCCGCCGACCATCTGCACCGGCACGCTGCCATGCGGCCGCGGCAGCACGAGGGTGACGAGGCTGGAGCCCGCGTTGAAGGCAATGCCGGACAGCCGGCCGCCCCGCAAGTCGACGTCGGTCCGGTTGGCGCCTCCGTCTAGGCTGATCTGCCAGCTGACGCCGGCGTTGAGGGTGACGGTGACCACGGGCGCGTTCGGGGCGGACAGGTCGACCAGGGTGCCGTTGGCGGCACCGTCAGGGTCGGACGCGCTGAGCTGCGGCACCTGGGTGCCCGCGGGCGTGGTGACGGTCAGCAGCGACCCGCCGGGGCCGAAGGCCGCGGTGCCGATGGTCAAGACGGTGGTCCCGGTCAGCACGTCGAGGCTGGCGCGGGTGCGGCCGCCGGCCGTCATGCTGACGGTGTGGGAGGTGGCAGCGGGCCCGGTGGCGGAAATACCGAGCAGTTGCGGCGCGGTCGGCGAGCACGCCGCCAGCAGTACCGCCGCGGCCCCGGTGACCGCGGCCGTGCCCCACGCCCTGGGCCGTGTCCAGCCCGCCGGGTGCCTCGTCCTCGCCACCGCAACCTCCCGCGACCACCGGTCAGCCCCGCTCGCCGTGAGCTGACAAAACGCCACAAGACTGCCCAGATTGTCGGCGACCATTCCGCCAGGCGTGGTTACGTTCTGGGCAGCGGCTCGGACGTCCAGGTCGCGCCGTCGTTGGCGGACTTAAGGATCACGGGGCCGGCGCTGGACTGGCCGACGGCGATGCAGTCGCTGGTCCTGGCGGCGCAGGAGTCGGCGTACAGTGCCCGCACCTTGGCCACCGTGCTCTGCGTCCAGTGCCTGCCGCTGGTCGACGTGAACTCGGAGACGCCGTACCAGGTGCCAGTGCCGGTTCCCTTGGGAGCGTAGCCGTCGCCCACTGCCACGCAAGCCGACGTCGAGGGGCAGGAAATGCCGCCGAACCCGGTCACGTGCCGGGGACTGGAGAGGACGTCCTTCCAGGTCACCCCGCCGTTAGCCGATGTGTAGAGGGAGCCCTGCTCGAACGACGGCACGGCGGAGGTGACGTCGAAGACGGCGTAGCAGTCCCTGGTCGACGGGCAGGTCGCCGGGCCGAGTGGCACCGTGCCGGCCGCGGCGGCGTGCTTTGCCCAGGCTTTCCCGCCGTTGGTCGTGGTCAGGGTGCCCTCGCCGGTGACCAGGCAGTGTGTGCTCGAGGCGCAGGAGATGCCGAACGGGCTGGACATCGCCGTCTCGAGGGCGGGGACCGGTTCCCGCGTCCACGTGCCGCCGCCGTCAGTGGTACGGGCCACCACGGCGTCGAAGCCGTGACCGGCGTAGCCGACGGCCCAGCAGTCGGAGCCGTTGGCGCAGGAGAGGGCTTCGGGCAGGGCCAGGGACTTAGGCGCGGCGTGAGTACTCCACACCTTGCCCCCGTCGGTCGTCTCCAGCAGCGTGGTGCTGGCCCCGTCATCCGAGTCACCGATGGCGAGGCAATGAGCGGCGGAGGGACAGTCGATGTCGGCGATGTCGCCCAACCTCGTGGTCGCGTACTCGACGTGCCACGTGGCCCCGCCGTTCGCTGTGGCGATGATGGCGGAGCCCTTGGCGCCGTTACCGCCGGCCCAGCAGCGGGCGGCGGACACGCAGGACACGCTCGTGACCGCCGTAAGGGGCACCGACACAGTCGGTTCAGCCGGGGCAGCCGACGCCGGGACCGCCGAGCCGGCGATGACCACGGCGCCTGACGCCGCTAGCCCGGCGATCGCCGAGGCGAGGCCGGCTGCCCGCCACCGCGCTGTCTTGCCGGCGGTAAGTGCCGTGAGCCACCGGCGGCTGTGCCGGACTCGATCCATTGCCGTCCCCTGTTCTGTGCGCACTGCCCGGAAATCCTGGCATCCGTTAATCAAAGACTCTCGACGGGGCGGAAGGGTTGCGGCGACCTGCCCGCGCACCGGCCCGGGCGTTACTCAGCCATTACGCGGGGCTGATTTTCTCAAGTCAGCGTGGCAGCCGGCCATCGCCTGATCCAGGAGTGACAGCATGCGAATCCGTTTCCTGGCCGCTGCCAGCCTCTGCGCCATCGCCCTGTGCGCGACCTCGCATACCAGCCAGGCGGCCAGCCAGGCGAATCACCCGGCTAACTGGGCGGGCTACGCGGTCTCGGGTGGCACCTTCACCTCCGCCTCGGCGACCTGGACAGCTCCCTCCGCTTCCAACAACGGCCAGACGAACAGCACCTCTTACACCTGGGTCGGTGTCGACGGCTGGGCGAACAGCAGCCTGCTGCGGGTCGGCATCCAGCAGGGCTGGAACGCGAGCTCCCACGTCGCCTACCATCGGGCCTTCTGGGGACTGGGGCGAGTGCTTCCATCGCGTTCAATGTGTCGGTGGGCGACAGCATCTACGCGTCGCTCACCCAGGTCGCGAGCAACCGGTGGTCCATGTACCTGGCCGACCTCAACTCCGGCCGGAAGATCGTGAAGACCGTGGAGTACACCGGCCCCCGGCAGTCGGCGGACTTCGTCCACTCGGCCACGGGCAACGAGGCGCTCGCCCGCACTAGCCCGGTGTCGTTCTCCAACGCGCGCGTCAACGGGACCGCGGCGTTCGCTTCCTTCACCAGCCAGGCCGTCGACGCGACGGCGGCCGGTGGCGTCGTCGCCCGGCCTTCGTACTACAACGAGGCCCATAACGCCTTCACGATCGCGGACGGCCCGGATCGCCCGGCGGCGCCCGTCGATCAGGTCTTCCAGCGGCATTCCGACGGTTCCATCTGGGTCTCGACCGGGACCAGCTGCCAGAGCGCCACCGTCTGCGCCGGCTGGCAGGAGCTCGACAACAACCCGGCTACCACCTCGATCAGCGCCGGGGCCGGCACCGTCTACCAGCTGCACAAGGACGGGAGCATCTGGCAGTCAACCGGCCAGCCCTGCACGAGCGCTACCGCCTGCGCGGGCTGGACCGAGCTTGACGGCAACCCGGGGACCGTGGCGATCGCGGCGGGGCTGCTGACCGTGTACCAGCTGCACAAGGACGGGAGCGTCTGGCGGTCGACCGGGACCGCCTGCACCAGCGCCACGTCCTGCCCAGGCTGGACGAAGCTCGACGGCAACCAGGCGACCGTGCAGATCAGCGTCTCCAACGGCAGCCTGGCCCCCGCCTAGAGCGCGACCAGCTGAACCGGGGCCGCCGGCGATCTCGCCGGCGGCCCCGTCCATTCGGTCGTCTGGGCGCCCGTTTTCCTGCCCCAGCGGGCGGCGGGCGGGTTGGCCTCGGCGGCTGTGGTGTCCTCGAGGCCGATTTCGGCGGCGATGGCTTTATTGTCTTGTCCGGGGAGGGGCGCGGGGGTGGCCGCCCGCCGGGGCGGCGGCGTGGATGACCCGGGCGTGGTGCAGGCGCTGGAGCTCGTCGTCGCTGGGGCCGGCGATCTCGGTGAGTGCCTGGGCGTGCGGGACCCGGTAGGTGTTCAGCGCCAGCATGACGTCGGGCATGGAGACGTCGATGTGCTGGCCGCCCGGGCACGGTCGCGGTGGATCAGGGCGGCGGCCCCGGACATGGCCTGGACGATGGGGTCGCAGGCGGCCATCCGCGCCCACGGGCCGGAAGTTGTCGGCCACGACGTCGGCCTCGGCGGCCAGGCGGTAGAACACGGCCCCACCCGCCGCCGCCCGTTCACCGGTTACCCGCCCCGCCCGCCCCGCGCGTCTTTACATAGCGCCCGGACATTTTCTCGGCTACTGAACCGGTTAAGTTTGTCCGGGCGCTATGTAATGTCGCGAACTCGGCCACGTTAGGGCCGGGGATCGGTCGGGCGGGGGGAGGCGGCCACGGTCCGTTCGCCTCACGGGTTGTGGATGTGGCGGTTGTGAATGACGGTGACGCAGGACAGGGCGACCTCGGTGCCGCCGGGCTTGGTCACCCGGATGGTGAACCGGCAGAAGAGCTGGGGGCCGACGTGGGCGACCTGGTCCAGGCTGTGCCGTACCGGCCAGATCGCGTCGACGGTGCCTCGGGCTCAGCGGGCGAGGAACTTCTCGATCTCGGCCGCGGCGCGGTCCCGGGCCTGGGTCTCGCTGAGCGACTCGGTGGCGTGCTTGATCACCCGGGTCACCCCGCGCCGCACGTCGTCCTGGTACCGCTCGTTCACGATGGCGAACTCGAGGTTCTTCACGTAGATCCGCAGCCGCTCGCGGAGCGAGCCGTCCGTCTCCGCCGCCTCGACGACATCGGGGAGCACCGTGGTCTGCACCAGCAGGGCGTGCGCGACCTGGCGGGCCCGGGCCTCGCGCAGCCCGAGCATGATCTCCCGCGGCGACGACCGGATGATGTGGTCCTTCCACCAGTCGAAGTCGCGGGGATGGTCGATCGCCGTCACCTCGACCGACGGCTGGGCGAGGGTCTGGGCGAGGGTGTCCACGGCGCAGTCGGTGTAGGCCGCGCGGGATTTCCCGTCGAGCGTCTCCAGGTGCCTGGTCAGGGCGGGGGCTGAACCGCCAGGACGGCTCCAGGCGCCGGCCCGCGGTCCGGTCGGCCAGCACCGCGTCGCCGTAGTGATGCTCCGGGATCAGCAGCCCGGGCGCCCGCGCGTAGGAGATGCTGACCCCGGCGGACTGCGCCTGGCGCAGGCACCGGTTCACGCCCAGGTAGCTGAGCGAGGCCGTGTAGCGGGCGAGCGGAGCGGGCGCGAGCTCCTCGACCTGGAACGCGATGTCGAACAGCCGCCCCACCCAGGCGTCGCCCCACATGGCCTCGGCCGCCTCGGCGATGGCCCGGCCGGTCTCCGCGTCGGGGCCGTCGAGGTACTGGCCGACTGTCGCGCAGCCCAGGATGCCCAGGATCGCCGTGGCCGCCGAGTCGAAGCCGCTCGCCCCGCTGGTGGAGTGCACGAGCAGGCCGAGCCGCTTGGCCAGCCGGCCGAACGGGCTGGCCGGCTCGACCGCGAGCCTCCGCACGCCGACCTCGGTGAACTCCTTCCGCATGGAACTGGTGCCCATGGCCGCGATGACGAACTCGCGCAGCACCCGGCCCGCCTCGTCGCGGCGCCCGGCCGCGAACCCCGCGTCGAAGGCCCGCGGCAGCGTCTCGGTGATCTCCGCGTCGAGCAGCGGCGCGATGCGGGCCAGCAGGTCAAGGAACTGCCGGCGCAGGGTGAGCGAGAACGGCGGCTCCGAGGCCCGGTTGGCCGCGGCCACCACCTCGGACAGCGAGACCATCGGCGTCTGCCGCCCGGTGGTGCTCGGGCCCCGGTGCGACCGTACCGTCCCAGCTTGACAAACACTGGGCGCCTCGGTGTCGGGGCAGCTTGATGCCGGAGGGGAAGCGAAGCGGCGATGCGTGTCCTGGCCGTCCGGTCCCTGCTATGCCGCTCCCTACCGAGCGCTGCTCTTATATTGACAATTAGAATGGAGCATAAATAGCGCCACCCTTGCTGCGCTTGACGCTATGATGCCAAACGAAGATAATTAGGGCACGACGTGGGACTCCCCAGGCGTGAAAGGCGGCTGACGGAGCACGTGGCCGGGCGCGACTCCTCCACCTGGAACCGCGCGCCCGTGCGCGACGACGAGATGCGCCGGGGCGAGTGGGACATCGATGCCCGCGTCGCCGACATGGACATCGACGGCGTCTACGCCCACACCTGCTTCAAGAACGCGGCCCGCAGCTCGACTACACCCTGTCAACCCGTCGAACCTCAACGCCTACACCAAGATGGGCAGCGACCACATCATGGTCGAGACCGACTACCCCCACTCGGACTCCACCTGGCCGGACACGCAGAAGCTGCTGACCGACCGGTTCTCCGACCTCCCGCTCGACGACGCCCTGAACATGACCTGCCGCACGGCCGAGCGCATCTTCCGTCACCCCGTACCGCGGTCATGGCTGGAGACCACCGAGATCCACGGCTGACCGGTCGATGGCGAGGTACCAGGAGCCGCCCGCGAGGTTCAGCGCGCCGATGGCCAGGAAGAAGGCCGCCCATCCGTCGACGTCGTAGGCGAGGCAGATGACGCCCGCGGCCGCGGCGACGGCGCCGCCGGCCAGGCGCATGGCCCCGAAGGCGCGCAGGTGGCGGTACTCCCACGGGATGATCAGGCGCTGCAGGCCCGGTCGCGGGGGAGATTGCCACCATCCGCGCAGTCCTCTCCCGGCGTTGCTGTCGTTGGGCACGTTCATCGGATTGCCTCCTATGGCCATAGCGCCGGTCACCCGGCCGCCTGTAAATGTGATATCACACTGATAGCCATCATGTCGACGATGTCCGCCCCGTTGCGCTGGCCGCGGTCGCCTGAGATGCTCGGGGCAGGCCGAGAGGAGAGATCATGGCGGCGGAATTCCGGCCGGTGGCCCCGGTGGACCCGACCAACCTGAGGCCCATGCTCTTCCTCGACGTGGCCCGGGAGATGATGCTGGCCGACGACTGGTCGCACCGGGCCGTGTCCGTCGTGATGGAGAGCCACACCGGGCCGGGCCGGTTCAGCTTCTACGGCGCCAATCACCCGGAGGTCATCGAGGCGGTCCACGCCGGCCGGATCGACGTGTCGACGCTGAACCCGGCGGCCATGCTGACGATGGCGCACCGCGGCACGGGCGCGTTCGACCGCCCGAAGAACGTGGCGACGATCGCGGTGCTGCCGCACTACGACCAGCTCGGGTTCGCCGTGGCCAGCCGGCTCGGCTTCACCAGCCTCGGCGACATCGCCGCCCGGCGGTACCCGCTGCGGGTCTCGGTGCGCGGCTCCATCGACGCGTGCACCCCGGTCATGGTGGACGTCGTGCTGCGCGCGCACGGGTTCACCCTGGCTGACGTCCGCGACTGGGGTGGCGAGATCAGCTATGACCAGCCGATGCCCAACGACCCCTCCCGCATCGGCCGCCTGGCGGCGGGCGAGCTCGACGCCATCTTCGACGAGGGCGTCATCATGTGGGCCGACCTGGTGGCCGGGGCCGGGGCCGGCTTCCTGCCGGTCACCGAGCAAAAAGACCTGCAGGCCCAGGGATTCCGCCGCGGGCTGCTTGAGCAGTCCCGCTATCCCTCCCTGCCCGGCGACATCGAGACGGTCGACTACAGCGGCTGGCCGATCTACTGCCGGGCCGACGCGCCCAACGGGCTCATCGAGAAGTTCTGCCGGGCCCTGATCGCCCGCCGGGACACGATCGTCTGGGACATCGGCGGCGTCAGCCAGCCGCCCCTCCCGCTCGACCGGATGGCCCGCGAGTCCCCGTCAACCCCGCAGGACGTCCCGCTCCACCCCGCCGCCGCCGCCATCTGGCGGGAGCACGGCTTCCTGCCCTGAGGGACACGCGAGGGCTGAGGAAGCGCGCGGGGCGCTCGCTTTACGATAGGCCGTGCTTCCGGTACCACTCCTCGGCGCTTCCGGCTTCGCTCTCGATGGTCTGCCGCCAGTGCGGGTCGGCGGTGATCGCGGCCGGGACCGACGGCTGGGGCGGGAAGACCTTGGTGAGCCCGGTGATCTCGAAGACCCGGCGGATGCGCGGGGCGCTGATCACTAGGGTGAGCGACCCGCCGGCCTCCCGGAGCCGTCTGAGGCCGCCGACGAGGACCCCCAGGCCGGTCGAGTCGAGGAAGTCGACCCGGCTGAGGTCGGCGATGATGTGCACGGTGCCCTTGGCGGCGAGGTCCTGGATCCGCTCACGGAGGACCGGCGCCGTATAGAGGTCGATCTCGCCGCTGACCTGGAGGACGGCGCAGTCGCCGCTCGGCCCGATGGTCTCCGGATGGAATTCCTGCATAGCGGGCTCCTGCCGTCCATCTGTCATGATCAATATTGACAAAGAAAGCTGTAGCGTTACAGTAGTCGGGGTGCGAGCCGATGTCAATGGAAGAATTTCGCTGTCATCGCGGGTGATGACACAGGGGGACGGGATGCGGGTCGAAGAGGTCATCGGGGGGCAGATCGCGCGCCTCCGCGCCCAGCGGCAGCTGTCGCTGACCGACCTGGGCGAGGCCCTGGGGCGCTACCTGGGCAGGCCGTGGAGCCGGCAGGCCGTCCACCAGGCCGAGCGCGGGCAGCGCTCCTTCACCGCGGCCGAGCTGACCGCCCTCGCCCTGGCCCTCGACACCTCCGTCCAGGTCCTGTTCCGCGCGGAGGCCGGCGACGTCGAGCTCCCCGGCCGGGCCGTCTCTCCCGAGCAGTACCGGGGCATCCTGCTGAACCGGGACAAGGGGGCGCCCCTGGACGGGATCGAGGAGATGATCATCGCGCTGCACGACATCGGCGAGGTCCTCTCCCGCCCCGCCCTGGCTCGCCTGGCGCGAATCGGCCGGGCGGCCGAGCAGGCAGCCGGGTCCCGGCGCCCCTGAGGGTCCTTGGACGAAGATCCATTCTTCGCAACTCGCTCAGCCCCGCGGCTCTCCTGGCTGTTTATATTGACGGACAATAATGTCCTCCTCGATGGCTGGTGCACATTTCATTTGCAACGTGCATCTGCACAGTGCACGAAACCGGTAGCCTTACGCGCGTCGATACGGCACAGGTTTGAACAGTTCTCAAAGGAGGCAGGATTGATGCCGGCCAGCAACGGAGTGCCCGCCCATCAGCTGCGGACGGCCTGGCGTAAGAGCAGTCGCAGCAACCCGAGCGGGAACTGCGTCGAAGTCGCGGCGCTCGTCGACGGCGGGATCGGCATGCGCGACTCACGCCACCCGTCCGGCCCGGTCCTGGCCTGCACCAGCGCCGAAGCCGGCGCCTTTCTGGGCAGGGTCAAGAACGGCGAGTTCGACGACCTGGCATAATGGCGGCCGACCCGATCCCGTATTTCCCCAGCCAATGCACAATAATGGCCTGCTGCTATCGGAGCGGTAATGGATGCTGACGTGCCGATTGGCGCGCAGCCGTCACCTGATCCGGACGACGCCCAGGCCGAGGCGACCGTCCTGCGCATGCTGCTCGGCGCGCAGTTGCGCCGCCTGCGCGAGGCCGCGGGGACCTCGGCCGAGAAGGCCGGGTACGAGATCCGCTCGTCGCGGTCCAAGATCAGCCGGATGGAGACCGGCCGGGTCGGGTCCAAGCTCCGTGACGTCGAGGACCTGCTCACCCTGTACGGCGTGACCGACGGGCAGCAGCGGACCGAGATCCTGGCCCTGGCCCGCCGGTCCAGCGCCCCGGACTGGTGGGCGCGGTACGGCGACATCCTGCCCGGCTGGTTCGAGACCTACCTCGGGCTCGAGTCCGCCGCGGTCACGATCCGCAGCTTCGAGGTCCAGTTCGTTCCCGGCCTGTTCCAGACCGAGGACTACGCCCGCGCGGTCACCCAGCTCGGCCACCAGACGGCGTCCCCCGAGGAGATCGACCGCCGGGTCGCCCTGCGCGCCCGGCGCCAGGAGCTGCTTGCCCGGCCCGGGCCGCCGCGGGTCTGGGCGGTCATCGACGAGGCGGTGCTGCGGCGCCCGTACGGCGGCCCCGAGGTGATGCGCGACCAGCTCAGGCAGCTCGCGCAGGCGGCCCGGCTCCCGCGCGTGACCCTGCAGGTGGTCCCGTTCGACCGCGGCGGCCACGCCGGCGCCAGCGGGGCGTTCTCGATCCTCCGCTTCAAGGAGCCTGACCTGCCGGACGTGGTCTACATCGAGCAGCTGACCAGCGCCCTGTACCTGGACCAGCGCCCCGACGTCGAGCACTACCTCGAGGTCGTCGACCAGCTCAGCGGCCAGGCACTGACCCCCGACGGCACGGCCGCCTTCATCGAGCGGGCCGCCAGCGAGACATGACAGGAACAGGAAGGGCAGAAGGATGACCAGCCACGAGCCCGCGGCACCGGGCAGTGACACCGCGGGCAAGACCGAGCCGCCGCCGTTCGACACCAGCGTGGCCCACCAGGCCCGGGTGTACGACTACTTCCTCGGCGGCAAGGACAACTACGCCGCCGACCGGGCCGCCGCCGAGGCGTCGCTCAAGGTCAACCCGGACCTCGCTCCCAGCGCCTATGCGAACCGGGCGTTCCTCGGCCGGGCCATCGGTTACCTCGCGGCCGAGGCGGGGATCCGGCAGTTCCTCGACATCGGCACCGGCATCCCGACCGCGGGCAACACCCACCAGGTCGCCCAGGCGATCGCGCCCGAGTCCCGGGTCGTCTACGTGGACTACGACCCGATCGTCCTGGCCCACGCCCGCGCCCTGCTGACCAGCACCGACGCCGGCGCCACCGAGTACATCGACGCCGACCTCCGCGACACCCAGGTGATCCTCGGCCAGGCGGCCAGGCTGCTCGACTTCACCAAGCCGGTCGCGGTCACCCTCATCTCGATCCTGCACGCGATACCGGACGACGACGACCCGCACGCGATCGTGGCCACGCTGCTCGACGCCGTGCCGTCCGGCAGCTACCTCGGTATCTCCCACATGGGGTCGGACCTGATGAGCGCGGAGACGCTGCGGGAAATGACGGCGGTCTGGAAGCGGACGAGCCAGCAGCAGTACACGCCGCGCAGCCGCGACCAGGTGGCCCGCTTCTTCACGGGCCTGGACCTGGTGGAGCCCGGCCTGGCCCGGGTCGAGCAGTGGCGCCCGGAGCCGGAAACGGACGTCGCGCACCGGTCTATCATGTGGTCCGCGGTCGGCCGCAAAGCCTGACGAGCGGCGCCAGCGCGGCGCCCGGTGCGGTTCGTGGTCGCGAACCCGGCGGGCCGGGAGGTTGACCTGCATCCCCTGGCCTTCGCGCCGGACGGCTCCGCGGTGCAGGCATCGCCCGATCCTGACCGCCCGTTCCGCTATCCCGCCCGCTGCTTCGTCACCGGCAGCATCAGCGGTTCGTTCGTCCCCTGCCTGTCGGCTGCGCAGCAGGTCTACTTCCACCAGGGTTACGAGCCCACCGACCGCGACCGCCAGGACATGGCCCAGCTCCGCCGGTCATTCGGCATCGCCACGCACTTCTGACCCCGCCGCCCTCAGAACCGGTCGAAGCTCATGACCGACTCCAGCGGCTTGCGCGCCGCCGGCCGGAACGTGTTGCGCGTCACGATTGTAGTTGACTTTTTAAAGTAACTGATTGAAAATTTAAACCATGAAGTCCAAGACGTTGATTCTCCTCGCGCTGCTGTTCCCGGCGTTCCTGGTCAGCCTCGACACGACCCTGGTGAACGTGGCGCTCCCCGCCCTCGTGCGCCAGCTGCACGCCACCACGACCCAGCTCCAGTGGGTCGTCGACGCCTACAACCTCGTCTTCGCCGCCCTGTTGCTGACGTTCGGCGCCCTGTCGGACCGGTCCGGCCGCAAGGGCATGCTGCTGGCCGGCCTCGCCGTCGTCGCCGGCTCGAGCCTGGCGGGCGGCTTCACCAGCACGGCCGGCGAGCTCATCGCCGCCCGGGCGGTGATGGGGCTGGGCGCCGCGATGACGTTCCCGGCGACGCTGTCGCTCATCGCCAACGTGTTCACCGAGCGCCGGGAGCGGGCCCGGGCCATCGGCCTGTGGGGCGCCGTCACCGGGGTGGCCATCGCGATGGGCCCGATCGTCGGCGGCTGGCTGCTCGAGCGGTTCAGCTGGGTGAGCATCTTCATCTTCATGGCCCCGGTGGCGGTCGCCGCGGCGATCCTGGCCGCGCTGGTCCTGCCCGCCTCCAGGGAACCGGACGCGGCCGCCCCCGATATTCCCGGCCTGATCCTGTCGGCCGCGACCATGGCGCTGCTGGTGTTCACCGTCATCGAGGCGCCCGCCTACGGGTGGACGGCCACCCGGACCCTGGCCGGCTTCGCCGGGTCGGCCGTCCTGCTCGCCGCTTTCATCCTCCGCGAGCGCCGGGCCGCGCACCCGATGCTGGACGTGCGGTTGTTCGGCAACCCGCGGTTCAGCATCGCCAGCGCGGCGGTCACCGTCTCGTCCTTCACCCTGTTCGGCTTCATCTTCCTGATCACCCAGTACTTCCAGTTCATCCGCGGGTACGCGCCGCTGGGCACCGGCGTCCGCCTGCTCCCGGTGGCCCTGTCCGTGGCCATCGGCTCGGTCGCGGGCACCCAGCTCGCCGTGCGCGCCGGGTCCAAGCTCATCGTCGGGCTCGGCCTGGTCGCGACCGCGGGCTTCTACGCCTGGGTCGCGGCGACCACCAGCACGACGCTCGGCTACTGGGTCATCGCCGTGCAGATGGTCATCCTGGGCCTCGGCATGGGCCTGACCGCGGCGCCGGCCACGGAGTCGATCATGGGCGCGATCTCCCGGTCCACCGCGGGCGTCGGGTCGGCCATCAACGACTCGACCAGGCTGGTCGGCGGCACACTCGGCGTGGCCGTGATCGGCAGCGTGTATGCGTCGGTGTTCGGCTCGCGGCTCACCGCCACCCTGCCCGCGCGCCTGCCCGCGTCGGCGGCGGCGATCGCGCACCAGTCCGTCGGCGCGGCGTACACGGCGGCCGGCGCGGTCACCGCGCAGGGGCATCCGGCCCTCGGCGCGGCCCTCCAGCTCGCCGCCACCAACGCCTTCCTGCGCGGCCTCACCGTCAGCGCGCTCGTCGCCGGGGCAGTAGCGGCGGCCGGGGCGATCGCGGTGATCCTGTTCCTGCCGTCCCAGCCCGGGCAACTGCCGGCTGTCGCCGGCGGCCCGGCCGGCAGTGCGGTAGAAACCAGCGAGGGAACGCGCGTGTGAGGCAGGCGTGTGAGGCGGGCGTGTGAGGCGAGGAGCGGGACACATGAAAACGTATGGCCAGTACTGCGCGGTAGCACGATCGCTGGACGTGATCGGCGACCGGTGGGTGCTGCTGATCGTCCGGGAGCTGCTCAGCCAGGGCCCGTCACGGTTCACCGACCTGCGCGACGGGCTGCCGGGCATCGCCTCCAACCTGCTCGCCACCCGCCTGCGGGAAATGGAAGAAGGCGGCGTCATCGAACGCGTCGAGGTCCCGCCGCCGGTCGCCACCGGCCTGTACCGGCTCACCGAACGCGGGCAGGAGCTGCGGCCGGTGATTCAGGCCCTGACCCAGTGGGGACTGCCGACTATGCCCGTCACCCGCGAGGGAGAGGCGGAGCGGGGCAGCTGGCTGGGCCTGCTCGCCCAGGATCACCTGAGCGACGCCCACCCCGAGCGGGGCCCGCTGACCATCTCCATCGACACGCCTGCGGCACCGGTGCACCTCACCGCGCAGGACGGTGAGTTCGAGCTCCACCGGGGCGCGGCCCCGGCCGCGGACGTGCGCCTGTCCGGCGAGGCCCGGCTCATCGGCGGGTACCTGTCCGGCCTGCTGTCCCTGGACGATGCCCGTCGTCTCGGCCTGCGCGCCGACGGCGAGGAGGCGGCACTGAGCCGCCTCGTCCAAGCCAACCGACACTAAGGAAGCACCAGTGAACGACACTCGAGTCACCGCTCAGTACTCGACCGGCTGGTCCCGGCGCGGCATCGAGCAGGCGCTCACCGCCGCCGGCCGGGACCTCGGCCACCTGCGGCCCGCCGACCTCGGCGCGCTCGAGGACTTCCACACCATGGGCCGGATCGCCACGCAGCGGCTCGCCGAGCTGGCCCAGATCACCAGCGGGGACACCGTCCTCGACGCCGGCAGCGGCATCGGCGGGACGGCGCGGTTCCTGGCCGGGCAGCACGGCTGCCGGGTGACGGCCATCGACCTGACCCCCGAGTTCTGCGAGACCGCCCGCTGGCTCAACCAGCTCGCCGGCCTCGATCACCTGATCGACGTCCGCGTCGGCGACGTCACCGCCCTGCCGTTCGACGCCGCCGCCTTCAGCGTGGTCACCAGCCAGCACGTGCACATGAACATCGCCGACAAGCCGCGCCTGTACGCCGAGGCCCGCCGCGTGCTCGCTCCCGGCGGCCGGCTCGCCGTCTGGGACATCGCCGCCGGCGACGCCGCCGCCGGCCTGGCCGGAGAACTCGGCTACCCGTTGCCCTGGGCCGACCGGCCCGGGCTCAGCCACCTCGCCCCGCCCGGCGAGCTCCGGGCGCTCATCGAGCGGGCCGGGTTCACCGTGAGCCACTGGACCGACCTCACCTCCGAGGCGGCCGAGGTCATGCGGGCACTCATCGCCCGCCCGCCCGGCCCGCTTGGCCTGCACAACTTCGTGGCCAACTTCGCCGCCAAGGCCGCCAACCTGACCGCGGCCCTGTCCGACGGGCGGCTGCGCGCCATCCAGGCGGTTGCCATAGCGGTCTAGGCCGGCCGGCGCCGTCCCGGACACGTTCAGCCCGGTCGCGTGATCCAATGTCGGGCATGACCGGCGTCGAGCGGGCCGAGGCCATGGGTGCGGATGACCTTCGGCCCGAACCAGGGGACCGGGTTCTCGCCGGACGGGGCTCTGCTCGCCGTCTGCTCGGCCCATCACGTGGAGATCATCGACGCGCGGGACGGCCGGGTCCTGCGGCTGATCCGGGGACACGCCGGGACCGTGGCCGACGCCGCGTTCTCGCCCGACGGGACGCTCGTCGTCTCCGGGTCCGCCGACGAGACGGCCCGGGTCTGGGACGCGGCGACGGGCGCGGAAAGCGTGGTGCTGACGGGGCACCACGGGACCGTTCGCGATGCTGCTTTTGTTCCTGACGGGACCCTGATCGTGACCGGTTCCGAGGACCGGGACCTGCGGGTCTGGGACGCGGCCACGGGCGCGGGCCGCGCCCGGTTCGAGGGCAGCGACCGGGTGAACGCGCTGGCGGTGTCGCCGGACGGGACGGTCGTCGCCGCGACCACCACGATCACCGCCCGGACCTGGGAGATCGCGACGGGCCGTCCGGACATCACGGTCAGCGGCGGCCACGACTACCTCAACGCGGTCGCGTTCGGCCCTTCCGGGGCGCTGCTTGGCCTCGCGTCCACCGACAACACCGCGACCATCTGGGCGGTCATCACCGGCGTCCCGGTGGCGACCCTGGCCGGGCACGGCAGCTCGGTCACCGCCGTCGCGTTCTCGCCCGCCTCCCGGCCCGGCCGGGTCGAGGCCGCGACCGGTTCACTCGACGGGACCGCCCGGACCTGGGACGCGGTCACGGGCCGCCCCGGCGCCGTGCTCGCCGGGCACTCATTGTGGGTCAACGCGATCGCCTACGCGCCGTCGGGGACGCTGCTCGCCACCGGGTCTGGCGACCAGACCGCCCGGATCTGGGACGTCGCGACGGGCACGGCCCGGGCGACTCTGCGCGGGCACAACGGCCAGGTCAAGGCGGTCGCCTTCGCGCCCGACGGATCGCTGCTGGCCACCGCCTCGGATGACGGGACCGCCCGCGTCTGGGACCCGCGGGACGGGGCGCACGTCCGCACCCTCAGCGGGCACGGCTCGTGGGTGCAGGGCGTCGCGTTCGCCCCGCGCGGCGGCCTGATCGCCACCGCCTCCTGGGATCTCACCGCCCGGATCTGGGACAGCGGCACCGGCGAATGCCGGGCCACGCTGGCCGGGCACTCCGGGACGGTCGAGGCCGTGGCGTTCTCGCCGTCCGGGGCACTGCTGGCCACGGGGTCAGCGGACACGAGCGCCCGGGTATGGGACGCCGCGACCGGGACGCACCTGGTCACCCTAGACGGGCACGACGACACGGTGCGAGCCGTGGCCTTCTCACCGTCGGGGGCGCTGCTGGCGACGGCCTCATCCGACGGCACCGCGCGCCTCTGGGACGCGGCCAGCGGAGCGCACCTGGCCACGCTAGTCCCGCTGCCGTCCGGCGGGTACATCACGCTGTTGCCCGGCGCCCGCTACAAGCTCGACGGCGACCCGGGCGACCGCCTGTGGTGGGCGGCCGGGCTGCGGCGGTTCGGGCCAGCCGAGGTGAGCGGCCGTTTCCCCGAGGTCCGCCGGCTTCCGGCCGGCGCCCCGATACTCGCCGCCCCTCAGGGCTGGACGGCGACGACGCCGTGAGTGACCGGCCCCCGCTTCGTCGGGTATCCGACGGCACCCTCGCTCAGCTGCCGCACCACCGCGTCCATGAGGTCGAAGGCCTCGGCGTAGCCAGGCAGTGACGACGCGTCGTGCCAGCCCGTGACCACCTGCCGGGCCACGCCGTCCCGCTCGACGGTCAGCACGCGCAGAGCCGTGTCGGGCAGGAGGTCGGGCAGCGGCGGGACCGCCGGGAAACCCGCCCGGTCCAGCGCGGCCAGCAGTTCGCCCAGCGCCGCCGCGTCGACCTGGCCGGCCCAGGCCCGTCGTTCCCGGCCCCGGGAGAAGTACTGGTCAAGCCGCGCGCGGCCATCGGCACCGATCACCAGCTCGCTGCGGCCCCACGCGTCGACCGGATTGTGCTCGTTGCCCACGCTGTAGCGGATCTCGAGCGACGTCACCGGCGAATCGTCGCCGCCCGCTCCCTGACCGCCGCCGTGAACCGCGCCCAGGAAGCGCCGGACACCGTCAACGTCGCCCCGCCCCGGTCGGTCGTGTCGCGCACCAGGATCACGCCGTCACCGCTGGCGGTCTCTACGCAGTTGCCGCCGTTGGCTCCGCTGTAGCTCGACTTTCGCCAGTCCATAGCGCGCCTGCCCTCCTGATGATCGCCGCGCTCTCAGAAGCGCGATAACACTCCGCGCGAAGCGTATCGACCATGCGCTCAAGTGTGGCAACAGTTCCTGGCTCGGTGAAGACAAGACCCCCGAGTATGTGCTCGGTAGCCGGCCGCTTCCCGTACGGGGCGATGACCGCGGACTTCCTCCGCCGCGCCCGCATCGCCTGGACCCCGGCCACCCAGGAAGCAGGGGGGGGCAACACCATGGACGACGGCCTGCGCAAGCGTGCTGGCCGTGCGCGTGCTGCTCGCGATCCCCGAGGACATCCCCGATGGCCTCGAAGCCGAGCTGTGCGCGTACCGCGACAGGCTCGATGCGGAGGCGCTCAGCACCTGACCCGCAAAGACTCTTGACGGCGGAATATCAAAGTGATATCACTTTGATAGGTGCTCGGAACGGCCGGACACCGAGAAACACAGGAGAACCTGATGTCTACCCAGACTTCCGCGAACGTAAGGAACCTCCACACCGACGCAACCGCCACGGCCCCCAGTCGCGCCGTCCTGCAGGCCC
>Ga0302314_10003511_pt1 | contig 28881 bp, 28 predicted proteins | sample III_Palsa_N2_3_FD_200533 | JGI IMG/M metagenome (GOLD analysis project Ga0302314, IMG submission 200533) | Peat permafrost microbial communities from Stordalen Mire near Abisko, Sweden - III_Palsa_N2_3 | ecosystem: Environmental > Terrestrial > Soil > Palsa > Peat permafrost | place: Sweden...
ACATGATCTTCGGGCTCCGTGTTGTCGGAGCAACGAAGATTATGCCGAATGGACGCAGCGCGATCTCGAAGTCAGCGACGCCTTCTCGACGGCATCCGGCATAATCCGGATCACGGCATTATGCCCTTTATGCCGATATCGGCATAACGGCCATTGGACCGGGGCAGGGCATCGGCTCGCCCGCGACCTGTCTGGCCGGTCCGGCTCCAAGCCCTATGCGCGCGAGGAACTAGTCGCCGAGATGGCGAGCGCCTTCGTCTGCGCCGCGCTCGGCATCGTGCCGACCGTCCGCCATGCCGACTATCTCGCATCCTGGCTCGCGGTGCTGCGCGAGGACAACCGCGCCATCTTCCGCGCCGCGTCCCAGGCCAGCAAGGCGGCGGATTTCATCCTTGGTTTCGGCGTGCGCGACGTCGCGCCGTCTGCTCCGGAAGCGGCGGCCTGACCGTGCCCGCACGCCCGAGATCAATCCGGCCGGCTTCGGCCAGCGAAAGGACCATTGCCATGGACCTCATGCCCGATGACATCCGGGAGCGGCTGCTCGCCAACGGCGCCGCCGGCGCGGAAGCCGACCCCGTGCCGGTCGTCAAATTCTTCGACCCCACGGGGCCGGCGACCTGGCTGATCACGGCGATGATGCCGGACGCGCCGGACATCCTGTTCGGCCTGCGCGACCTCGGCCTGGGCTGTCCCGAACTCGGTACCGCCAGCCTCGCCGACCTGCGCAGCGTCAAGGGCCGGCTCGGTCTCGGCATCGAGCGCGACCTGCATTTCTCCGGCCGGTTCACGATTTCCGTCTATGCCGAGGCGGCACGGATCGCCGGCCGGATCGGATCACCGAGGCCGAGCGCCTGCTGGCGCAGATCGCCGCCGCGCTCGGCCACCCGTCGCCCCATCCCGAGCTTCCGCCGAATGGCGGATGACCCGCGCCGGTCAGGCGCATTCCCCGACCCGAAGGAGGAATATCATGCAGCTCACCCATATCGATCTCGGCCGGCTCAGCATCGCCGCCGTCAACATGCGGCACGGCAAACGCGCGCCGGATATCTCGGACATCCTGCCCTCGATCCGCGCACGCGGCGTGCTCGTGCCGCTGCTGGTCCGGCCGAACGGCGACCCCGACCGGTTCGAGATCGTCGCCGGGCGACGGCGCTATGTCGCCGCCAAGACGATCGCCGACGAACAGGGCGAGATCGACCCTTTGCCCTGTGCTGTGATGGAACCGGGCGACGATGCGGCGGCGCTCGAAGCCTCGCTGATCGAGAACATCGCCCGGCTCGATCCCGACGCGATGAGCCAGTACGAGTGTTTCGTCCGGCTGACCAAGCTCGGTCGTTCCGTCGCCGAGATCGCCGCCACTTTCGGCATCACCGAGCGGATGGTCAGCCAGCGCCTCGCCCTCGGCAACCTGCTGCCGAAGATCCGGGACGCCTATCGCGATGGCGAGATCGATGCCGAAACCATCCGCCACCTGACCATGGCGTCGAAGGCGCAGCAGAAGGAGTGGCTGGCCCTGTTCGCCGATGCCGAGAGCCACGCGCCGCGCGGCTATCAGTTGAAGCAATGGCTGTTCGGCGGCCAGTCGATCGCGACCAAAGTGGCACTGTTCCCGGTCGAGGAGTATGCCGGCCCGATCACCGCCGACCTGTTCGGCGAGGACAGCTATTTCGCCGACGCCGACCTGTTCTGGCAGAAGCAGAACGAGGCCATCGCGGCCCGGCGCGACCGGCTGCTCGCGGCCGGCTGGACCGACGTGATTGTCCTGGCACCGGGCCAGCATTTCCACTCCTGGGAGCATGAGAAGACGCCGAAGGGGAAGGGTGGCAAGACCTTCATCGCCGTCTCGCCCCGGGGCGAGGTCGAGATCCATGAGGGCTATCTCACGCGCAAGGAGGCCCGGCGGAGCCGGAGCAGCGAGACGTCCGACAGCGACGCAGCACCGTCGAAACCGTCGCGGCCCGAGGTCACCAGCGCCTTGCAGACTTATATCGATCTGCACCGCCACGCCGCCGCGCGCGTGGCCTTGCTCGATCATCCCGCCGTGGCGTTGCGGTTGATGCTGGCGCATGCGATCACCGGCTCCGGCCTGTGGAGTGTCAAGCCGGAGCCGCAGCAGAGCCGCAACGAAGCCATTGCGGCCAGCCTCGCCGCGAGCGCGTCAGAGGCGGCGTTCGCGGTCAAGCGCGGTGAGGTGCTTGCCCTGATCGGTTTCTCGGATGAAGAGACCGCCGTCATCGGCGGCAAGGGCGATGACGCCGGCACGGCGGGCCTCTTCGTCCAGTTGCTGGCGCTGCCTGATGACGATGTGCTGCGCGTGCTCGCCCTGGTCATCGGCGAGAGCATGGAGGTCGGCAGCGCTGTGGTCGAGGCCTTGGGCGTCCATCTCAAGGTCGATCTGGGCGTAGTCTGGCAGCCGGATGATGCCTTCTTCGACCTCATCCGCGACCGGCAGGTGGTCAACGCCATGCTGGCGGAAGTTGCCGGCAAAACGGTCGCGGACGGCAATGTCGCCGAGAAGCTGAGGACGCAAAAGCAGATCATCCGCGACAGCCTCGCCGGCACCAACGGTCGGACCCGCGTCGAAGGGTGGCTGCCCGGTTGGATGCAGTTTCCGGTCCGTGCCTATACAGATCGCGGCGGTCTTCGCACCGCCGAGCACTGGTCGCAGGTGCGTCCGCTGTTCGCGGACTGACGGCTCGGGCGGCGGTTCCGCCGTCGCCCGCCTACTCTCGGATCGATCTTCCGAAGCCCCCGCGCCGGAGCGCGGGGGCTTTTCCGCCCATGGTCAGTCCGGTTCCCGATGACGGCAGGCATTCTCGTTGCCTGACCGGCGGCGCGGCCGAGCCGGGCGCGCACAGGCGCGCCGTCCTCGGGCGGCAAGCGCGCGAACGACCCGTCGCTTGCCAAGGCCTCGCCCGCCCGCATCCTCGCCGCCAGCAGGATCTCCGCCCGGTTTCATGCCCGTCAGCCGGCGGTCGATCGACTTGGCCGGGTTCGGCACGACAGGTCGGCGCGCTGCTGCGGATCCCGCCATGCCCGTTTGGGCCACCGGCTTGCGGGTGACACCACCCTGGATCATCCCGTCTCCGGCGCTTGGGCTCGGGTCATCCCTTGTTCGAAAGCGCGGAACCTATGGGCGTCGCCGTCGCCGCCGAAACCATCGCAGCCGGCTTTTTTCCCCGCCGCCTGTGGCGGCTCCTCGCGGCCGCTTCGCTCCAAAAATTCCGTCCGCTCCGGTCCTCCGCTGGCGCTGCGGCCCAATGGGTTCGGCGTGCCGGACGCGCCCATGACGGTCCGCTTGTCGCAAGGGAATGGACCCGGCGACAGCACCAGGAGACAGGAAATGCCCGCGATCGGATACGTCACCAAGCAAGCGAACGGCGGCTTCAAGGGCCAGCTCAAAACCCTCTCGATCCGCGCCGACATCGACATCGTGCCGAACCCGGCCAAGTCGGCCGATACCCAGCCCGACTTCCGGGTGCTGACTCAGGGCGTCGAGATCGGCGCCGGCTGGGTGCGGACTGGCGAGACCTCCGGCAAGGAATATGTCTCGCTCAGCCTGGCCGCCCCCGAGTTCGGGCCGCGCAAGCTCTACGCCAATCTCGGCCGCGCCGCCGGTCAGGATGATGACGAGGCCTACGCCGTGATCTGGAACCCGGCCGACTGATCGGTCGATGCTCTGGCCCCCGCGCTCCGGCGCGGGGGCTTCACCGTTCCCCGATCGATTTTGCGGGGATGCCGATTCCGAGCGTCCCGCAACCCGCCGTCCCCTTCCATCCTCGCCCGTGATGCGGCGACCCACGCCGTCGTCGCCAAACCGCCGCGAGGAGGCGTTACGCCATGGAAGACGACATCACCCGCGCCGCCGACGCCAAGAAAGGCAGCCCATTCCTCAATACCGCCCAGGCCGCCCACTATGTCGGCCTGTCCGGTCGCGCGCTGGAAAAGATGCGGCGGCAGGGACGCGGCCCTCGCTTCCGCAAGCATGGCCGCTACGTCCGCTATCACATTGCCGATCTCGACGCCTGGTCCGACGCGCACGGCAAGAGTTCGACCGCGGAGCCCGATCGGTCGCTGCCCGGCCCTCTGTCGGGAGGTGACGACAATGCGTGAGCTCGTCCCTTTGCGGCGCCGGCGCGGGCATCGCCCGCGCGCGATCCTCGCCCTCGGTCTGCTCGGGCTCGGCGCGATCGGCCTCCCGCTGCTCGGCCGTCCGGCGCCACTCCTGATCTATAATGCCAGTGCCAGCGCGCCGATCGGTCTCTATCGCGTGCTGCCCATCGATCCGATCCGGCGTGGCGATCTGGTGCTTGCCCACACGCCGCCCTCCGCCCGTGGTCTCGCCGCCGAGCGCGGCTATCTGCCGGAGACCGTGCCGCTCGTGAAGCGGGTGGCGGCGATGGCCGATGACAATGTTTGCGTCCGGGACCACGCCGTCAGCATCGATGGCCGGCGCGTTGCCGACCAACTCGCGGCCGACGCGGAAGGCCGCCCGTTGCCGGTGTGGGCCGGCTGCCGGACGCTCGGGCCGGACGAGATCTTCCTGTTGATGGCCGATGTGCCGGACTCGTTCGACGGGCGGTATTTTGGGCCGGTGCCGGCGAGCGCGGTCATCGGCAAGTTGGTGCCGCTATGGCTCCGGTGACGCACCGGATACTCGGCGTGCTGGCCGTCGGTCTGATCCCGATTGCTGTCATGCCGAGTGCTGCGCCGGCTTTCGGCCAGGCCCCCGCGTCGGCATCGCCGATCGATCGCTGGCAGGGTTTCATCGCCGAGGCGTCACACCGCTTCGACATCCCCGAGGCTTGGATCCGGGCGGTCATGCAAGCGGAAAGCGGTGGACACGCGATGCTCGACGGCCAGCCGATCACGTCGCGCGCCGGCGCGATGGGGCTTATGCAGATCATGCCCGAGACCTGGGCTGAGCTGCGCGGCCGCTACGGTTTAGGGGCCGATCCCTACGATCCGAGCGACAACATTCTGGCCGGCACGGCCTACCTTCGTGATCTCTATGCGCGCTACGGTTATCCGAATCTCCTCGCCGCCTACAACGCCGGTCCAGCTCGGTTCGACGAGTATCTATTCGATGGGCAGCCCTTGCCGGACGAGACCCGGACCTATCTTGCCGTGCTGGGGCAACCCGACTTTGAAGAGCCGCGAACTTCCGTTACCCCGGCTGGGACCGGTCTGTTCTTCACGCTGTATGGGGTCGCTGGTGGATCGTCGGCTCAATCGGGCGCACCGTCGTCCGGCAGCCTATTCCTGCCATTGAACAGCGTGCGCCAGCACAAACCGTGAGGCGGTACGGACAGCCAACGGCGGGGACTATCCGGCGCCTTCCTCCTGGCGAGGCGCTGCCATGAGTTCCCATGATCGCTCGATCACGACCACCGGTTCAGTGGCCTTCGGCACGTCGTACCAGATACCGGTCGCGTTTTTCAGACCTATCAGATTATTGGCGTTGTCGTGAACGTACTCACCCATGTGAAGGCTCATGCCCATGACCGAAGCAGGCAATGTCACCGTCTCGGCATCTGCGCCAATCACGAAGTAAACCCATTTCGGCCCCTTGAGCCGGTGCGCCGCCGCGATCCCCTTGTCCTCGTCGGCCTCAATTGGCGTCTCACTCAGAACGGTGAACACGTCGAGATAGAGGCGTCCGCGACCTCCCCATTCCTCAAAAGTGATGGGAACGCGCGTCTCGACCGGCAGCCGCGCGCGCTGCCCCTCTATCGGGTAAAGAATACGAAGCAGATGAACTGGATGATCCAGCGTCGGAAGGTTAGCTTGCCACTCAAACTGCTTCCTCCATCGAGCGACTTCTGCCCCGGTCTCGTCAATCTCCTTCTGGCGGGTTTTCGTGTGGCATGCGCCGGTGTGGTGGAAGCTGAACTTCGACCATGTTTTCATTGACGTTCGGGTAGCGTAGAGGCAGCCCTCGTTGTCGTTGCAGAAAAAGGACCAGACTTCGGCGTATCGCCGAACGGTGGTCTGAATCGTGAAGCGGAAAAAAGTCGGCAATCGCGGCCTTCGACGAGAGAAAGAGAGAATTGGGATCGCTGCGGCGCATGGGCCACGAAGTCACTGTTCCAGTATAGTTGCTGTCTCGGAGATGCGTGGTTTGGCGATGCCTCGGGCGACGAGATCTTCGAGGATTAGATCGCCAAGCGTTGTGAACAGCTCCGGTGGCAGGGTCACGGCAGCTCGCGGTGCATTTCCTTCGGCCCGATAGGTGGGCAGATGGATGGAAGTGCCATGCGGTGCTACATGCCGCGCCTGAATCCCGTGGATCGTCAGAGACACGCCGGCAATCACCAACTCGACGTCGATAAAGGCGAAAATCGATCGTCCCGCGACGGGGCGGACGGTGGCAATGGTGATCTGGACGGGCTCGGTTTCCGACATGACGCGCTCTCGGTGCTGCCCGGATTTTCTTTCGGCGCCACCATGTAGAGTGATCGGGACGGAGCGGACAAGCGGGACTTGGCTCCCGCTCAATTCAATCCTCTTGGATGACCGGGGGCTGTCGGCGGCACCAATGTGGATGCCGCTCTTCGCCGCGTCGCTGATCGATAGGGCGGAATTCTCGCGGCGCAAAGGCTCTCGACCGCCATCCTTCGGCGCTCCCGCCCGCACGCCGGCGGCGTGCTTGACGCTCCGCGCCGACCGAGGGGCTGTCGTCCCGGCGGGACGCCCCTCGGGCTCCCGGAGCCAATCCTCTCTCTCAGACAAGGCATCATACCAGACGGGCCGTGACACGGCTCAAGGCGCCACGGTGCCCCCAAAATTCACCGGCGGTCTGCAACGCGAGGCTCGCCGGGACCAACCTTGAGCGCCGGAGAATTTCGGCTCCCCCATGGCCCGGCTCCGCCGGCGCTTGCGCGGCCTTGACCCGCTCCGACCTTCCGATCCCCGGCGGAATGTCTTCGATCTAGGAGACGAACAGCCGAGGAGAATCACCATGACGACGGATACGACCCACCCGCTTGCCGGCAGCGATGCTTACTGGCGGCAGCGGCGGCAGGCCTTCGCGCTCATTCGCGAACTCGAACAGGCAATCAACCGGCGCGATGCTGCACCACAGTACCTCGCAGGTCCGAGCTACGACCCGGAAGAGGGTTTCGACGACGTGATCGAGAACACCGGGCCGTGGGACCACGTGGTGACCTTACAGGACCGGGCACGGGCGCATCCGGCCGTCGTCGAGATCCTGACGGCGCAGCGGCGTCTCGCGCTGCTGAGCTTGTAGCAGGCAGACATCGCTCCCTCTGCCGGATCGCGGTCGGGGTCACTGATTCGCCGCTCTCGCCCGCACGCCAACGGCGTGCTTGACGCTCCGCGCCGACCGAGGGGCTGTCGTCCCGGCGGGACGCCCCTCGGGCTCCCGGAGCGAACCCTCTCTCTCAGACAGGGCATTGTACCAGACGGGCCGTGACGCGGCTCAAGGCGCCACGGTGCCCCCAAAATTCACCGGCGAGGAGGCGGGCGCGGCTTGTCGGGACCAATCTTGAGCGCCGGAGAATTTCGGCTCCCCCATGGCCCGGCTCCGCCGGCGCTGACGCGGCCTTGACCCGCTCCGACCGTCCGATCCCTGCGGGAATGTCTTCGATCCAGGAGACGGACAGGCAGGAGAATCCAGGCCATGGATACCTATCAGCAGATCGCCGAACTCGCCGCGGAACTGCAGGGCGCGCACCTGACGAAGGCAGAGCGTCAGGCGACCATCTGCCAGCTTCACGACCTCCAGCACCGGCTCGAACTCGAAGAAGTCGAGGCGGTGGATGGCGGCGACAGGACGAAGGCCGGGGCTCTCTACGCCCAATGGACGCGGATCGAGAACGTCCTCGCCGCATAGGCAGGGAACATCGCCGGCTCTGGTTCACCCAGGGCCGGCCATCCGGTATTTCACGCGCAGGCCGAGCTGCCTTCGCCCCCATTTGATCGTGTCCATCGCCGCGATATCGGGATGTTTCGGGCCTTACCACGGCGCAACATTGGCGCAAATCCGCAGGCCAAACGACCTGGCTCGATCGCCATTTCGATGGTGGGAACGGCCTTCGAAACGGCGCGCTGAACGCCGTGCTGGACGCTGAAAAATGGGTTAGACCGAGCCGGCTTCCCACGCCGATAGCCTGTGGATTCTGGGTTTGGCGAGGGATGTCTCCACCGGTTGATCGACCAAGTCCGTGTCGGAGAGCGCAGGAGAGCGTACTGGGGGTAACCTGTTTGATCGGAAGGTAGGGAAGGCAAGATGAAACAACGGCGCCATCTCCTGGGGATGGCGCCTAAGTGTCTGTCTGCACATCTATTTTCGGCGCAGGTCTTGGCGCCATGGATTGGCGGGTAGCGCCACGCACCGGCAAGTATTTGATTTTCCTGATGTCGGATGGCGCCGATTTTCCGGCGGTGTTTCGGACGCCATGTTCTTGGTGACTGGCGTTTGGACCAGCTCGGAGGTGCCGCCATGACGAGGGATGACGAGTTCGAGCCGAAGCTCGGAAAGATCCGATCGCGCGGCAGCAAACGCGGCCGGCGGTATCTGCAGCAGGTGCTGCATGCGGTGGCGCTCGCCGGCGGCGTTCGGGGCAGGAGGCCATCATCACGCCGCAGCGCCTTCCACGGCAACCGCATCGGCCGCGGTGCCGGTGTCGGGCGCGTCCTTGCCTCGCGTGACCGCTATGCCGCCTATAGGCAGCGCCGGGTCATCATCAAGTCGCGCATCATCAAACTGAGCGGCAACAGGTTGAGGGGCGCGCGGGCGCATCTGCGCTATATCCAGCGCGACGGCGTGACGCGTGATGGTCAACCCGGCCAGCTCTATGGCGCGGAGCAGGACCGGGTGGACGGCAAGGCGTTCCACGAACGCACCGACGGCGATCGCCATCAGTTCCGTTTCATCGTCTCGGCCGAGGACGGTGTTGAATACGACGATCTCAAACCCTTTATCCGCCGGCTGATGGCGCAGATGGAGGAGGATCTCGGCACAAAGCTCGATTGGGTTGCGGTCGATCATTACAACACCGGCCATCCGCATAGCCACGTCATCGTCCGCGGCAAGACCGATCGGAACAAGGATCTGATCATCGCCCGCGAGTACATGACGGACGGCATGCGTGAGCGGGCGGCCGAGATCGTGCGCCTCGACCTCGGGCCGCGGACGGATATCGAGATCGAGAACCGGCTGCGTGACGAAGTCGGGCAGGAGCGCTTCACCAGCATCGATCGCGGCTTGCTGCGCGAACAGGACCGCGACGGTCTCGTCCGAGCAACCGGCGCTGATGCGTTCGAGCAGACATTGCGGGCCGGCCGGCTCCAGAAGTTGAAGCGGCTCGGCCTAGCTCACGAAGTCGGTCCCGGCCAATGGTGGCTGGCACCGGAACTGGCGCCGACCTTGCGCCGGATGGGTGAACGCGGTGACATCATCAGGACTCTGCATCGCGATCTGGCCGAAAAGGGCCTCATGCGCACTGCCTCGGATTATTCCATCTACGATCCGGCCGACGTCGATGCGCGGCCGATCATCGGTCGTCTCGTGCGGCGCGGTCTCGCCGACGAGATCAACGATCATCATTATCTGATCGTCGACGGAGTCGATGGTCGGAGCCATTACATCGGCATCGGCAGGGGCGAGGGGACCGACTCCATCCCGGAAGGCGCGGTTGTCACCGTTTCGCCAAAGCGGGCCGAGCCGCGCGCGGTCGATCATACCGTCGCCGAGATCGCGGCAGCCAATGCCGGGCGCTACGACGTCGAAATTCATCTACAGCATGACCCGTCGGCCAGCGCGGCGTTCGCAGAGACTCATCTGCGCCGGCTCGAGGCCATGCGTCGGATCGGCGGCCTGGTCGAACGCGAGGTTGACGGGACCTGGATCGTCGCACCCGACCATCTGGAGCGGGTTGCCGCCTATGAGCGGCGTCAGGCAAAGGACACGCCGGTCGTGATTCAGACACTGTCCGCGCTGCCAGTTGAACGGCAGATCGACGCCGACGGTGCGACCTGGCTCGACCGGCAGCTTGTCGGAGACCGGTCTGAGACGTCGCGTGATGCGGGCTTCGGCCGAGAGGTTCGAGACGCGCTCGCCCGCCGGCGACAATGGTTGATCGAGCAGGATCTCGCCCGCGAGGAACAGAGCCGGACGATCTACCGCGCCAACATGCTGGCTCTGCTGCAGCACCGCGAGGTGGCCCGCATCGCCGGGCAGCTCTCGGGCGAACTGGGGCTCGCCTATACCGAAACCCGATCCGGCGATCGGGTCGAGGGTATCTACCGCCGCTCGGTCGAACTGGCGAGCGGCCGGTTCGCCATTGTCGAGAAGAGCCGCGAGTTCACGCTGGTGCCATGGCGGCCGGTGCTGGAGCGCAACCTCGGAAAGCAGGTCTCTGGCGTCGCGCGCGGAGAGACGATTTCCTGGACGCTCGGGCGGCAGCGGGGTGGGCCGTCGGTTTCTTAAAGACAGTACCAGCTAGCGAAGCCAAGTCGCTGGTACGAGCTTGATTCCGTCACGCCACCTTTCGGTGATTGATTCCCGAAACCACGGCTTCAACAGTTCTACGTGATCGGTAACAATGAGCTGCATGTTGGGACCGAGGTTCTGACTGAAGTCGAATATGGTCTTGTATAACCTCGCTACGGCAATTTGATCCTCATCGTCAGTCCCAGTAATCTCTCCGACGTCTCGCTCGGGGGGATAGTGCGCCTGTGACGGTTGATCCATCATCAGAAAGGCGGGCACCGGCCGCTCGCGTGCCCGGAAAAGCTTATGGAGCGCGAGGTGCGCAGCGACATGGTAGCCGACCCAATTCTCGCCGCTGCCAATCTCGGTTAGCGGGAGAGGACCTTCGATGGTGTCGGCTACGACCGTTAGATTTTTGCGGTCCAGGCGCAAAGCATTCTCGCCGTGCTCTAAGCCGAGCAAACCCGCCAAGTGCGTCAAATCACGTCCGACAAGTCCCAAAGCGGTGGCCAAGCGCTCTTCAAGAGCTTCCTGATCAATTGCTTTTCCAAGTTCCTCCACCTCGGCGCGGGTCCTGGCTATTGTCAGCCGTACTCCGCCATCGGCGGTAACCGTGCGAACGTTCTCTAGGTAATAGCCGATCCTCCCGCGCACACGCGCTTGCTCGGTGAACTGAGCCTGCTCGACACGCAATCGTTCGTTCTCGGCGATCCGCTGGCCAATATCACGCTGAACCGCTCTAAGCTCTTCCTCTATTCTCCCGCGTTCGGTTTCCAGTTCACGCATACGCCCCTGGAGCCGAGGACTGTCGCGCTCGACCGATTGTAGCTGTTGTTCCAACGATCGCAGTGATTGTTCAAGTTCGTTCACTGATGGAACCGGTGTACTGAGATGGGTGTCGCATAACGGGCACAGATCGTGGGCCGTAGCTTCAGCGGACAACAAGCCGATAGTCGAAAGTCTAGCTCGCTGCTCTTGGGCCTCGCGCTCGAAATCGCCGGCCTCCCGTTGGAGACGCAGGAGATCTGAAATCTCGTCCCGGACATCCTGAAGAGTTCCCCGCACCTGTCGCCGCTTCTCTTCGAGATCGGATAGATCCGCGGTTGGATCATCAAGTGTCGTCGTCGGTGCAGCACTGTCGGAAACGGCCGCTTCCAGAAGTGCGCGCAGTTCTGCGGTCGTATCCGGAAGAGTATCGACGGAGAGCAAATTGTGGCGGCGTGCTTCTCCCACAAGAGCGCGCGCCCGGCCTGTCGCTTCGTCGGACAGGGCCTTGGCTTCGGCGAATTCCCGTTCGAGCTTCCTGAGGCGCGCCCGAGCTTCCTCATAGCGCTTGAGCTTCAGAAAATGATCCTCGCCCATCGCTCCCATGAAGTAGGCCAGGGAGTCTTTAATGGCAGAGGGAATATACTGATCGCTCTGCCGATGAAACAGGAGTCGAGGATTAGCGATCTCGTACTGGAACTGTAGGCAAAATAAAATTGCGTGCCCTGAAGACGCCTCCAGAGGAAGTCGTGTTGAACCGGCTTCGGGTCTATAGAGATTCTCCGATATACCTAGCAGGCCGGAGAGATGAACTCTCAAGCCGTCGGTAGTGGCATTCTTCTCGAAGTTGGACGCGTCCAACGGCAGAACTTCGACTCCTCTTTGAAAATAGATCGTGTCACTGACTTTAGCCGGACTCTCAGGATTCTTGCGGGCGATTAATATACCCTCACCGTTCCTGTCTAGCAGGATTGCGAACCAGGAAACGGAGCGACGGATTTCGCCTCTGGGAACGGTGCATTCGTCGCGGCCCCAACAATAATCTACGATGTCGAGCAGGGCTGACTTCCCTGTTTTCGACCCCCCCGTAACGATGTTCAGCCGACCAAGTCCGAACACCACGTCACGACGTTCCCCTTCCTTCGAGTAGATCGCTATCGCGCGGAGCTGAACGGTCATGGCCTGATCCCGAGAGATTGGAGCACGAAAGCGGCCGAGCCTTGACCGGCAAACCAGCGGCCTACGAGACTGGCGGCACGACGGGCATCGTTCGTGTCCAACGATGTCACCACTTTTCTGGAAGAGAGCTTCAGCGGGTGGGGGCCGGCGCTCAGGCCTTGGGCGTCTACGGCAAGTGCGCCGTGTTGAGTCAGAAAGAGCAGCGCTTCCCGCGTGACAGGTCGAAGCATCAATACGCGCTTGGGAAGCTCAGCCAACATCGCGCCTCGCTCCGCAGCCCAGGTTGCAAAAGTCGTGTCGGAGCGGCCAGGTAAGGCGGCACGTGTCGCCGCGTGCAATGTCAAAGGCAGCACCACAAAGGCCATTGCAAAGGGAAAAGAGGAGGCCCGCAGCCGTTGGTATTCTGTGGCCGAGCGAGAGATTAGCTCACCGCAGAAGGCCGGATTGAAGAGCGCCGCTTCCTCGGTCGGGCGTTCGGCCCAGTTAAGTGTCCAATGGGTCCGGGACATTACTCGTCGTTCCGACAGAGTTTCTCGAAATCCCGATGCCAGCCGACGCGCAGCTTATTTGCTAGGATGTGAAAAGAACCAACATTTAGGAATCGTTTTACCAAAGATCGAAAGGGAAACCGCGCGTCGGTCTCAACCCAATAATAAATGTCCTGGCCAGCTTGGCGCAGAGCGGGCGCTTCGGCCTCGGTTTGCTCATGGACGTCGCACATCGCCTGAAAGCGGGGTTCCCATTCCTCGATCAGCGTAGCTTCGAAGCGGGAAATCTCACCGTCGAGCACTACGTGCTCGCGGCACCACTGTGACCGTTGCGAAAATGCACGGTAGTAATCCCGTTTTGCCGTTTCGATACGGTTGCCGCCAATACCAAGTATTCGAAGCTGGCGGACGAACCCATAGCCGTTGTAGGCGGCGAGTTCCTCTTCCGGTGGTGTGGCGTGTTCAAAATCGGCTATCAACGCATCCCGATTTAAGGCTTCGCGGATCTCATCGAGCTTCGCCTCTAACTCAAGGACCGAGATAGTCCCTACCGGCGTCTGCATGAGTGCGTCGCAGATCCTAGGCCACCACCAACCCTCTAGCATCTCCCGCGCTCTGCCAACCTGTCCCCTAGGTGCAGCCATTCTAATATTGCCCTCGATAACGCTTCCGAGTTCATCCAGAAGGGGCTGGCCATCCAAAATCCGAACTGCGCTTAACAATGACGAACGCATAGGGGGCGAGAGCGCGAGAAACGCTGTGAAGGCAGGTTGCAACGCCTGATTTTCCGATCGTTGGGCGACGAGAGTTAGAATTTCCGCAGCCTGACGCGCGTTTTCGCCTCGAACGATGCCCTCAGCGCTATCGGGTCGAAGGAGCGATGCTGCATAATTGGATCGAGCCAAGCCTGTTGTGACGAGCACTAGTTGCGTTCGGGTGGGCAGCCCGGGATCTGCCAAAGCCTGCTCGCTCCAGACCCGCAGCGTCTTCCAAAGGTCCGGACAGGAATCGCTGAGATCAGCGACGCGACGAATGTGATGTTTTGTTTGAAGAAGCTCCAGCGGCGATCCATCGGCCTCGAATGACACGTCATCCAGACGTTCTATCGCGACTTCCACGCCGGCGTCCGAATATGCGTACCTGAGACAAACAGCGAGTGCGAGCCGTGCCTGGTACAGATAGCCAATAGCAGCCGGTGCGGCTGTGAACATCGATCCAGGCGCAGCCAAGTATGAATTCCCCCGAGCGATCACAAGGTTCTCTCGGGTCAGAGATTTATCCAATCCGAGGGCGCGCGCAATAGTTGTTCGAGCCATCGTGGTTCAATACAAGGTATTGAGATTGGCATCTACAATGAGCACTGCGAGCAGGATACCGGCACCTCACCAACCAGCGAGCGCGCGAACGCGGCATTCTCTTCCTGTCTCAGGGACGGTCCCACGATCACGCGCTTGATTGGCAGCACCGAACCTACGGAATCGAATATCGAGATATAGCGCCTCGTGCTTCCCGGCCGTGTCCGGACTTCAGGCAATGGCATGATCTTGAAGTCCTCCGGATGCTCTTTCGCGGCTTGGTCGCTCAGACGCTTGGTCCCAGGGATGGCGACGATGCGGACTTCGCGCTCGGACCTGAAGTCGGCCCCCTTCAACAGCGTCGCGCCTGCGAGGAATTCCGGCACGGCCATCTCCGGATAGCGTACCCCTGAGACGAACTGGCGAAGCGTATCGGCCGACGCGTTGACCAACTCGGGGAACAGATCGCCGATCGGAGGCCCGGCGTAGCGAACGGGGTCCAGCGCGAGGCGAACCCAATAGCGCGCGTCCATTTCCCGTCCAAGATGTTGAGCGATGGCGACCGTGTCGAAGACCAGGCATAGCCCATCTGGACCTGCGTATTCCTTCCACTGGCTGACCAGGCCGTGCTGGCGTTCGAATTCGCCGTCGCCGGCGTGTGTTGAAAACGACACGAGGAAGGCATCGAGCGCGGTGAAACCGGTCTTGCTCAGAAAGGTTGCGCCATAGAGGCTATCGGCGAAATCCTTGGCGACGCCCTTGCCACCGCCAGCGGCCTTGAACAGGCGCCGTTGATGCCGGCTCAGCGGCGCGACCACCTTCTCGAATTCAGGCGCCACGGCCGCCGGCAGGTGATCCCGCATCAGCAGAATCTCTTCCTCATCGAGCATGGTCGCGTAGTGCGAAGCCCAGAACGCATTCGATTTGACGATGCTCTCGAACGCCGCACGCGACGTATAATGGAACAGTTCGGGATGCTTGGTCTGCGTCTCAAGAGAGCAAATGACGAGTTCGGTATTCGCGGTCATCGTCAATTGGCACCTCACGCCATGGATGTTGAACGAGTCCTGAAGTGCTTGGCCATGATGGGACGTCCCGCCGCAGACATTACGCCAATTTGGCGCATCTGGCTGTCAGACCGGTTGTTGAGGGCCGCCTTTCACCGGTTGACGACAAGACGATGGGTTCGACGACATATAACGAGTCCAGGCCATGGCTTAGCTTGGCTGGCATAGCGTCGGCCCGATCATCTATTGTGCTGGTCTCTGTCAAAGCGGCCTTCTTGCGCCGTAGTACGCTTGAGCCGCTACCCGAGCCATAGGGCGCACAGAAACGTAACTCGTCGTAAATAAACGCGATTTTCGATTCCGGCCGTTTGCCGGACTCCTGTCTCCCAGTTCGGATGCGCTGTCTCACGCTCCGGCGGAGACAGCAAATGACCCCGACCAAGCTCCTCATCGGCCAGATCCTGATCGTCTTCGCGATTGTCATCGCGGGCGTCTGGTTTGCGACGGAATGGTGCGCCGCCGAGCTTGGGTTCCAATCGCGGCTGGGCACGCCCTGGTTCGTGGCGCTCGGGACGCCGTTCTATTTCCCCTGGCGGCTGTTCGAGTGGTGGTACGCCTACGATGCCTATTCCCCGGTGCTGTTCAACCGCGCGGGCGGCATCGCCGCCTCGAGCGGGCTCCTCGGCTGCGCCGTCGCCATCCTCGGCTCGCTCTGGCGCGCCCGGCAGACCCGGCTCGTCACCACCTACGGCTCCTCCCGCTGGGCGACGAACGGTGAGGTCGAGGCAGCCGGCCTGTTCCGCGCCGCGGGCGTGTTCCTCGGCCGGCTCGGCCATCAATACCTGCGTCACGATGGTCCGGAACACGTCATGGCCTTCGCCCCGACGCGGAGCGGCAAGGGCGTCGGCCTGGTCATCCCGACCTTGCTCAGCTGGACCGCCAGCGCCGTCATCCACGACATCAAGGGCGAGAACTGGCAGCTGACCGCCGGCTGGCGCGCGAGATTCTCGCATTGCCTGCTGTTCAATCCGACCGATCCGCGCTCTGCCCGCTACAACCCGTTGTTGGAAGTGCGCAAAGGGCCGGACGAGGTCCGCGACGTCCAGAACATCGCCGACATCCTGGTCGATCCCGAGGGTGCGTTGGAGCGGCGGTCGCATTGGGAAAAGACCAGCCACTCCCTGCTGGTCGGTGCCATCCTGCATGTTCTCTATGCCGAGGAAGAGAAGACGCTTGCCCGCGTCGCAACCTTCCTGTCCGACCCGCAGCGCAGCTTCGCCCACACCCTGCGCCGGATGATGGGCACCAACCATCTGGGCACGCCGGAGCATCCCAAGGTCCATCCCGTCGTGGCGTCGGCGGCGCGCGAGGTGCTGAACAAGTCGGAGAACGAGCGTAGCGGCGTGTTGTCGACCGCCATGTCGTTCCTCGGCCTCTATCGCGATCCGACCGTGGCGGCGACCACGGCCGCCTGCGACTGGCGCATCACCGACCTGGTCGATGCCGAGCGGCCGGTCTCGCTCTATCTGGTCATCCCGCCGTCCGACATCTCGCGGACGAAGCCGCTGGTGCGCCTGGTGCTGAACCAGATCGGCCGGCGCCTGACCGAACGGCTCGAGGGCGATCCGGGCAAGCGGCGCAAGCATCAGCTCCTGATGATGCTGGACGAGTTCCCGGCGCTGGGCCGGCTCGACTTCTTCGAGACGGCGCTCGCCTTCATGGCCGGCTACGGCATCCGAGCCTATCTGATCGCGCAATCGCTCAATCAGATCTCCAAGGCCTACGGCGAGAACAACGCCATCCTCGACAATTGCCATGTCCGCATTGCGTTCTCGTCGAACGACGAGCGGACGGCGAAGCGGATTTCCGACGCGCTCGGCACGGCGACCGAATTGCGCGCCCAGCGCAACTATGCCGGCCATCGCCTGGCGCCGTGGCTGAGCCACGTCATGATCAGCCGGCAGGAAACCGCCCGGCCGCTGCTGACGCCGGGCGAGGTGATGCAGTTGCCGCCGGCCGACGAGCTGGTGCTGGTCTCCGGCCTGGCACCGATCCGTGCCAAGAAGCTCCGGTATTACGAGGACCGCAATTTCACGAGCCGGGTCGCCCCGGCCCGCGAATTGGCGGCGGACGGCTATCGCGACCGGCCGGCACCGCGTCCCGACGATTGGGGCGGGCAGGTGCGGGGACTTCATCTCCGTCTCGCCACCGCCGTCGATGAAGAAGCCGGCCTCGCCGAGGAAACCGAAGGCGGACTCCAACAGCAGCGCCATCCCGGCCTGGCCGAGGAAGATATCGCCAAACCAAACCACCAGCAGGATGCCGATCTCGGGCTGGCCGACGACGAGACTGATGTCGCCGCCGACAAGGACGTGGTCGACCGGCTGCGCGGCCTCGGCGCCGTCGGCCGCGCTCATGCCATGAACGAGGGCGAGCCGACCCATCGCCCCGACCATGACCTCCTGCCGGATTTCTGAGGTCGCGATGAAACCCCGGCATCACCTCTATCTCGACGACGCGCTCACCGCCCAGCTCGAAGCGTTGGCGATGAAACCCGGCTCGTCCAAATCCGCCATCGTCGCCGATGCGCTCCGCGGTTATCTCGCGCGGCGCGGCGCCAAGGAGCTCGATGACCTGCTCAAGGTCCGGCTCGACCGCATCACCGCGCAGATGGGCCGGATGGAGCGGGATCTCCAGATCCTGCTCGAAACCCTCGCCCTGTTCATCCGCTACGAATTCACCGTCACCCCGCCGTTGCCGGAAGCCGACCAGGCTGCGGCGCGCGCGGTCGCCCAGGATCGCTACCAGGCCTTCATCGAACAGGTCAGCCGCCGCATCGCCGGCGGCCGCACCGTGGGGCGTGATCTTGCCGGTCCCGAGCGCGACGAGCGCACTGCCGCCGAGGCAGGACTATGAGTGGCCAGGCGCACCCCGAGACGCTCGATCGCAGGCGCACCATGCTGCGCACGGCGATGGGCCAGGATATTGCCGCGGCACTGGCCGATCCCCTCGTCATCGAGGTCATGGTCAATCCCGACGGCGCCTTGCGCCTCGATCGATTGGGCGAGGGCCGGAGCGATACCGGCGTTCGGCTCGGGGTGCCCGAGGTCGAGCGGATCATCCGGCTCGTCGCCTCCCATGTCCGGGTCGAGGTCCACGCCGGCCACCCGATCGTCAGCGCCGAACTGCCGCCGCGCGACGAGGGCGTCGCCGGCGAACGGTTCGAAGGCATCCTGCCGCCGGTGGCGCTGGCGCCGTGCTTCACCATCCGCAAGCCGGCCGCGCGGATCTTTACGCTCGACGACTATATCGCCGACCGCATCCTGTCGCCGGCCCAGGCTGCGATCCTGCGCCAGGCGATCGCCGATCGGCTCAACATCCTGATCGTCGGCGGGACCAGCTCCGGCAAGACCACCCTTGCCAATGCGCTGCTGGCCGAGATGGCCAGTCTGGACGAGCGGATCATCCTGATAGAGGACACCCGTGAGCTGCAATGCGCGGCGCCCGATTGCGTGGCACTCCGGACCCGGCCTGGAATCGTCTCGCTCGCCGATCTGGTTCGCTCGACCCTGCGCCTCCGCCCCGACCGGATCATCGTCGGCGAGGTCCGCGGCGCCGAAGCGCTCGACATGCTGAAGGCCTGGAACACCGGCCATCCCGGCGGCATCGCCACGGTCCATGCCAATTCGGCCCGCGCCGCGCTCTACCGGCTCGAGCAGCTCATCCAGGAAGCCGTCGTCACCGTGCCGCGCCGGCTCATCGCCGAGGCGATCGACGTCTTGGTCTTCATCCAGGGCCGCGGCATGGACCGGCACATCGAGACCATTGCCGAGGTCACCGGTCTCGATACGGACGGCGACTACGCCGTCACCGACCTCATCCCCCACCGCTGCATGCCTTCTGACAGGAGAACGCCATGACCCGGAGTCTCAAATCCCGTCTGCTCGGTTCGACCGCGCTTGCCACCACGCTGCGCATCGCCGCGACCGGCGCCTTGCTCTGGCCGGCCTCGGCGCTTGCCGCCGGTTCGAACATGCCGTGGGAACAGCCGCTGCAGCAGATCCTGGATTCGGTGCAGGGGCCGGTCGCCAAGATCATCGCGGTGCTGATCATCATCGTCACCGGCCTGACCCTCGCGTTCGGCGAGACCTCTGGCGGCTTCCGCCGGCTGATCCAGATCGTGTTCGGGCTCAGCATCGCGTTCGCCGCCTCGAGCTTCTTCCTCAGCTTCTTCAATTTCGGCGGCGGGGCGCTCGTGTCATGAGCGGCCACATCGAGGGGTTCGAAGTGCCGCTGCACCGGGCGCTGACCGAGCCGATTCTGCTCGGCGGTGCGCCACGCGGCATCGCCATCGTCAACGGCACCTTGGCGGCGGCATTGGGTCTCGGCTTGCAGATGTGGCTGGCCGGGATCGTGTTCTGGATCGTCGGTCATTCGCTGAGCGTCTTCGCCGCCAAGCGCGATCCGGATTTCGCGCCGGTGTTGGCCCGCCACCTCCGGCAACGGGGGTGGCTCGCATGCTGAATCTCACGGAATATCGCCGCAGGGCCGATCGGCTCGCCGATCATCTGCCCTGGGCCGCGTTGGTGGCGCCGGGCGTGGTGCTCAACAAGGACGGCAGCTTCCAGCGCACCCTGCGGTTCCGCGGGCCCGACCTGGAGAGTGCGACCGAGGCCGAGCTGGTCGGTGCCTGCGCCCGGCTCAACAACGTGCTGCGCCGCTTCGGCTCCGGTTGGGCGCTGTTCTTCGAGGCCGAGCGCTTCGAGTCGCTGGGCTATCCGGACTCTGTGTTTCCGGACCCAGCGTCCTGGCTGGTCGACGAGGAGCGCCGCGCCAGCTTCGAACTACGACCGGCGAACGACAATCGGCGCGCCGCTAATGACAATGGTCTCCGGTGGCCGCCGGTCTCGCAGATCGCGCCGAGACCGCGTGCCACGCTGATCCGGCAGACCCCGGGGACCTCGAAGGTCCACTTCGAGAGCACCTATCACCTGACACTTCTCTATATGCCGCCGGCCGACCAGGTGGCGCGGGCCGAGCGGGCGCTGCTCGAACGGGCCGAGCCGGAGCAGGGCAGGGATTGGCGCCAGGAACTGGGTGCCTTCATCGCCGAGACCGAGCGGGTGCGCGATCTGCTGGCCGGCTTCATGCCGGAGATCCAGGCGCTCGATGACGCCGAGACGCTGACCTATCTGCACGGCGCGATCTCGACCCGCCGGCACCCGGTCGCGGCGCCCGAGACGCCGATCTACCTCGACACGATCCTGGCGGACACGCCTTTGAGCGGCGGGATAGAGCCAATGCTCGGCGACCAGCATCTGCGCACCGTCACGGTGCTGGGTTTCCCAAACCTGACCCATCCCGGGATCCTCGATGCGCTCAACCATCAGGATTTTGCCTATCGTTGGATGACGCGCTTCGTCGCCCTCGACAAAACGCAAGCGACCAAGACGTTGACCAAGCTGCGCCGGCACTGGTTCAACAAGCGGAAGTCGGTCACCGCGCTGCTGCGCGAGGTGCTCTACAACCAGCCGGTCCAGCTGCTCGATTCCGACGCCGACAACAAGGTGGTCGATGCCGACCTGGCGCTCCAGGCGCTGGGCGGCGATCACGTCTCCTTCGGCTATCTCACCAGCACCGTCACGGTGATGGATGCCGATTGGCTGCGCGCCGACGAGAAGCGCCGCGCCGTCGAGCGGGTCGTCAACGGCGCCGGCTTCAACTGCATCCGCGAGGGCGTCAACGCGGTCGAAGCCTGGCTCGGCAGCCTGCCGGGGCACGCCTATGCCAATGTCCGCCAACCGATCGTCCATACCCTGAACCTGGCGCATCTGGTGCCGCTCTCCTCGGTCTGGGCCGGACCGGCGCGGAACGACCATCTCGATGGCCCACCGCTGTTCCATGCCGAAACCAGCGGCTCGACGCCGTTCCGCTTCTCGACCCATGTCGGCGATGTCGGCCATCTGCTGATCGTCGGCCCGACCGGCGCCGGCAAATCGGTGCTGCTGGCACTCATCGCCCTGCAGTTCCGGCGCTATGCCGGCGCGCAGATTTATGTCTTCGACATGGGCTTCTCGGCCCGCGCCGCCGTGCTGGCCATGGGCGGCGAACATCATGCGCTTGGGGCCGATGGCGCGCTTGCCTTCCAGCCGCTCCGCGGCATCGACGATCCGGCCGAACGCAGCTGGGCCGCCGAATGGGTCGGCACGTTACTTACTCATGAGAAAATAGCCGTCACGCCGGAGGTGAAGGAGGCGGTCTGGTCGGCATTGACCAGTCTCGCCTCGGCACCGGCCGAGGAACGCACACTCACCGGCCTGTCGGTGCTGCTGCAGTCGAACGCGCTGAAGGCGGCCCTGCAGCCCTACACGCTGGAAGGTTCGTTCGGCCGGCTGCTCGATGCCGCGGAGAACCGGCTGGCGCTCGCCGACGTGCAGTGCTTCGAGACCGAGGAGCTGATGCACGAGGCCGGCGTCGTCCTGCCGGTGCTGACCTATCTGTTCCATCGGCTCGAGGAACGGTTCGACGGGCGGCCGACGCTGCTGATCCTCGACGAGGCCTGGGTCTATCTCGACAACCCGATCTTTGCGGCGCGCATTCGCGAATGGCTGAAGGTGCTGCGTAAGAAGAACGTTTCGGTCGTGTTCGCGACCCAGTCGCTCGCCGACATCGCCTTGAGCATTATCGCACCGGCGATCATCGAATCCTGTCCGCAGCGGATCTTGTTGCCGAACGACCGGGCGATCGAGCCGCAATCGCGTGCCGCCTATGAGCGCTTCGGCCTCAACGACCGCCAGATCGAGCTGATCGCCCGGGCGACGCCGAAGCGGCATTACTACCTGCAATCCCGCCGCGGCAACCGCCTGTTCGAGCTGGGGCTTGGGCCGATCGCGCTCGCCCTGTGCGGCGCCTCGTCGCCGGCCGACCAGCAGCGCGTCGATCGTGTGCTGTCCGAGCAGAACGCCGACAGCTTTGCTGCGGCCTTCCTGGCCGACGTTGGTCTCGATTGGGCCGCCGATCTGCTCCGCGGCTTTCCCTCAGATCCAGGAGTGCTGTCATGAACACCCGTGCCTTCCGGGCGGCGGTCGCTGTCGTCCTAGCGATATCCGTCCCGCTCGCGATCCCGTCCCCCGCCGCCGCGCAGTGGGCCGTGATCGACGTCTCGAACCTCGCGCAGAACATCCTGCAGGCGGCGCGAATGCTGCAGCAGATCAACAACCAGATCCAATCGCTGCAGAACGAAGCGACCATGTTGCAGAACATGGGCAAGAACCTGTCGAGCCTGAACTTTTCGTCGCTCAGCGCCATGACGTCCGATCTCCAGCGGATCGGCACCCTGATGAACCAGGCCCAGGGCATCAGCTTCAACGTCCAATCGGTCCAGACCGCCTACCAGCAGCGCTACCCCCAGCAATACAGTACCGGAACGAGCATCCCGCAGCTCCTCACCGATGCCCAGGGCCGCTGGCAGGATGCCCGGAGCGGGTTCCAGCAGACCATGCTCGTGCAGTCGCAGATCGCTCAAACGGTTCAGACCGACACCGGCAAGCTTGCCGATCTGGTCAATGCGAGCCAGGGCGCCGTTGGCAATTTGCAGGTGACCCAGGCGACGAACCAGCTCCTGGCGCTCTCGATAAAGCAGCAGCTCCAGGTCCAGACCTTGCTCGCGGCCCAGGGCCGAGCCGAGGCGCTGAGCGGCGCGAACAGTGCCGAGGCCGAGGAGGAGGGACGGGCCGCCTTCAGCAGCTTCCTCGGCACCAGCAACGCCTACAGCCCGAACTGAACCGGCGCTGGGCACCGCGAGGGCGCGATGAACAATCTGAACATCATCGACCAGTTCCTGCAGACCTTCATCCGCTACATCGACGGCGGATTCGGGCTGCTGAACGGCGACGTCGTCGCCCTGACCTCGGTGCTGATCGGCATCGATATCACCTTGGCCGGCCTGTTCTGGGCGCTCGACCGCGAAGGTGACGTGGTGGCCCGGCTGATCAAGAAGACGCTCTACATCGGCAGCTTCGCCTTCATCATCAACAACTTCAAAAACCTCGCGACCATCATCTTCAATTCCTTCTCGACGCTCGGGCTGAACGCGACGGCGACGGGCTTGACCGCCGACGATCTGTTGAAGCCGGGCCGGCTCGCCGGCATCGGGTTCACCGCCGCCTATCCATTGCTGCAGCAAGCCGGCTCGCTGATCGGGGTCACCAGCTTCGTCAGTCATTTCGTGACGATCATCGTGCTGCTGGTCGCCTGGTTCATCGTCATCCTGACCTTCTTCGTGCTGGCGGTGCAGCTCTTCATTACCGTGCTCGAGTTCAAGCTGACGACGCTCGCCGGCTTCGTGCTGGTGCCATTCGCGCTCTGGAACAAGACCGCCTTCCTGGCCGAGCGCGTACTCGGCAACGTCATCTCGTCCGGCATCAAGGTGATGGTGCTGGCGGTCATCGTCGGCATCGGCAGCACGCTGTTCGGCAGCTTCACCAGCGGGGCTCAGGGACAGGAGCCGACGCTCTCCGGTGCCATGTCGCTGGTGCTGGCGTCGCTCACGCTGTACGGGCTCGGCATCTTCGGCCCGGCCATCGCGATCGGTCTCGTGTCCGGCGCGCCGCAGCTCGGTGCTGGGGCCGCGCTCGGCACGGCTGGTGCTGTCGCGGGGGCGGCGGTGCTGACCGGCGGGGCGGCAGTCGGTGCCGCTGGGCTGCTTAGCGCTGCGGGGGCGGGTGGCCTCGCCGCCATCCGGGCCGGCGCTGCGATGGGTTCCGCCGCTTCGTCCGCTTATGGGTTTGGGGCTGCCACCTCTGGTGCATCCGGCATGGGTGCCGTCGCGGCCGGGCTCGGCGGCGTCGCCCGAGCCGGCGGCGGGGCGGTGGCGAATGGCGCTCGTTCGATGGCCCAGCGTGCCGGCAGCAGGTTCTCTCAAAGCTCTCAGGCCGGACGGCAGGCTGCGTGGCGCGCGACCGGTGGATCGAATGCCGCCGGTCCCGCGCCGGCCGGCGGCGGTAGCGCGCCGGGCGGTGCGTCGTCCGCACCACCGGCTTGGGCGCGCCGGCTCCAGGCCGAGCAGCGCGCCAGCCATTACCGCCAGGCGACCTCCCAAGCCATCAAGCAAGGCGACCGTCCCGGCGCCCCGGCCAATCCCGATCTCGACCAGGAGGAATGACCCATGTTCTTCAAACGAACGCTTCAGCGCTACGGCCAGACGCCGGAGCCGGTCACGCCCTATCAGAAGGCGGCCCAGCTCTGGGACGAGCGCATCGGCGCCGCCCGCGTCCAAGCACGGAATTGGCGTCTTATGTCGTTCGGCTGCCTGACCTTGTCGGTTGGGCTCGCCGCGGGCCTGGTCTGGCAGTCGATGCAGAGTCGGGTCACCCCCTATGTCGTCGAGGTCGACAGGCTCGGCGAGGTGCAGGCGGTGGCGCCGGCCATCCAGTCCTATCAGCCGGCCGACGCCCAGATCGCCTGGTATCTGGCGCGCTTCATCACCGACGTGCGCTCGCTCTCGATCGATCCTGTGCTGGTGCGGAAGAACTGGCTCGAAGCCTACGACTTCGCGACCGATCGGGCCGCCATTTTCCTCAATGACTTTGCCCGGACCAGCGATCCGTTCGCCGGCGTCGGCGAGCGTAGCGTGTCGGTCGAGGTCACCAGCGTCGTGCGCGCGTCCGACGCTTCGTTCCAGGTCAAATGGACCGAGCAGACCTATCGCCAGGGCGGCCTCGCCACGACCGAACGTTGGACCGCCATCCTGACCACGATCGTGGCGCTGCCGCGCACCGCTGACGTGCTGCGCAAGAACCCGCTCGGCCTCTACGTCAACGGCATCGCCTGGTCGCGCGAACTCGATGCCGGTTCCCATTGAAGCCATGCTCAGGAGGATCGCCCCATGCGCCCCATCCACACCGCTTTGATTTTCTCGGTCTCAGCTCTCTCGCTGGTGGCCTGCAACGACAATGTGACGCCGCCGGCCATCAGCTACGACAGCGGCGACTTCAAGCCGGCCGCTGTTCAGACCGAGCCGCCGAAGCCGGTCGAGATCGTGACCGTCCCGCAGCCCTTGCCGTTGCCGGGACAGCTCGAACCACCGCCGTCGGCGCACAGTGCCAACGACAATCGGCCGCCGACCGAGCGGGTCGAGGCCGCCAACCAGGCGGCGCTGCAGGAGCCGACCGGTCACGGCTATGTCAATGCGGTCCAGGTCTATCCGTTCGCCGATGGCGCACTCTATCGGCTCTATGCGGCGCCGGAGCAGGTGACCGACATCGCGCTCCAACCGGGCGAGACGCTCGTGTCCGTCTCCGCCGGCGATACCGTGCGCTGGGTCGTCGGCGACACCGGCAGCGGCTCGGGCGGCGCCAAGCAGGTGCATGTGCTGGTCAAACCCTTCTCGGCCGGGCTCAAGACCAACCTCGTCATCATGACCGATCGGCGCAGCTACCATCTGGCGCTCGAGAGCACGGATAAGACCTCGATGGCGGCGATCTCCTGGACATATCCGCAGGATCAGCTCGTCGCCCTGCAGCAGCAGAACAGGCAGGCCGAGGCGGCCTCGTCGGTCGCGGACGGTGTCGCCTTGGAAGACCTGCACTTCCGCTATGCGATCAGCGGCGACAATCCGCCGTGGCGGCCGGTGCGGGCGTTCGACGATGGCAGCAAAGTCTATATCGAGTTCCCGTCACGCCTTGACCAGGGCGAGGCGCCACCGTTGTTCGTGGTCGGACCGACGGGCGACAGCGAACTCGTCAATTACCGGGTCCGGCGCAACTACTACATCGTCGATCGCCTGTTCGCCGCGGCGGAACTGCGGCTCGGCCAGAAGCCGCAGCAGACCGTCCGCATCAGTCGCACCGACACGGGCGCGCCCGCTCCGGCGGCGGGCCAATAGGGGAGGCGGCCATGAGCGAGACCTCCGGACCGCCGAAGATCGACCCCGAGAGCCTGGTGCTGACGGCGTCGCCGCGACGCGTCGTGCGGTTCAAACGCAACCTGCTGATCGGCATCGCCGGCGTTGGAGGCATTGCGATCTTTGGCGTGACGTGGCTGGCGCTGAAGGGGCCGAGCCTTCGCTCCGCGCGGAACGACAACGAGCTCTATAGCACCGATCGCAAAGCGACGCCGGACGGGCTCGCCAATCTGCCGGGCAACTACGGTCAGATGGCGAAGCCGGCAGTGCCGTTGGGTCCGGCGCTGCCGGGCGATCTGGGGCCGCCGATCGTCGCGCGGGAGAAGCAGCTTGGCGTCGATCCGGCGGGCGAGCCGTTCCGGCCGAACAATGAGGACGACGCCGAGCGCGCCGAGCGGCTTCGGCTCGCCCAGCAGGCGCGGCAGGCAAAGGAAGCCGGCGTGTTCTTCCAGGTCAGCCAGCACGAGGGGGGTGTCGTCGCGTCGGGACCATCGGCCGGAACCGTCGGGGCATCGGCTACAGCGCCCGCGGCCGGCGCAGATGCTGCGCATCTCAATCTCGATCCCGAGCACGATCAGAACGACCAACAGCGCAAGCTCGATTTCGTCAACCAGGCCGCCGCGCGCAGCACCTACAACGACCATGCTTTGCAGACGCTGGCGTCGCGCTACGAGGTGCTGGCCGGCACGGTCATCGCCGCGGCGCTCATCACCGGCCTGAATTCCGATCTGCCGGGGATGGTGACGGCTCAGGTGACGGAGAATCTGTATGATACCGTCACCGGCCGTGTCCTGTTGATCCCGCAGGGTGCTCGCCTGATCGGCAGCTACGATAGCGTCGTCGCCTTCGGCCAGAGCCGGGCGCTGGTCATCTGGCAGCGCATCGTCATGCCGGACGGCTCGTCGATCCAGATCGACAATCTGCCGGCGACCGATCCTGCCGGCTATGCCGGGCTCGAGGACCAAGTCGACTACCATACCTGGACGCTGCTGAAGGGCATCGCGATGTCGACGCTGGTCGGCGTCGGGACCCAGGTCACGTTCGGCAGCGGCCAGAGCAACCTGGTCGAGGCGATCCGCCAGTCGACCCAGGAAAGTACGAACCAGGCCGGTCAGCGCATCGTCGAAAAGGATCTCAACGTCCAGCCCACGCTGACCGATCGGCCTGGCCTGCCGCTGCGGATCATCGTCCATAAAGATCTCGTGCTGCGGCCCTATCAGGGCTGAAGGAGGCGCGTCATGCCCGAATTGAAACTCGGCAAGCTGCCGGACCGGACGCCGGTCAAGATCAGTTTCGCCGCGTCGCCGGAGCTCAACCAGGCGCTACAGGACTATGCCGCGGTTTATCGCACGACCTACGGCAAGGCCGAAGCCGTGGCCGAGCTGATCCCCTTCATGCTCGAGGCATTCCTCGACGGCGACAGGGGCTTCGTCAAAGCCCGCAAGGAGGGGGTCGAAGCGCCACCTCCTGAGGCTTTCCCCGCACCCCGGCCGCGACGGTCTCGCCGGGTGGGCGAGGCGGCCGCCCCATCCATCACCGGTGCGGAGGAATGAGAAATGGCACAGATCGGAAGCTTTACCCTCGCCAAGGATGGCGGCTGGATCGGTTCGATCCGTACTCTGACCATCGATGCCAAGGTTCGCTTGATCCCGAACGACAATCGAGAGAACGAGAATGCGCCGGCGTTCCGGGTATGTGTTGGGCAATGCCGGATCGGCGACGCTTGGGAGGCCCGGTCCAGCGGCGATAACCCAAAATACTACCTGCGTGTCCGGTTTGACGATCCGAGCCTGAGCGAGCCGATCAACGCCGCCCTATTCCCATCCGAGAACAGCGGCGATGCACAGCTCGTGTGGAGCCGGAAGCGCCACGACGCATAAGAGCCGATCCATCACGAGGCGGGTATTCCAGACATGGCGCGGCGACACGGGCGGCCAGCGAAACGGAACGGCGTCGATGGGGATGCACCTCGCAATGGGGCAGGGGCGAACGAAAGTGACGCCCTGACGTTGGCGACGGTCGATACATGGCAGCCACGGACACCACGACGTCTGACCGGAGAGGATGCGCTGGAAATAACCACGAACATTATCGGCTTTTTCGAACTCCTTCATGAGTGGGATATGGCCGATCGTGCGAGCCGGCGTAGGCAAAATCGAAGATCTTGAGCGAGCCCGGCTGTCGTCTGGATTGCCGAGAGCTTGACCTGGGCGTCTTGATTTGAGATCATCGTTATCAATGATCTCATGGAGCGTCCTATGGCGGGAAATCTGCATGTACGCAATCTGGATGATGATCTGGTCGCACGGCTAAAACGGCGTGCCGCCCGTCATGGGCGTTCGACTGAGGCCGAGCATCGGGAGATCCTTCGCCAGGCTCTTGCCGTAGAATCTGAACCCTCTTTTGATGCGTTGGCGGCCGAGTTGAGGAAGCTAACGGAGGCGCGACGACAGACGCCATCGGAGGATCTGCTCCGCGAAGGCCGTGACGAGCGGTGACCAGGCTCGTCATCGATGCCAGCATCGCTCTCAAATGGGTGGTTCAAGAGGACGGCACGGACCAGGCGCTGGTCCTTCGCCAGCATGCCAAGTTGATCGCCCCTGATCTGCTCGTACCGGAATGCGCGAATATTCTCTGGAAAAAGGTTCAGAGAAAAGAACTCACACGGGACGAGGCGCTGCTTGCTGCTCGCCTGCTGCAAGGGGCTGAAATCGAACTGCTGCCGACCCGCTCCTTGCTTGAGCAGGCAGCACGCATCGCAATTGAGTTGGATCATCCAGCTTACGAC
>Ga0302314_10003514_pt1 | contig 28864 bp, 29 predicted proteins | sample III_Palsa_N2_3_FD_200533 | JGI IMG/M metagenome (GOLD analysis project Ga0302314, IMG submission 200533) | Peat permafrost microbial communities from Stordalen Mire near Abisko, Sweden - III_Palsa_N2_3 | ecosystem: Environmental > Terrestrial > Soil > Palsa > Peat permafrost | place: Sweden...
ATTGGAGCATCTGGATCTCCGGCGCCGTCAGTTCGCGCACCACCTTGGCGGGGCTGCCCATCAACAATACGCCATCCGGAAACTGCTTGCCTTCCGGCACCAGGCTGCCGGCCCCGACCATGGAATTTTTGCCGATCACGGCGCGGTTCAGCACCACGCTCTGGATGCCGACCAGGCTGTTGTCGCCGATGCTGCAGCCGTGCAGCATCACCTGGTGGCCGATGGTGCAGCCGCGGCCGATGATCAGCTTGAGGCCCGGATCGGTATGCAGTACCGAGCCGTCCTGCACATTGCTGTTCTCGCCGACGATGAGGTCGTCGTTGTCGCCGCGCAGCACGCAATTGAACCATACGCTGCTGCCGGCCGCCAGCTGCACCGAGCCGATGACGCTGGCGTTGTCCGCGACCCAGGCATCGGCGGCGATCCGGGGGATGCGGTCATCAAGTGCGTAGAGCATGTTCCCGCCTGTTAACTGCATTCATCAATCAAATTTGTCATCCTGAGCGTAGCGAAGGATCTGGCCCTGCGCACAGCCAGATCCTTCGCTACGCTCAGGATGACAGCAATACCTCTACCGCAGCAGCCCCGTAATCTTGCCCACCGTCGGATTCAGGATCACGCCGCGCTCGCAGACGATGGCGTCGATCAGCTCCGCCGGCGTAACGTCGAACACCGGATTGAAGGCCTGCATGCCGGCCGGGGCGATCTGCTGGCCGCGGAACTCGGTCAGCTCGGCGGCGGTGCGCTCCTCGATCGGGATCGCCTCGCCGTTGGGGCAATCCAGGTCGAAGGTGCCGGACGGCGCCACCACCATGAACTTCGCCCCGTGCCGGCGCGCGGCGACAGCCAGCATGTAGGTGCCGATCTTGTTGGCGGTATCGCCGTTGGCGGCGATGCGGTCGGCGCCGACGATGACCCAGTCGATATGTTCGATGCGCATCAGGTGCGCCGCCGCGCCATCGGCGATCAGCTTGGCCGGGATGCCCTCGCGCAGCAGCTCCCAGGCGGTGAGGCGCGCGCCCTGCAGCCAGGGGCGGGTCTCGGTGTTGTAGACCTGCCCGATCCTGCCCTGGGCGTACGCGGTGCGGATCACGCCCAGCGCGGTGCCGTGGCCGCCGGTGGCCAGCGCGCCGGTATTGCAGTGGGTGATGACGCGCGCACCCTGCGGCAGCAGGGCGGCGCCCAGCTCGCCCATGTGCAGGTTCTGCGCCAGGTCCTCCTCGTGGATGCGGCGGGCTTCCAGTTCCAGCGCCGCGGCGTCGGCGCCGCGCTGCCACAGGTCGCGCAGGCGCGCCAGGGCCCAGCGCAGGTTCACCGCCGTGGGCCGCGAAGCGGCCAGCACCTGCTCCGCCGCCTCGAAGGCTTTGAGGTCGCCGCGCACCGCCAGCACCAGGCCGTAGGCAGCGGCAATGCCGATCGCCGGAGCGCCGCGCACCGCCATGCCGTGAATCGCCTCGGCCACTTCCGCCGCGCTGCGGCAGTCGAGGTAGGTCTCCTCCAGCGGCAGCAGGCGCTGGTCGAGCAGGCGCAGCCGGTCACCGAGCCAGATGATGGGTTGCACGGCGTTGCTTTTCGAGGCGCTTGTCACGGGGGATTCCGACAGGTCTAATGCGCGCATTCTACCTTCCTCAATCACAAGGTTTGTGAATGCAGACCATCGATCTGCTTGTCCTGCCGCGCTGGCTGGTCCCCGTCGAGCCCGCCGGGGTGGTGCTGGAGGAACATGCGCTGGCCGTGGACGGCGGCCGCATCGTCGATGTGCTGCCGGCGGCGTTCGCCCGCCAGAGTTTCCAGGCGCGTGAAGTGCTCGAGCTGCCCGACCATGCCGTGCTGCCGGGCCTGGTCAACATCCATACCCACGCTGCCATGAACCTGCTGCGCGGGCTGGCCGACGACCTGCCACTGATGGACTGGCTGCAGAATCACATCTGGCCGGCGGAAGGCGCCAACGTCAGCTACGCCTTCTGCGCCGACGGGGTGCGTCTGGCCGCGGCCGAGATGATCCGCGGCGGCACCACCTGCTTCAACGATATGTATTTCTTCCCCGACGCCACCGCCGCGGTCGCCGCCGAAACCGGCCTGCGCGCCAACGTCGGCCTGGTGGTGTTCGACTTTCCCACCGCCTGGGCGCAGAACTGGGAGGACTACATCCATCGCGGCCTGGAAGTGCACGACCGCCTGCGCGGCACCCCGCTGGTGCGCGCCGTGTTCGCGCCGCACGCGCCCTACACCGTGTCCGACGCGCCGCTGAAGCGGGTGCGCGAGCTGGCCAACGAGCTCGGCATCGGCATCCACATGCATGTGCACGAAACCGCCGCCGAGATCGAAGGCGGCCTGCAAAGCCACGGCAAGCGCCCCTGGCAGCGCCTGCGCGAGCTGGACCTGCTCGGCCAGGATTTCATCGCCGTGCACATGACCCAGCTCGGCGATGCCGAAATCGCCGAGGCGGCCCGGCTCGGTGTCAGCGTGGCGCATTGCCCGGAATCTAACCTCAAGCTGGCCAGCGGCTTCTGCCCGGTGGCCAAGCTGCTCGCCGCCGGCGTCAACGTCGCCCTCGGCACCGACGGCGCCGCCAGCAACAACGACCTCGACATGCTGGGCGAGCTGCGCACCGCCGCCCTGCTGGCCAAGGGCGTCTCCGGCGACGCCAGCGCCCTGCCCGCCCATGCCGCCCTGCACATGGCCACCCTGGCCGGCGCCAGGGCGCTGGGGCTGGAGGACCAGATCGGCTCGCTGGAAAAGGGCAAGGCGGCGGACTTCATCGCGGTTGATTTGAACCGGCCCGCCACGCAGCCGGTGTACCACGTGCTGTCGCAGCTGGTCTACGCCGCCGGCCGCGACCAGGTGACGGATGTCTACGTCGCCGGCCGCGCCCTGCTGCGCGAAGGTAAACTGCTCACCCTGAACGAAGCGGAAACGCTGGCCAGGGCGGCGGAATGGCGTGCCAAAATAGCGGGAGGGGAAAAGCGAGAGGCCTGAGGTGGAAAGCAAAAACAGCAGGGGTTGTTGCGCTTGGCCCATCTCCCCTCCCATCTCTCGAATAAATGCTGTACAGAAACAGCAAGTTGCGCCATACTCCTTAACCAATAAATGAACACTAACGTCGACAGCGACGAAATCGCCCACTTCGAGAGCCTGGCCGCGCGCTGGTGGGATCCGCGCGGCGAGATGGGCGCGCTGCACGTCATCAACCCAGTACGCACCCGCTATATCGAACAGGCCGCGGGCGGCCTCAAGGGCAAAACCGCCCTCGACGTCGGCTGCGGCGGCGGCCTGCTGACCGAGGCCCTGGCCCGCGGCGGCGCCGAAACCCTGGGCATCGACCTGGCCGGCGCCTCGATCAAGGTGGCACAGCAGCACGCGCAGGATCAGGGCGTCAACGCGCAGTACCGACTGGTCAGCGCCGAAGACCTCGCCGCCGAGCGGCCGGCTAGCTTCGACCTGGTGTGCTGCCTGGAAATGCTGGAGCACGTGCCCGAGCCGGCCGAGGTGGTGGCCGCTTGCGCCCGCCTGGCCAAACCCGGCGGTACCCTGGTGTTTTCCACCATCAACCGCAACCCCAAGGCTTATGCGCTGATGATCGTGGCGGCGGAGTACGCCCTGGGCCTGGTGCCGCGCGGCACCCACGACTACGCCAAGTTCATTCGTCCATCCGAACTGGACCGCTGGGCCCGCTCGGCCGGGCTGGAGCCCAGGGAAGTCATAGGCTTGCGTTATAACCCTGTGCTGCGCGCGGCCTCGCTGCAAGCCCGCGACATAGATGTGAATTATCTAATGCACTGTGACAAACCATTCAGTTAAGGTTCATGGCCTGCGCTGATAATGGCTACATGAGGCGGAAAGCCGCGAAGCTACGGTGAAATGATTTTGAAGATGACTCCAAAGTGCGTGCTGTTCGATCTGGACGGCACGCTGGTCGATACGGCCCCCGATCTCGGCCTGGCCGCCAATCTGGTCCGCGAAGAACAGGGCCTGGCGCCCCTCCCGCTCTCCGACTACCGCCCCTTCGCCTCGTGCGGCGCGCGCGGCCTGCTCAAGGTGGCGCTGGGGATCAGCATGGATGCTCCCGCCTACCCGCAGCGCAAGGACCGCTTCCTGGTGCACTACCGCGCCAACCTGAGCCGCGGCTCCCGCCTGTTTCCGGGCATCGACGAGATGCTGACGGCGCTGGAGCATGCCGGCGTGCGCTGGGGCGTGGTCACCAACAAGGTGTCCGAGCTGAGCGAGCCGCTGATGCGCGACCTCGGCCTGACGCCGCGCAGCGCCTGCCTGGTCAGCGGCGACAGCACCCCCAAGCCCAAACCGGCGCCCGAGCCGCTGCTGCTGGCCAGCAAGCTGGTCGGCATCGCCCCGCGCGACTGTCTCTATGTCGGCGACGACGAACGCGACATCCTCTCCGGCCGAGCCGCGCACATGCGCACCGCCGCCGCCGGCTGGGGCTACATGGGCGACAAGCCCGACCCGCGCAGCTGGTCGGCCGACGTCATTCTCGATACCCCGGCCGAACTGGCGCAGCTGCTCGAATTGCGCCGTGCTGCCTGAGGCTTCGATTCCCGCCGGCTACGCGCCGGCGGATGGCCTGCTGCGCGATCGCGTCATCCTCATCACCGGAGCCGGCGGCGGCGTCGGGTCCGCCGCGGCCATGGCCTGCGCCCGGCTGGGCGCCACTCCGGTGCTGCTCGGCCGCAACGTCAAGAAGCTGGAAAAGGTCTATGACGCCGTTGAAGCCGCCAGCGGCATCAAGCCGGCGATCTACCCGATGAACCTGGCCGGGGCCACCTGGATCGAGATGGGCGAAGCGATCGCCACCATCGAACGCGAATTCGGCCGGCTCGACGGCGTGGTCCACGCCGCCGCGCATTTCACCGTGTTCAGCCCGCTGTCCGACCTCGCCCCGCGCGACTGGATGGAGGGCCTGCAGGTCAATCTCACCGCCGCTTACACCCTGACCCGGCTGAGCCTGCCGCTGCTGGAAAAGAGCGCGGACGCCAGCGTGGTGTTTCTCACTGACCCCTCCGGCCGCGACAACAAGGCCTATCGCGGCGCTTTCGGCGTGGCCAAGTACGCGCTCGAAGGCATGGTGAAAAGCTGGGCTTCGGAGCTGGAATACCTGCCTCAGGTACGGCTCAATGCCTACGACCCCGGCCCGCTGCGCACCTTCCTGCGGCTGAAGGGCTATCCGGGCGAGGATGCGCAGAACGTGCCGCTGCCGGAGACGGCGATGCCGGGTCTGCTGTACTTGCTGGGCCCGGACAGTCGTGGCCAAAGCGGACAGCGATTCAGCAGCGCTGCCTAATTTCTTTCCACTTCGGAAACCCGTTAAAACCGTCATACCGGCGAAAGCCGGTATCCAGAGCAACGGAGTGCGCATTTCGAATCTCTGGATACCGGCTTTCGCCGGTATGACGCCATTGGATTGGCCTCGAATTTGAATTGAACCGCTTAGCTGCGCGGCTTCGCCTTCGACGTCTTGCGATCCGCCTTCTTGCGGTCCCGCTCCATGCCGACCTGGGTCAGCACGCGGTTCATCTCGTCCGGGGTCAGCTCGCGGTAACCGCCGGACTTGACGCCGCGCCCCAGCTCCACCGGGCCGTAGCGCACCCGGATCAGCCGGCTCACCTGCAGGCCCTGCGACTCGAACAGGCGTCGCACTTCGCGGTTGCGGCCTTCCTTGAGGGTCACCAGCCACCACTGGTTGGCGCCGGTGCCGTCCTCGTTGTCGCCGGGGACGATGCTGTCGAAATGGGCCATGCCATCTTCCAGCATCACGCCCTTGCGCAGGCCCTTGAGGATCTCGTCCGTCATCTCGCCGAGCACCCGCACCGCGTACTCGCGCTCCATCTGGAAGCTGGGATGGGTCAGGCGGCGCGCCAGCTCGCCGTCATTGGTCAGCAGCAGCAGGCCGGAGGTGTTGATGTCGAGGCGGCCGACGGCGATCCAGCGGCCGTTCTCCAGCTCCGGCAGCTTCTTGAAGATGGTCTTGCGCCCTTCCGGGTCGTCGCGCGTCACCAGCTCGCCGACGCGCTTCTTGTACAGCAGCACCCGCGTCGCGGGCTGCTTCAGCGTCAGCCGCACCGGCTTGCCGTCGACCTTGACGCGATCCTTCACGTCGATCTTCTGACCCGGCGTGGCCAGTTCGCCGTTGACGCTGATGCGGCCTTCGGCAATCAGGGTTTCGATGGCGCGGCGCGAAGCCACGCCCGCTTCGGCCAATACTTTCTGGATGCGCTCGCTCAATGGAAGGCCGCATCGGACGGCGGATGGTCATCCGCGGCCTCGTCTTCATCCGCGGCGTCTTCGTGCGCATGATTTTCGTGCACATGGTCATCATGCGCACCGTCTTCCGGCGCCGCATCTTCCGCGATCTCGCCCTCGGGCAGCTCATCGTCGGACCCGTCGTCCTCGACCGCCTCATGGACGGCGGACCCGTCATCATGCGATTCCGGCAACGCTACTTCGGCCGGCACGGGTTCCTCGCCTTCGAAAGCCTGGGCCGCGGCCTCCTGCTCGGCGCGCAGCTCCGCCACCGCGTCGGCGTTCTGGCCGAGGCGCTTCATCGCCGCTTCCAGTTGATCGAGATCCTTGATTTCCGGCAGCGACGGCAGCTGGTCCAGCGACTTCAGGTTGAAGTCGTCGAGGAATTGCGGCGCGGTGCCGTACAGGGCCGGGCGTCCCGGCACTTCCTTGTGGCCGACTTCACGCACCCAGCCGCGCTCCAGCAAGGTGCGCAGGATATTGGTGGACACGGCGACGCCGCGCACATCCTCGATCTCGCCGCGGGTGATGGGCTGGCGATAGACGATCAGGGCCAGGGTTTCCAGCAGCGCGCGCGAATACTTCGGCGGCTTTTCCTGCCACAGCCGGCCGATCCATTCGCCGTACTCCGCCCGCACCTGCAGGCGCCAGCCGCTGGCCACTTCCTGCAATTCGCTGGCGCTGTCGGCATAGCGCGCGCTCATTCGCTCCAGCGCGGCGCGCAGGTCCTTGCGGCCGAGATTGAACTCCGAGGCCACCAGCTTCTGCATCTGCTCCAGTGGCAGCGGCGCATCGGCCGCCAGCAGCAGGGCTTCCAGAATCAGCTCCAGGCGGCGGCCGTAGCCTGGTTCGGCCACCGGCGCAGCGGCCGGCTCGGGCAACTGGTCCGTAACATGCTCGGGGAGCTGATCATGGTGCCTGGCTTCGGACTCACTTTCGGCTTCCGCCTGCTCCGCAACAGGTTCCGCTGCGCCTTCAGCGTGCTCGTGCACCTGATTCGCAGCCTGATCCGCAGCCTGTTGGGGCGCCTCTGACGCATGCTCAGCAGGCTTCCCGGGCGAGGCTTGAATGGTCTCAGCGGCCGGTTCGGCAGTGGCCTCGTCGAGGTCCTTTTCGGGTGTATCGTTCATGATTCCTCAATCGCAGTTTCGCGCGCCCGCGCGTTTTCCACCGTCAACGGGGCGAACGGCGCCGGCTGCCCGATTTCGAGCAGCCCGGCCTTGACCAGTTCCAGCACCGCAAGCAGGCACACCACCACGCCGGCGCGGCCTTCGCTCAGATCCACCAGCTCGTCGAAGCGCGCGGGGCCGGCCTGCAGGCGGTCGAGAATGCGGCTCATGCGCTCGCGCACCGACAGCGGCTCGGCTTCCACCGTGTGATGCTTGAACATGTCGGCGCGCAGCAGCACTTCGCGGAACGCCAGCATCAGCTCGCGCATGCCCGGCACCGGCATCGGCGCATCGCTCTGCACCTTGTCCGGCCGCGCCTGCGCCAGGAAGATCTCGCGGCTGACCCGCGGCATCGCGTCCAGGTTCTCGGCGGCGGTCTTGAAGCGCTCGTACTGCTGCAGGCGGCGCACCAGTTCCATGCGCGGATCGCCCAGCTCCTCTTCCACCGCGGGCGGGCGCGGCAGCAGGATGCGCGACTTGATCTCGGCCAGCCAGGCCGCCATCACCAGGTATTCCGCCGCCAGTTCCAGGCGCAGCTCGCGCATCAGCGCGATGTAGTCCATGTACTGCTGGGTGATCTTCAGCACCGGGATATCGATGATGTCCAGGTTCTGCTTGCGGATCAGGTATAGCAGCAGATCCAGCGGTCCTTCAAACGCTTCGAGGAAGACTTCCAGCGCATCCGGCGGGATGTACAGGTCGTCCGGCATCTTGAGCAGGTCTTCACCATGCCAGCGCGCTACTGCGTGCGGCGGCGGCACGGCCTCGGCCGGAGGCGGGGCCGCGGCGTCGACGGTTTCGATCTCGTTCTCGCTCATTGCGGGATGAACCCCAGCACGTCATGCACGCGTTTCAGCGTGGCGTCGGCGCGCTGCGAGGCGCGCTCGGCGCCATCCTTGAGCACGCGCTGCAGGCCGGCGCGATCCTCGCGCAGCTCGTTGTAACGCGCCTGCACCGGCTTCAGACATTCCACCACCGCCTCCGCCGTGGCGCCCTTCAGCGCGCCATAACCCTGCCCGGCGAAGCGCGCTTCCAGCGCGGCGATGGACTCGCCGCCGGTGGCCGACAGGATCGACAGCAGATTGGACACGCCCGGCTTCTCCGCCGGGGCGTAGCGGATGCTGCCGTCCATGTCGGTGACGGCGCGCTTGATCTTGCGGGTGATGACGTCGGGCGTATCGAGCAGATAGACCGAATTGGTCTCCGCGTCGTCCGACTTGCTCATCTTCGCCGTCGGCTCCTGCAGGCCCATGATGCGCGCGCCGACCGGCGGGATCATCGGCTCCGGCACCTGGAACACCGGCTGGCCGCCGTTCTGCTCCAGGTAGATGTTGTTGAAGCGGATCGCCACGTCGCGGGTCAGCTCCAGGTGCTGCTTCTGGTCGTCGCCCACCGGCACCTGGGCGGTGTCGTAGAGCAGGATGTCCGCCACCATCAGCACCGGGTAGTCGAACAGTCCGGCATTGATGTTGTCGACATGCTTGGCCGACTTGTCCTTGAACTGGGTCATGCGGTTCAGCTCGCCCATCTGCGTGTAGCAGTTGAGCACCCAGCTCAGGCGCGCATGCGCCGCCACGTGGCTCTGCACGAACAGTACGTTCTTCGCCGGATCCAGGCCGCAGGCGATGTACAGGGCCAGGAACTCGTAGCAGCGCTCGCGCAGCACCTGCGGGTCCTGGCGCACGGTGATGGCGTGCAGGTCGACCAGCATGTAGTAGCAGTCGTACTGCTCATGCAGCGGCAGCCAGTTCTTGATCGCGCCCAGGTAGTTGCCGATGGTGAGGCGGCCGGAAGGCTGGATGCCGGAGAGGACGACGGGACGTTGCACGGAGTTCACGTTAGGCGGATCGGAAGAAGTCGGACAATCCGGCGGCTCAAACCGGATTGATGCCGAGCAGATGGGAAATGCCCACGAAGGACAGCACGAACGGCCAGTACAGGATCTTGCTGAGAATCGAGCTGCCGTCGACCGGGATCACCACCAGCAGGATCAGGATCATCATGCCGTAGCGCTCGATCCTGGCGTATTGAAAAGCGGCGCGCGGCGGCAGCACGCCCATCAGCACGCGGCTGCCGTCCAGGGGCGGCAGCGGCAGCAGGTTCAGCACCATCAGGGAAATATTGATCATCATGCCGGCCCGCCCCATCAGCGCCATGCCGTACCAGATCCCCTCTTGCGCGCCGGTGCCGAGGGCGACCTTGAACAGCAGGCCCCAGCAGAGCGCCATCGCCAGGTTGGACAGCGGCCCGGCCACGGCCACCAGCGCCATATCCGTCCGCGGCTTGCGGAAATTGCGCCAGTCCACCGGCACCGGCTTGGCCCAGCCGAACAGGAAGCCGCCGCCCAGGGCCAGCAGCATGCCCGGAACCAGCACCGTGCCCACCGGATCGACATGACGCAGCGGGTTCAGGCTCAGCCGCCCGAGCTTGTGAGCGGTGCTGTCACCCAGATAACGAGCCACCCAGCCGTGCGCAACCTCGTGCAGGGTGATGGCGAAAATAACGGGAAGCGCCCAGACGGCAATGGTCTGGACGATAGTCAGCGAGGAATCCATTGAGCGATTATACCGGGTGAGGGGCTGGGCGAATGACTCAATGTCATTCGCATGGCCCCGAACGCCCGGCCAGGGATGGCCGGGCCGGGCTTTCAGATAAGCGCCGAAGTCGCGCCAGGGACGGCCGCAGGGGATATCCGGTAAGAATCAGGCCTCGGCCAGGCCCAGGCTCGACACATCCCCCCGCCCCTGCCTGACCAGCACCGGGGCGTCTCCGGTCAGGTCGATCACCGTGGTCGGCTGCAGACCGCAGGGGCCGCCGTCCAGCACCAGGTCCACCTGCCGCTCCAGCTCGGCGCGGTAGTCGTTGGGATCGCTCACCGGCTCCTCGGCGTCCGGAAATTGCAGGGTGCAGCTCATCAGCGGCTCGCCCAGCAGCTCCAGCAGGGCCTGGGCCACCTTGTGCTCGGGCACGCGGATGCCGATGGTCTTGCGCTTTTCGTGCACCAGCCGCCGCGGCAGCTCGCGGGTGCCCTCCAGCACGAAGGTGTACGGCCCCGGCGTCAGCCCCTTGAGCAGGCGGTATTGCCAGTTATCGACCCGCGCATAGGTGGCGATCTCGGCCAGGTCGCGGCACACCAGGGTGAATAGATGGTGCCGGTCGAACTGGCGGATTTCGCGCATGCGCTCGGCCGCCCGCTTGTCGCCGAGATGACAGCCCAGGGCATAGCAGGAATCGGTGGGATAGGCGATGACGTCGCCCGCGCGCACGCGATCCGCCGCGCGCTGCAGCCAGCGCTTCTGCGGATCGATCGGATGCAGTTCCAGCCACTCAGCGGACATTCAGCAATTTTCGCAGATAATCGAACTGTCGTCGTTTGCGAGTTCGTCAAAGCCATCCTTGGCGAGGCTTCAGCGTCACTGGGAAACCCCGGCCCGGCCATCCTTGGCCGGGCGTTCGGAATCGCAGGCGATGACATTTAGTCATCGCCAAAACGCGATTCCTCACCCGACCGGCGGCACTTGCCGGATTCCCGCTTCACGGTAGATATAATTGGCCCATGAATGCATTGCTCGATCTGCTGCCCGTAGTCCTGTTCGGCATCACCTATTTCCTGCGCGGCATCTATACCGCCACGGCGGTGCTGATCGTCGCCTGCTTCGCCCTGGTGCTGCTGACCTGGCTGCGCACCCGCCGCGTGCCGAAGATGCAGCTGTTCACCGCCGTGCTGGCCGCGGTGTTCGGCGGCATGACCATCTACCTGCACGATCCCGAGTTCATCAAGCTCAAGTTCAGCCTGGTCTACCTGCTGTTCGCGGTAGCCCTGATCGGCAGCCATTTCGTCGGCGACAAGGTGCTGCTAGCGCGCATCCCGCAAGACGCGATCAAGCTGCCCGATGCGGTATGGCGCCGCCTCAGCGCGGCCTGGGCGATCTATTTTCTGTGCCTGGCCGGCGTGAACCTGTATATCGCGCAGAATTTCAGCGAGGCCTTCTGGGTCAAGTTCAAACTTGCCTGCGTGTTCCTGCCGGTGGTATTCATATTGCTGCAAGCGCCGTTCCTGGCGCGCTACCTGGAGTCCGATCCGGAAAACGACCATGCGCGTTGAACGTATCCGCCAGAAGCTGCAGGACGAGCTCAAGCCGATCCAGCTGCAGATCGACGACGAGGGCCACAAGCATGTCGGCCACGCCCATGCCGACGGCGGCCACTTCCGCGTCTTCATCGTCTGCACCGCGTTTTCGGGCAAGCCGCTGATCGCCCGCCACCGCATGGTCTACGAGGCCCTGAGCGAGCAGATGCGCGAGGAGATCCACGCCCTGTCGATCGTCGCGCGCGCGCCCGAGGAAGTGTCGGACGCCGGTTGAACCGCGTCAAAATCGTAGGTTGGGGTGAGCGCAGCGAACCCCAACAGCTTCAGCAAAGTTCGCGCAAATGTTGGGATTCGCTACGCTCATCCCAACCTACAAAGCCGCTGTTACATCGCCGGCGACAGCCAGGGCGAGTTCACCACATGCAGCGCCACCACCACCGCGCAGACCCATAGCCCGCGTCCGCCGAAGCTTTGCAGCCGGCGCGCGCGTACCAGGTAATAAGCGCTGCACAGCGCGATAAAACCCAGCTCGAACCACCACCAGCCGCTGGGCTGCCACAGCCAGATGCCGAAGCCCAGATGCGCCGCCGATCCCGGCCACAGGGCCAGGTCGCCCGGATGCATCAGCAGGTCGAGCAGAAAATGCGAGAACACGGCGAAGGCGATGGTCAGGACAACCAGGCGGCCGCGCTTGAGGAAGAATGCCGAGAACACGGCCGCCCACACCAGCGACATCAGCAGCGAGTGCGACCAGTCGATGTAGTCCAGCGAAAACCCCGGCGCTCGCCCGGGCGTTTCATGGATGCGCTCGATGCCGAGCAGCACGAACGGCGCGAACAGCAGATCGAGCAAGGTCACCCCGACCAGCAGGGCCGCGGTCGGCGCCTGCGGCACCCGCGCCTTGATCGCCAGTCCGGCGGCAAAATGGCCGGCGTACATCAGCCCTGCCCCTGCTTCTTGCGCGGCCGGTCGAGCCAGACCAGCAAGGGGATCGGCAGGGCGAAGCTGACGAAGCAGAGCAGGGCGAACATATTCGAGGTCATCGGATCGCTCCCAAAGCAACGGCATCTCGCGCAAAGACGCAAAGACGCCAAAAAAACAGCAAGGCGAAGATACAAGCTTGTTTTTACCTTTGCGTCTCCGCGTCTTTGCGCGAGATCGTTTGGGCTTTTATTAGCCGATCAGCGCCCGCAATCCGGCCAGATCGATCACCGTCACTCCCAGCTTCTCGGCCTTGGCCAGCTTGGAACCCGCCGCCTCGCCCGCCAGCAGGTAGTCGGTCTTGGCCGAGATGCTGCCTGAAACCTTGCCGCCATGCGCCTCGATCAGGGCCCCGGCCTCGTCGCGGCTGATGCCCGGCAGCGTGCCGGTGATGACCAGGGTCTTGCCGCTGAGCACACCGGTGGCGCCGGCCTTGGGCGGCGGCCAGTGGATGCCGGCATCGAGCAGAGCCCGGATCGCCTCGCCGTTGCGCGGCTCGGCGAAGAAATGGCCCAGATGCGCGGCGACAATCGGCCCCACGTCCGACACCTTGCGCAGCTCCGGATAGCGGTCCTTGGGTTTCACCGACTCATCGGCTTCGGTGAGCACATCCCGCTGCGCCGCTTTGACCAACGCATCGAGCGTACCGAAATGCCGCGCCAGGTCGCGCGCCGTGGTCTCACCCACGTCGGGAATGCCCAGCGCATAAAGGAAGCGCTCGAAGCGGCTGTCCTTGCTCTTCTCGATCGCGGCGACCACGTTCTCGGCCGACTTCTCGCCCATGCGCTCCAGCGCGGCCAGCTGCTCGGCATTGAGCTGGTAGATGTCCGCGGGCGTGCGCACCAGGCCGACGTCGATCAGCTGCGCCAGCAGCTTCTCGCCGAGGCCCTCGATGTCCATCGCCTTGCGCGACACGAAATGCTGCAGGGCGCCGTGCAGCTGGGCGCGGCAGGACAGGCCGTTGGTGCAGCGCGCGGCCACCTCGCCTTCGGCGCGTTCGACATGGCCGCCGCAGACCGGGCAGGTCAAGGGCAGCTCCACCTTGCGCGCGTCGGCGGGGCGCAGTTCCAGCACCACACCCTTGACCTCGGGAATGACGTCGCCGGCGCGGCGCACGATCACCGTGTCGCCGATGCGCACGTCCTTGCGCTCGACCTCGTCCATATTGTGCAAGGTGGCATTGGAGACGTTGGCGCCGCCGACGAACACCGGCTTGAGCCGCGCCACCGGCGTCAGCGTGCCGGTGCGGCCGACCTGGAATTCGACGTTCTCCAGCAAGGTCACCGCTTCCTCCGCCGGAAACTTGTGGGCAATGGCCCAGCGCGGCGCGCGCGATACCGAGCCCAGCTCGTCGCGTCCGGCCAGGTCGTTGAGCTTGTAGACCACGCCGTCGATGTCGAAGCCCAGGCTGGCGCGCCTGGCCTGCATCGCCTGGTAATAGCCGAAACAGCCGGCAACGCCCCGCACCACCTCGATCAGCTCCGACACCGGGAAGCCCCAGGCGCGCAGCTGCGCCAGCACCTCGGCATGGGTCTTCGGCGCCGTCCAGCCCTGCTGGAAGCCGACCGCGTAGGCGTACAGCGCCAGCGGGCGCGCGGCGGTGTTCTTCGGGTCGAGCTGGCGCAGCGAGCCGGCCGCGGCATTGCGCGGATTGACGTAGAGCTTCTCGCCTTTCGCCGCCGCCTCGGCATTCATGCGGTCAAAGCCGGCGCGAGGCAGATAGACCTCGCCGCGCACCTCGATGACTTTGGGAACCCGCTGCTTCTGCGTCTCCCGCAGGGCCAGCGGCAGCTTGCGGATGGTGCGCAGGTTGGCGGTGATGTCCTCGCCGGTCTCGCCGTCGCCGCGCGTGGCGCCCTGCACGAACACGCCATCCTCGTAGGTCAGGGAAACCGCCAGGCCGTCGAGCTTGGGCTCGGCCACGTAGTCGACCGCCTCCAGGCCCAGGCCCTCGCGCACGCGCCGGTCGAACTCGCCCAGCTCTTCTTCGCTGAAGCAGTTGTTGAGCGACTGCATCGGCTGCCGGTGCCGCACCGGCGCGAACTCCTTCAGCGCCGCGCCGCCGACCCGCTGCGTCGGCGAATCCGCCGTGCGCAACTCGGGATGTTGGCTTTCCAGTTCCTGCAATTCGCGGAACAGCCGGTCGTACTCGGCGTCCGGGATGCTCGGATCGTCGAGTACGTAGTAGCGGTGGTTATGTTCTTCCAGGGTGCGCCGCAGCTCGGCGGCGCGCTTGGCGGCGGTCACGTCGGCAGCGCTCACGTCAACAGCCGGGGAATCAGTTGTGCGCCGCCCAGGCTTCCACTTCCAGCTGCAGGTTGCGCGCGGCCCCGGGCGACAGCGGCTTGCGCTTGGCGTCGTAGACCTCGGCGTTGAGCGCGCGCGCCAGGCGCTCGGCGGTGGTGAGCATGTCGCGGATCGCTTCCGCCGGCTTCTGCGGACCGGGCAGCACCATGAACAGGGTCAGGCCCGGGGTGGAGAAATCGTCCGCCAGGGCCGGGTCCAGATGGCCCGGCTTGAGCAGGCTGGCGACGCTGAACACCGCCTCGCCCTTGAGCAGGCGGTGATAGATCTGCCGGGCGCCGAATTCCAGGTGCTGCGCGCGCAGCGCGTCGTGAATCTGGCCGCCGAGGATATGGGTGCCCTCGCGCTCGGCGATGAGCAGCGACACGATCTTCTCGCTCTTCTCGCCGGCTGCGGAAGCGGGCCTGGGCGCGACCGTCACCGTCGGGGTCTTGCGCATCCCGCTGCCGATCTCGATCGGCGCCGCGGCGGCGGCCTCGGGGTCCGCGGCGGGAATTTCGACGCCGGCGGCATCGAAGCTCGGCGCCACCCGGCGCGGCTTGCCCACGCCGAATTCGTCGAACTGCTGGTTCTCGCTGTTGAAGATGTCGAGCTGGCGGTCGCGGGCCTTGGCCGGCGGCAGCAGCGGCTCATCCGCTTCGCTGGAGCCTTCCATGGCGCGCCGGTCGCGGCGCGAATAGAGGTAGACGGCGATGACCGCCACCACGCCAAAAATCAGCAATGCCCACTGCAATGGACTCATTGTCGTCTATGCCTCAGCCCTAGCCTCATTTTGGCCTGCCAGCTGCACCGCCTGCTGCACGTCCACGCTGACCAGGCGCGACACGCCCGGCTCTTGCATGGTCACGCCGTGCAGGTGCTCAGCCAGCTCCATCGTGATCTTGTTGTGCGTAATGATAATGAATTGAACGTTTTGTGCCATTTCCCGCACCACTTCGCAGAAACGGCCCACGTTGGCATCATCCATCGGCGCGTCCACCTCGTCCATCAGGCAGAACGGCGCCGGGTTGAGCTGGAACAGGCCCAGCAGCAGCGCCACCGCCACCATCGCCTTCTCGCCGCCGGACAGCATCTGGATCGAGCTGTTGCGCTTGCCGGGCGGGCGCGCCATGACGCGCACGCCGGTTTCCAGCAGGTCGTCGCCGGTCAGCTCCAGGTAGGCCTCGCCGCCGCCGAACAGCTGCGGGAAGCGCGCCTTGAAGATCTCGTTGACCTTGTCGAAGGTGGTCTTGAAGCGCTCCTGCGTCTCGTTGTCGAGCTTGCGCATGGCGTCTTCCAGCGTGGTCAGGGCCTGGCTGACGTCGGCGTGCTGCGCGATCAGGTAGGCCTCGCGTTCGCGCCCCTCGTCCAGCTCCTGGATCGCCGCCAGGTTGATGGCGCCCAGGCGGTCGATGCGGCGGCCGATCTGCGCCACCTTCTCTTCCCATACCGTGGCGGTCGCGTTCTCGTCCAGCTCCGGCGCCAGTTCGGCGCGGCCGTAGCCGGTTTCGGCGAACTGCGCCTCCACCCCGTCGCGCCGCGCGCGCAGGTTCTCGAATTCCAGGCGCAGGCGCTGCAGGGCTTCCTGCGCCGCTTCCTTGCCGGCTTCGGCGGCATGCACCGTGCGCACCGCCTGGCTCAGCGCGGCTTCCGCCGCCGCCTGCCGGTCGCGCGCCAGGCGCAGGCGCTCGCGCACCGTCTGCACCGCGTCGCGCGCCGCCTCGACCTGGGCGGTCTGCTCGGCGATCGGCGTATCCAGTTCCTCGCCGGCGGCGCGGCGCGCGCTGCGCTGCGTTTCCGCCGCCTCGACCTGCTCGGCCAGCGAGCGCAGCGCCTGCTCCACCGCCGCCAGGGCGCTGTTGTGGCCGGCCAGCTGTACCTGGGTCTGGCCGCGCTGCTGCGCCGCGGATTGCGCCGCGCCGCGCGCCTGCTGCAAGGTTTCGCGGGCCGTCACCAGGGCGCGGTTGCGGTCGCCGCGCTCGACGTTGAGCCGCTGCGCCGTCTCCTCCAGGCCGACCAGGCGGGCGCGGGCCGTTTCCAGCTCCTCGCCCTGCTGGCTGGCCTGCGCCGCCAGCGCGTCGATTTCCTGGGTCAAGGAGCGCAGGCGCGATTCGGTCTGCTCCAGGCGTACCGCCTGGGCCTGACGCTCGGCCATGCGCTGCGCCTGCCGCATGCGCGACTGGTCGGTGCGCACCACCAGGCTGCGGCGCTCGTTTTCCATCTGTGTCTGGCGCGAGCGCAGCTCGTTCAGCTCCTGCTCGCGCGTCTGCACCGCATGGCTGTGCTCTTCCACCTGGGTCTTGAGCTGCTTCAGCAGCAGGCCACGGGCGATGACGCCGGAATGCGCAGGGTCGAGGCGCGGATAGCGCAGCCAGGAACGGCCGCGCCAGACGCCGTCCGGCGTGATGACCGAGCCGCCCGGGGTCAGATGGGCGGCGATGCGGATGGCGTCTTCGGCATCGTTGGCGGTCTGGATATGGGACAGCCAGTCGAGCACGGCGGCCGGACCGGTGACCTTGGCCGCCAGGGTGCCCGCTTCCTCGGCGAAGCCGGCTTCGCCATGCAGCAGCAGGGCGCCGGCCTTGGGGCCGACCGGCTGGGCACGCTGCATCTCGCTCCAGTCCGGCAGCAGCGGCGCCTGCAACAGGCCGCTGAGCACGTGTTCGACGGCCGCTTCCCAGCCGCTTTCGACCTGCAGCGCCGAAGCCAGGCGCGGCAACTCGGCCCAGTTGTGGGTGCGCAGCCAGCCGGTCAGCTCGGCATCGTCCTCGCGCAGGGCCGCCTGCTGCAGGGTCTCCAGCGAGGCGAAACGGCCGCGCGCGCTTTGCAGCGCCTGCCGCGACTCGTGCAGGGCGGTTTCCACCGCGGCGCGCTGGTCGCGCAGGGCCTGCAGCTCGCGGTCGGCGTTCTGCAGCTTGGCCTGGGCCTCGCCCAATTCTTCATCGAGCGTGGCCAGCTCGGCCTCGGCATCGGCCAGCGAAGCCTGGATCGGCGCGGCATCGAGGCCGCCGCGCTCGCCCTGCAGGCGGCGCAGGCGCTCGTCGATCTGCACGCGGGCCCGGTCCAGGCCCTGCACATGGACGCGCTCGCCTTCGGCTTCCAGCAGCGGCGCCTGCGAGCGCTGCGAAAACTCCTCCCAGCGCCCCTGCTCGTCGACCAGGCCCTGCTCGGACTCGGCCAGGCGGTACTGGGCTTCCTGTTCCTGCGCCTCGGCGGTGGCGACGCGCGCCTGCGCCGCACTGACCGACTCGGTCAGGCCGTGCTGGCGCTGCTGTTCCTGCTGGCGGCGGCGCAGCAGCTCGGCCAGGGCCGACTCCAGCTGCTCCAGCTCGCGCACCCGCAGGTTCTTCATCTCGCGGGCGTGGGCCAGGTTCTGCTCCTGGCGGGCCAGGGCGACTTCCGCCTCGTAGACCTGCGCCTGCTCGGCATTCAAAAGGGCGCCGGCTTCGCGCAGGCCGCCATCGTGGGCGCCGCGCGCTTCTTCAGCCGCCACCACGGCGGCGCGGGCCGCCTCGAGCTGCTGCTCGTGCTCGGTGATGGAGGTTTCCTGCACCACCGCCTGGGCATCCAGGGCGCGCAGGCGCAGCAGCAGCACTTCCGCTTTAAGCCTGCGTTCTTCTTCCTTGAATTGCTTGTACTTTTCGGCGTTGGAGGCCTGCTTGGCCAACACTTCGAGTCTTGCCGTAAGTTCACCCTGCAAGTCCTGAAGACGAGACAGGTTTTCGCGGGTCTGGCGAATGCGGGACTCGGTTTCGCGGCGGCGCTCGCGGTACTTGGAGATGCCGGCGGCTTCCTCCAGCCACTGCCGCAATTCCTCCGGCTTGGCCTCGACCATGCGCGAGACCATGCCCTGCTCGATGATGGCGTACTGGTTCTTGCCGCCCAGGCCGGTGCCGAGGAACAGGTCGGTGACGTCGCGCTTCAGGCACTTCTGGCCGTTGAGGAAGTATTGCGAGCCGCCGTCGCGGGTCAGCTCGCGCTTGACCGCGATTTCGGCGTACGCCGCATAGGGCCCGGTGATCTGGAAATCGCTGTTGTCGAACTGCAGTTCGACGCTGGCGCGGCCGGCCGGCTTGCGCGTGCGCGAGCCGTTGAAGATCACGTCCTCGGTTTCGGTGCCGCGCAGATTCTTGATGCTGGTTTCGCCCAGCACCCAGCGCACCGCATCGATGATATTGGACTTGCCGCAGCCATTGGGGCCGACGACGGAGGTGAGCCTGCTCGGCAACGGCAGGCTGCTCGGGTCAACAAATGATTTGAACCCGGCGAGCTTGATTCCGGATAAGCGCATTTACGGCTTTGAGATGTTGGGGCTGGGGCGGTGCCAGAAGCCCGCCCGAGTCATGAATTCTGGAAAGGGCTTAGTGTAAAGGATTGCAGCCCTGTGAACAGCCGGTTCCCGGCACCCGGACAAAATTGGCAAAATAGCGCTTATGCCGACAAAACCCAGCAAAACGCTCGAAACCTTCCCCAACCCGAACCCCGGCCGCGACTTCGTCATCCGCATGCGCATGCCTGAGTTCACCTGCCTGTGCCCGATGACCGGCCAGCCGGACTTCGCCACCTTGTACCTGGAATACATCCCGGCGAAAACCTGTGTCGAACTCAAATCGCTCAAGCTCTACATCTGGAGCTTTCGCAACGAGGGCGCCTTCCACGAAGCGGTGACCAACCAGATCCTCGACGAGCTGGCCGCCGCCACCAAGCCGCGCTTCATGCGCCTCACCTCGGTGTGGAACGTGCGCGGCGGCATCTACACCCATGTGGTGGCCGAGCACCGCGGCCGCGGCTGGAAGCCGGAAACGGCGCTACCGCCGGCAGCCTGGCACGTCGACCCCACCGGAGCCGGACAGACACCCGGCTGATGGACCTCTCGGCCCCGGTTGATCTGTACTGCGAGCGGCTCGGGCCTGGCCTGTTCGCGGAGCCGCTCAACGCCCTGTCCAACCTCGCCTTCCTCGGCGCCTCGGCCTGGCTGCTGCTGCTGCGGCCGGGCGCCGACAGCAGCCCCTGGTACGGACGGGTGCTGGCGGTGCTGCTGTTCCTCATTGGCCTGGCCAGCCTGTCGTTTCACCTGTTCGCCACGGTCGGCACCGAGATGCTCGACGTGCTGTCGATCGCCCTGTTCATCTACTGCTTCGTCGCCTGCTTCTTCCGCCGTCACCTCGGCTGGCCCTGGTGGCTGGCCGTACTGGCCATGCCCGCCTTCGCCGGCTTCAGCCGGCTGCTCGAGATGCCCTTCGCCAAGGGCGCACTGAACGGCTCGGTGAGCTACCTGCCGCCGATCGCCGCACTGCTGCTGATGGCGCTGGCGCTGCTGGCGACGAAGCGCCCCGGCGGCGGCAAGCTGGCGGCCGCGGCGGCGATCTTCCTGGTCTCGCTGACGCTGCGCACCATGGACCAGGCCTGGTGCCTGAAACTGCCGATCGGCACGCACTGGATGTGGCACTGCCTCAACGCGGTGACGCTGCTGCTGGTCACGCTGAGTCTGGACCGGCCGGCGCCGCCGGATTCCGCTGGAGCCGCGACATGAGTTTTTCCGAATTGCTGGAATGGCAGTGGAGCCGCTACGCGGCCAATCACCGCAACCGCAACAACCTGCTGATCCACCTCGTCACCGTGCCGCTGTTCTGGATCGGCGCGGTGAATTTCGTGGTGCCGCTGATATTCGCGGGAATGGTGCATGCCCTAGGCGGCGCCATCCTGATGGCGGTGGCGTTGTTCGTCCAGGCCAAGGGCAACGAGATGGAACGCAGGACGCCGGAACCGTTCAAGGATGCGCGCGACTACGTGCGGCGCGTGCTGGCCGAGCAATTCGTCACCTTCCCGCGCTTCGTCATCAGCGGCGGCTGGTGGCGCAACTTCAACGCTGCGGGCTAGCCCGCGTGTAGCGGATAGAACAGCACGGCCAGCAGGACCAGACCGCTGTACATGCCGATCTCCAGCGTTTCGCTGATCGGCTGGATGCGCCGCAGCGCGCCCCAGATATGGACCAGCACCATCATCAGGCCGACGGCGAGCAGCACCTGGAAGGTGAACACCAGCCCTTCGCCGTTGAGACCGGCGCGCAGCATCAGCACCTCGACGATCAGGATGAAAGCGCCGAGGCAGCGGCCGAAATAGATTGTCAGATCACGCTCCTGCGGGATGCGCCAGCCGAACCAGCGCGCCCAGGTCAGCGGCACCAGAAAGATCGGCAGGGCAAACACGATGCTGGTGATGCAGACGATGGTCAGCAGGAAAGCCTGGCTGTGAGCGCTCCAGAGTCCGAACATGGTCAACGCCCTCAATCCAGGTCCGCGGCCAACGCCGCGCGTACCGCCGCGGAAACCTCGACCGTCGCAGTGTAGAGCGGATGATCGACGCCGAAGCGCAGAGCAGCGCCAGCCTTGATTGCCTGGGCTGAAGCGGCATCCAGTTCGAAACGCAGGAAATGCACCGCCGAGGTCTTGGTCTCGTTGGCGCGGTCCATGTCCTCGTCGGCGATGGCGGCGATGCGCGGCCCCTCGCCCACCTGCGCCCAGATCAGATCCTCGATGCCCTTGAGCTCGGCCAGATGCTGCGCGCGCTCCACCGGGTCCTCGTATTCGATCAGGCAGGTCGCCTTCCAGTTGCCGCCGTCGGGAATCAGCGGGTTGTAGGCGCCGAGTTCCTCCTCGATGGCGGTGCGCTCGAAGATGCGCTCGATGCGCAGCATCTCCTGCACCTGGTACTGGATGGTGAGCCGGTCCTCGAACAGCAGGGTCAGATGCGCGCCGATATGCAGCTTGCGGTTCTTCTTGTGCTCCAGCACGCGCTTGCGGAAGGCCGGGCGCTCCCCGGCATAGTCTTCCAGCTTCATCAGGTCGGCGACGCTCAATGGCTTCATATGTATTCCTGGATCCCGGCCCCTCGACAGGCTCGGGACATGCTTGCGCCGGGATGACGCTGCGCGTCAAATCCCGTAAGCCCGGCGCAGCAGCGAGATCGGATGCGCCGGGGCGTTCTGGTGATCCTTCATGCCGTGAGCGATGTGGTCGGCCGCCATGGGGCAGTCGCTGGACACCACGTCCGGGGCGAACTTCTCGGCGCGCGAGGACACCGGCCGCGCAATCTTCATCGACAAGGCATAGGTGTCGTTGCGCAGACCATAACTGCCGTCATGGCCGGAGCAGCGCTCGATGAATTCCAGCTCGGTGCCCGGAATCAGCGCCAGCAGTTCCTTGGTCTTGGGGCCGATGTTCTGCACCCGCTGGTGGCAGGGCGCATGGTAGGCGACGCGGCCCAGCGCATTGACGAAGGTGGTCTTGAGCAGCCCGGCCTTGTGCCGCTGCATCAGATACTCGAAGGGATCGAAGATGCCGCGCTTCACCGCCTGCACCTGCGCATCCTCGGGGTACATCAGCGGGATTTCCTGGCGGAACATCAGCACGCAGGAGGGGATCGGCGCCATCAGGTCCCAGCCCTCGGCCACCGCCTGGGCCAGCACCGGCAGATTGTCCTGCTTGTAGCGGTCCACCGACTGCAGGTCGCCCAGCTCCAGCTTGGGCATGCCGCAACAGCTCTCGCGCTCGACCAGCTTCACCTCGATGCCGTTATGGCGCAGCACCACCACGAGGTCTTCCACCACCTGCGGCATGTTGTAGTTGCCGTAGCAGGTGACGAAGACCGCCACCTTGCCGCGCGTGGTGCCGGCCGACTGCGGCGCAACCTCGTGCGGCGACAGCTTGCCGACGCGGCGACGCGCGGTGTTGCTGTGGAATTCGGGCAGGTGCGCCTCGGGGTGCACGTCGAACAGCTTGCTCACCAGCTTGCGCACGGTCGGGCTGCGGTTCGCCGCATTGGCCGCCTCGGTGATCACGGGAATGCTGGCCAGCTTGCCGAAAGCAGTGGTATTGGTCAGGCGCTGGCGCGCGGCGGGCACTTCGCCCTTGCGGAACTCCACCGCCTTGGCGCGCAGCATCAGGTGCGGGAAATCGACATTCCACTGGTGCGGCGGCACGTAGGGGCACTTGGTCTGGTAGCACAGGTCGCACAGGTAGCACTGCTCGACCACCTTGCCGTAGTCGGCCTTGGCGATGCCGTCCACTTCCATGGTGGACGAGTTGTCGACCAAGTCGAACAGCGTCGGGAAGGCCTGGCACAGACTGACGCAGCGGCGGCAGCCGTGGCAGATGTCGTAGACCCGCTCCAGCTCGCTGTGCAGCGCCGCCTCGTCGTAGAACTCCGCCTCGCGCCAGGCCAGAGGGTGACGAGTCGGCGCGCTGAGGCCGCCCTCGCCCGCTCCGGGGCCCCGAGAAGGCGTACTCGCCGGCTGCAACGTTCGCGGCGGTTCGCTCATTGCGGTTTCTCCCGGTTCCAAGCGATCCCAAAAGCAAATCAGCAAACGTCATACCGGCGAAAGCCGGTATCCAGAGGTTCCGAGCGCGTCCTCAACTTGCCCTGGATTCCGGCTTTCGCCGGAATGACGAGTTATTTCATTATCTGGGACAAAACTGACATCGGACGGCTCCGCCGCGAGGCGAAGCCGTCTCAACAATCAACCCAGCTCGCTCAGCGCCTTGCTGAAGCGGTTGGCGTGCGAGCGCTCGGCCTTGGCCAGGGTCTCGAACCAGTCCGCAATTTCGTCGAAGCCTTCGCTGCGCGCGGTCTTGGCCATGCCCGGGTACATATCGGTGTACTCGTGGGTTTCGCCGGCGATCGCCGCCTTGAGGTTGTTCGAAGTGCTGCCGATGGGCAGGCCGGTGGCGGGATCGCCACTCGCTTCGAGATATTCCAGATGGCCATGGGCATGGCCGGTTTCGCCTTCCGCGGTGGAGCGGAACACGGCGGCGACATCGTTGTAGCCCTCGACGTCGGCCTTCTGCGCGAAATACAGATAACGCCGGTTGGCCTGCGATTCACCCGCGAAAGCGGCCTTGAGGTTTTCTTCGGTTTTCTTGCCTTTGAGCGACATTTTGCGCGTCCTCCAGTGTGCTACCTATCCGTATGCCGTTGGGTTTCTTGCACGATGCCGCTTGTCCCGCAGCTTGAGCGGACCCTAGCGCGGCGTCCGTTTCAAAGAAAATGAATTCTTCGTATCAGCAACATAGGCGGCGACTATTGCAGCCGGGTGACGCGCACGCCGCACGGCGCCGGCACCCGCCTATTTCTTCTTGCCCAGCTTCTGGATGATGTCGGCGGCGGCCTTTTCGGACTTCTGCTGCAACTGCCTGCGCTTGCCCGCATCCAGCTTCACCACCTTGCCGCTGCTCCGCCCCCGGCCCAGGGACTGGCGGATCATGGGGATGATGCGCCAGGCGCGGTGCCCGTCCATCGGTCCGATCGGCAGCAGGGCCACGATCATCAGGAACAGGTTCCAGCGCGTGAACACCATCAATACCGGCGCGGCGAACACCTCGACCTCGCGGCTGGCGACATCCGGCAAGACATATTCCGCAGCCAGGGCCAGCAGCAGGATCAGGAATTGCGCGCCCACCCCGGACCAGGCGATGAGCACGTCGTCGCGCGGCGTGCGCGGATAGTCGTGCGAGGTTTCGCCATGCAGGCCGCTGAGGGTGATGCCCTGCACCGACAGGCCGCGCCGGCGCGCCATGAGGGCATGACCGGATTCGTGCGCCACCAGCAGCACGAAATAAGCCGCCGAGGCGATCAGGGCAGCAAGCCAGTCGCCCAACATCAACCACAGCCAGGGCAGCGCCAGCAGCACGGTCCAGTGCATCGACACCGGAATGCGCGCCCATCTGCCCAGATACCAGTAATTCTCCATCCGCCATTTCCCGTCAGGATCCGCAGGCCAGGCCCGCCGTCCTAGGCTAGCAGAGTCGCGCGCTCACGAGACTGTTGCAGGGGGAGGCATAGGGATACCGGAACTCACTCCACAATGTCCCCTCTCCCTGCGAAGCGGGGAGAGGGCCAGGGTGAGGGGCGCCGGCGAAGCCGGCTCGCGCCATAGAATGCAAGCGTCCGCGAGTTTGAAAGACCCCCTCTCCCTGTCCCTCTCCCCCACATTCGTGGAGGAGAGGGGATTGATGGGATAGGCTTCAGCCTCAGGCGAACAGCTTGCCCGGATTCATCATCCCCTGCGCATCGAACTCGCGCGCCACGGCGCGGATCAGGTCCATGCCCAGCGGCCCCTTCTCCGCCTCCAGGTAAGGCGCATGGTCGACGCCGACGCCGTGCTGGTGGCTGATGGTGCCGCCGCTGGCGACGATGGCCTCGGACACGGCGCGCTTGAGCTTGACCCAGCGCGCGTGGTTTTCCTCGTAGCTCGGGGCGGCGCGGAAGACGAAGGTCGAATAGATGCTGCAACCCTGGCGATAGACATGGGACAGGTGGGTGAAGGCATGCACCCGCTCACCCTCGCCTTGCAGGGCCTGGCGCGCCGCCTGCTCGATCGCCTGCATGGCGGCGCCGGCCTGCGGCCAGTTGACGGCGGTTTCGGCGGAATCGGCGGCATAGCCGGCGCGCCACAGGGCATTGCGCATGTAGGGGCCGTGGAAGCGCTTGGACGACCAGGCCTTGCCCATGACCTTGCCGGCGTGCACGCCGCGGCACTGCTTGGCGATGGCCAGGGCCTCGCGGCGGCTGCGCAGAACGTCGCGGTTGAGGCCGGTGAAGCCGATCATCAGCATCACCGGCTTGACCCCGGAACCGCGCAGGCGCAGGTAGCGCTTGAGCCAGGCGATGGTCTTTTCGTGGCCGGCCAGGGTCAGCTGGGTTTCGGTCTCCACCGGATTGCTCAGGCGCAGCATCGACAGGGGGATGTCCTGCTGCACCATCAGGCGCACCGCGTCGACGCCCAGGTCCCAGGTGGGAAAGAACACCGCGTGGAAATCCTCGCGCTCCGGCAGCGGCCGGATGCGCAGCGTCGCCTCGCTGAGCAGGCCGATACGGCCCTCGCTGCCGAGCACGCATTCGCGCAGGTCGGGGCCGGCGCTGGAGGCGGGATGGCCGCCGACGCGCAACTCGCCGCGCGGCGTCGCCAGGCGGCCGGCGGCGAACAGCTGCTCGATGCGCCCGTAACGCAGCGACTGCTGGCCGCTGGAGCGCGCCGCCACCCAGCCGCCGATGGTGGAGTATTCGTAGGACTGCGGAAAATGGCCGAGCAGGAAGCCGCGCTGCGCCAGCTGCGCCTCCACCTGCGGGCCCGGCGTGCCGGCGCCGAAGCGCGCCAGCAGCGAGGTTTCATCCAGGTCCAGCAGGCGGTTCATGCGCTCCAGCGAGATATTCACCACCGGACAGTCCGAAGCGGGCACCTGCAGATGGCCGACCACACTGGTGCCGCCGCCATAGGGGATGACCGTCGCGCCGAGCCGCTGTGCGCCGGCCAGGGCCGCAGCCGCCTCTTCATGCGTGGTGGGCAGCGCCACGCCGTCGGCCACCGGACCGATGCGGCCGAAGCGCAGGGCGATCCAGTCCGGAAAACTCTGGCCGCGCGCGCGGCGCAGACGCAGCTCCGGGCCGGTGTCGAACAGCGTGCCCGCCAGCAGGCGCGAAGCCGGCACGGCCGCCAAGGCGTCGGACAGCGTGGCGTCGCGGCTCGGCGTGCCGGGCCCCAGCACCTGCAACAGGAAGGCACCGGCGCTTTCCCCCAGCGCATCCTCGTGCCCTTCCTCACCCCAGCCGTTCCATGACCTCATCCGTTCCTTGCCTGTCGTGCATGCCCTGGCGGGCCCCGCGCAAGTTAGCATGCGCAATATGGCAGTTGTGAGAGACCCGAAACGGGTCCATTCGCGAGGCTTGGCGCGACTGCCCGGCCATACACTGCTCGGGATCCGTTCCCCGCGTTTAAAGTAGCGGGATGAGTGTCACCGTCCCCTACCGCGGCCGCTTCGCCCCCACCCCTTCCGGCCCCCTGCACCTTGGCTCCTTGCTGACCGCCCTGGCCAGCTACCTGCAGGCGCGCGGCGCCGGCGGCAGCTGGCTGCTGCGCATCGACGACCTCGATACGGAACGCAGCCGCCCCAGGCATATCGACGCTATCCTGCATCAGCTCGAAGCGCATCAGCTGTTGTGGGACGAGCCGCCGCGCCTGCAATCGCGGCATGTGCCCGAGTACGAAGCAGCCTTCGGGCAGCTGCATGACCTCGGCCTGCCCTACCCCTGCGCCTGCACGCGGGCGCAGCTGGCGCGGGATTCGCTGCCGGGCGTCGACGGTCCGGTCTACGCCGGTACCTGCCGCGACAGCGCGCCCATGGCGGAGCGCCTGGCCTGGCGGCTGCGCGCCGGCGAGGGCGGGCTGCGCCTGGAGGATGCCTGGCAAGGCGCGCTGCAACGCAGCCTGCAACGGGACATCGGCGACTTCGTGGTGCGGCGCGCCGACGGCCAGATCGGCTACCAGCTCGCCTGCGTGGTGGATGAAGCGGCGCAGGGCATCACCGAGGTGGTGCGCGGCGCCGACCTGATCGGTTCCAGTTTCCGCCAGCTGCGGCTGCAGGCCTTGCTGGGCCTGGCCACGCCGGACTACCGACACCTGCCGCTGCTGCTGGATGCCGCAGGGCGCAAACTGAGCAAGCAGAATCACGCGCCGCCGATCGCCTCGAGGGAGGCCGGGAACAATCTGCATGACTGCCTGGAGCTGCTGGGCCAAGCCCCGCCGCCAGCCCTGCGCGGCGCCGCGGCCGGCGAAGTGATGCGCTGGGGACAGGCGCAATGGAAAGCGCAAAAGGTACCGGCAGGGCTGCAAATGCCGCCTGGCCCGATTAATAACTAGGCTTTGTCCCTCGCGCCCTTGGTGAAGAGACTATCATCTGTCATGCTTGATCTTGCTTAACCCAGTTGCAACATAGCGAAACGCATGAACGACATCCGCGTCATCAAGAAATACCCGAACCGCCGGCTCTACGACACCAACGTCAGCCGCTACATCACGCTCGAAGAAGTGCGGCAGCTGGTGTTGAGCAATGTGAAATTCCGGGTCGAGGACAAACGCACGCGCGAGGACATCACGCGCAGCATCCTGCTGCAGGTGATCTCGGAACAGGAGGAAGGCGGCAACCCGATCTTCAGCTCGGAGCTGCTGACCCATATCATCCGTTTCTACGGCGACCCGATGCAGACCAGCATCAGCCGCTACCTGGAACTGTCGATGCAGCTGTTCCTGGACCAGAACCACAACTTCGCCGAACAGCTGCGCGGCCTGCTGGGCAAGGCGGAGCACCCGGTGCAGCGGCTGAAGGACATCGCCGACCGCCAGGCGCCGATCTGGCGCTCGGTGCGCCGCGAGTTCCTGAAGAGCCTGTCGCGCGCCAAGGTGATCAAGCCGCTGCTGGAACGCGAACGCAGCGACGAGGAAGTCTAGGGGCTCGATCCGCCGGGGGCATGGTCTGCGGCGGAAACGCCATCCGCCGAACAACGCGGGCCGCCCCTCCAATCGATCGATCAATCGCCGCTGTTGTAACCGCGGCGAGGCGCTCTAAAACGCGGCGTTCCTGCTCCATCCGGGAAGACACAATTCCGTCTTGCCGCTATGTCCTTGATCTTGAACGGGCGTTCGTTCACGGACATAAAAGGCGCCTTGTTAAAGTGCAATGGAAATTGTGACGAGGACCTCATGCGGCCCCAACAACCCCATCAAGATATTGAATTTATTATATTTTTATAAATTCTGATTTCTTGACAGCCTTAGGGAGCTGCACCTATACTGCACTGCAACATAAAGCACGCAATACGCAGTGTCTAAAAATTATGATTAGTTGACACTGCGGAAGTCTCCTCCAGAAAGGCCTTGCGCCTTTCTCGCACCTTGCCCCCTAAAGTCTTAGGGGGTTTTTTTTGCTCGGTCGATTCTGCGCCTGTGGCGGCAGCAATCGGGACGGCCTCTCAGCCGTCCCGAATTGTGACCAAAAGCGTGACGCAGATCAAGTCCGCGTCAAATCCTGCCAAATTACGCCGGCCAATTAAGCCGGGTTGACGTCCACGGCCTTCATCGACAGGCGGATGCGGCCCTGCTTGTCGATTTCCAGCACCTTGACCCGTACCACCTGGCCTTCCTTGAGCTCGTCGGCGACGTTGTCGACGCGCTTCTCGGAGATCTGCGAGATGTGCACCAGGCCGTCCTTGCCGGGCAGGATGGTGACGAAGGCGCCGAAATCCATCAGCTTGG
>Ga0302314_10003516_pt1 | contig 28858 bp, 23 predicted proteins | sample III_Palsa_N2_3_FD_200533 | JGI IMG/M metagenome (GOLD analysis project Ga0302314, IMG submission 200533) | Peat permafrost microbial communities from Stordalen Mire near Abisko, Sweden - III_Palsa_N2_3 | ecosystem: Environmental > Terrestrial > Soil > Palsa > Peat permafrost | place: Sweden...
CCAAATGCTTCGTCAGCCAGCCGACGCTGTCGGCGCAGCTGCGCAAACTCGAGCAGTACCTGGGCGTGCAGCTGATCGAGCGCCGCCCCCGCCGCGTGAGCCTGACCGAAGCCGGCGAGGAGGTCGCGGCGCGCGCGCGCGGCATGCTGGAGAGCAGCGACGCCATCGTCGCGCTGGCGCAGACGCGGCGCGATCCGCTCGCAGGGCAACTGCGCCTGGCGCTGCTGCCGACCATCGGACCGTATCTGCTGCCGCAGATCGCGCTCAAGATTCGCAAAGCCCTGCCGAGACTGGAACTGATGCTGTACGAGTATCAGACCGAATCGATGCTCGAGCGGCTGCACAATGGCGAGATCGACGTCGGCGTGCTGGCGCTGCCGGTGCACGATCAGACGCTGATGACGCGCGAGCTATACGAGGAGCCGTTCGTGCTGGCGCTGCCCGAGTCGCATCGGCTGGCAGCGCGCGCGCAGGTGCGAACCGAGGATCTGAACGGCGAAACCCTGCTGCTGCTCGAGGACGGCCACTGCCTGCGCGATCAGGCGCTGGCGGTATGCGCCCGCAGCAGCGTGCACGAGAAGCAGGATTTCCGCGCCACCAGCATCGAGACGCTGCGGCAGATGGTGGCCGCCGGCGTCGGCGTCACGCTGCTGCCCACGCTCGCCAGCCGCGGCGCCTACGGCAGTGCGCGCGGTATGACCACGCGAGCGTTCGCGAAGCCGGTTCCGAGCCGGCGCATCGGCGCGATCTGGCGCAAGAGCAGCGCGCGTGCCGCCGCCATCAACGCAGTATGCGATCAGATCGTGCGTCATAGCGGTCTGTCATGAAGCGCCGCCGCCACCACGAGATCTCGGTGCACGACCGCTTGTGCTGGCCTGCGGGCGAGCTCGAGCGGGCGCTGGCCAGCGGTGCGCATCGGCGTGAGCTGGCGGCGTATCTGGGCGCGGGCGAATATCAGCTGCTGCACACTCTGGCGCGCGCCAGCGCGCGCGCCCGGCGCCGGGCCTCGTACCCCAGAATTTATCTGCTGCCCGGCATCATGGGCTCGCAGCTCGGACACTGGCACCTTCGCGGCCAGCCCGCGGATCTGCTGTGGCTGGACCCCAGCGATATCGTGCGCGGGCGGCTGGCGGAGCTGCGCTGGGGAGCCGATACCGAGCTCGAGCCGCTCGGCGGCATCGTCTACAGCTATCTGGCACTGAAGCTGCGTCTGGAGGCGGCGGGCTTTGAAGTGATCCTGTACGACTACGACTGGCGCCAGGATCTGTCGCTGCTGGGCACGCAGCTGGCGGCCCGTCTGCACGCCGACAGCAGCGGCTCGCTGGCGTTGATCGGCCACAGCATGGGCGGTCTGCTGGCGCGCGCGGCTCTGACTCACTGCCCGGATCATGCTGCCGGCGCGCGCATCACGCGCATCATCGGGCTCGGCACTCCGCACGGCGGCTCGATCGCCGCAGTGCAAGCGCTGCGCGCCACCTACCCGGTGGTGTGCCGGCTGGCGGCCCTCGATGGCAAACACGATGCCGAGACCCTGAGCCGCGAGGTATTCAATACCTTCCAGAGCGTCTATCAGCTATTGCCCGTGGACAGTGGCCGGCTGGATCTGTTCGATCCCCGTTCATGGCCGCAGCGCGGGGTGACCCCCGACGCGGCGCTGCTGGCCGCCGCGCGCGGCTTTGCCGCGCACCTGGCCCCGGCCGATGCGCGCTTCGCCTCGATCATTGGCACCGGCCAGCGCACGGTCACCGGCCTCGAGCGGCGCGGCGGCCAGTTTCATTACGAGATCAGCGCCGCCGGCGACGGCACGGTGGCGGCAGTGCGAGCCACACTGCCGGGTGCGACCAACTACTACCTGCGCTGCGAACACAGCGAGCTGCCACGCAGTGAGCTGGTGGCTGCGACGCTGATCGATCTTGTGCGTACCGGCCGCACGCGGCGGCTGCCGCAGCGGGTCGTGGTCGGCACCGGCCGCTATGCGCACGTCAGCGATGCGCAGCTGCGCCGAAGCTTCGCGCGCAAGATCGACTGGCATGGTCTGCGCACCGCCGAGCGACGGCGCTATTTCGCGCGGCTGAACGCGCCGCCGCCGCTGTACTGGCCGTCACGGCGCTGACCGAGCGCGAGCCGTCGCGCACGCAATGCGAGATTCCGCGCAGCTGCGTGCAGAATTTGTAAAGCGGCTGTGCGATCCTGCGCGCCCATGAACCGAACCGAGCCCTTTGCCTTCGTACGCGATCTGGCCACGCGCTGGGACGCGATCGCCATCGTGGTGGTGATTGGCATCCTGACTTTCTTCGCCGAGGCCAGTCGCGGGCTGTTCGCGCCGATCTCAGGACTCACCGCGGCGCCGCTGTCGCTCGACCCGGTGCACCTGCCGGTGTACGCGGCCCGCACCACGCTACGCATGTTCACGGCTCTGGTGTTCTCGCTGCTGTTCACCTTCACCTACGCCACCTGGGCAGCCAAGAGCGCGCGCGCCGAGAAGCTGCTGGTGCCCGTACTCGACATCCTGCAGTCGGTGCCGATCCTCGGATTCCTGTCGGTGACGGTGGTGTTCTTCATGTCGCTGGTGCCCGGGCGAGTGCTGGGCGCCGAATTCGCCTCGATTTTCGTGATCTTCACCAGCCAGGCCTGGAACATGGCCTTCAGCTTCTATCAGTCGCTGCGTACGGTCCCCGACGAGCTGTGTGAATGCTGCGGCTCATTCCGGCTCTCGCCATGGATGCGCTTCTGGCGGCTGGAAGTGCCGTTCGCCATGCCGGCGCTGCTGTGGAACATGATGATGTCGATGTCCGGGAGCTGGTTCTTCGTGGTCGCCTCCGAGGCCATCGTCGTGGGCCACACCAACATTGCGCTGCCGGGCGTCGGCTCCTACATAGCGCTCGCGATCGAGCAGGGTAATCTGCACGCGATCGGCTGGGCGATCGCCACCATGCTGGTCGTGATCCTGCTCTACGATCAGCTGATATTCCGGCCATTGGTGGTCTGGGGCGATCGCTTCCGCATCGATCAGGAGCAGGGCGGCCGGGCGCCGCATTCGTGGGCGCTGACCATGATGCAGCGCTCGCGCATCATGAGCGGACTGCGCACCATGTTTTTTGCGGTCGTGCGCTGGACCAGCCGCAGGACCCCGCGGCCGCAGGTGCTGGCGACGCTGGCGCGCGCCGGCACCGGCCGGCGCACCGACCTGCTGTGGTTTGTAGTGCTGTGTCTGGTGGTCGGACTGGCGCTCTGGCGCATCGCGCGCATGCTGTTTGGCGAGACATCGGCGCATGAGGCACTGCAGGTCGCGGGCCTGGCCGCCATCACGCTGTTGCGCGTGATGATCCTGATCGCGCTGGCAAGTGCGTTGTGGGTGCCGATCGGCATCTGGGTGGGCCTGCGGCCGCGCGCCACACAGATCGTGCAGCCGGTGGAGCAGGTCCTGGCGGCGTTCCCGGCCAATCTGCTGTTTCCGGCGGCTGTGTTCGGCATCGTGACCTGGAAGCTCAATCCCGATCTGTGGCTCAGTCCACTGATGATTCTGGGCACACAGTGGTACATCCTGTTCAACGTGATCGCTGGTGCTTCGGCGATGCCGGTGGAACTGCGCTACGCGGCGCAGAATTTCGGCGTCACCGGATCGCTTTGGTGGCGCAAGATCGCGCTTCCGGGCGTACTGCCATACTACGTGACCGGCGCCATCACGGCCTCGGGCGGCTCCTGGAACGCCGCGATCCTGGCCGAGCTCGCCAGCTGGCGTAACGTCGAGGTCAAGGCCCACGGCATCGGTGCCTACATCGCCGAGGCCACCACGGCCGGCGATTTTCACCGCATCATTCTGGGCATCGCCACCATGAGTCTGTTCGTGGTCGCGATCAATCGCGTGTTCTGGCGGCCCCTGTACTATTACGCCGAACGCAAATTTCGCCTGACCTGAAACCGGAGGCCGCGCGCATGAATTCAGTCATGAGTCACACCGAAGCGCCGCTGCTTACCGTCGATGGGGTGCGCAAGGCCTTTGCGAAGCCCGACGGCGGCGAGCTGCTGGTGCTCGAAGGTGTGAACCTCAAGCTCCAAGCGGGCCAGATCGTGGGCCTGTTGGGCCGCTCGGGATCGGGCAAATCTACATTGCTGCGTCTGATCGCAGGCCTGGCGGAGCCCAGCGGCGGCTCGCTGTCCTTTCGCGGTCAGCCGATATCGGGACCGGCCGCCGGCATCGCCATGGTGTTCCAGAGCTTCGCGTTGTTCCCGTGGCTGACGGTGTTCGAGAACGTCGCGTTGGGTCTGGAAGCACAGCACATGCCGAAGGCCGACATCCGCAAGCGCTCGCTCGCCGCCATCGATCTGATCGGCCTCGATGGCTTCGAATCCGCATACCCGCGCGAGCTCTCGGGCGGCATGCGCCAGCGCGTGGGCTTCGCGCGGGCGCTGGTGGTGCATCCGGACGTGCTGTTGATGGACGAACCGTTCTCCGCGCTCGATGTGCTGACCGCCGAGACGCTGCGCACCGACTTCCTTGACCTCTGGGCCGAAGGCCGCGCCCCGATCAAGGGCGTCATCCTGGTTACGCACAACATCGAGGAGGCGGTGCTGATGTGCGACCGCATCCTGGTGTTCGGCAGTAACCCCGGCCGCATCCTCAGCGAGATCAACGTCACGCTGCCGCAACCGCGCAAGCGGCTGGATCCGAGCTTCCGGGAGCTGGTGGAACGCATCTACGTTGAGATGACTTCCCGGCGCACCAGCGACCCCTCGGTGCACGGCAGCCGAACCGAGCGCTTCCCGGGCCTCGGCATTGGCAGCGTACTGCCGCGCGTGTCGTCCAATCTGCTCTCAGGCCTGGTCGAGACCGTGGCGGCGCCACCGTTCAACGGAACCGCCGACCTGCCCAAGATCGCCTCGGATCTGCAGATGGAGATCGACGAGCTGTTTCCGGTGGCAGAGACGCTGCAGCTCATGCGCCTTGCCGAGCTGGAGGGCGGCGACATCAAGCTCACCGAGACCGGGCTGGCATTCGCCAACGCCGGGCTGGATGAGCGCAAGCGCATCTTCGCGCGCCAGTTGCTGACCTACGTGCCGTTGGCGGCCCATATCCGCCGCGTGCTCGATGAGCGCGCCACGCACGCTGCCCGCAAGAGCCGCTTCATCGATGAGCTCGAGGACTTCATGGGCGAGGATGATGCCGAGCAGACCCTGCGCGCGGTCGTGAGTCTGGCGCGTTACGGCGAAGTGTTCGCCTACAACGACGAGAACGCCGCCTTCAGCCTCGAGAATCCGGTGTGAAATTGGAAATCGTGCCGTTATAACTTTTGTTATAACACCCGTTTTTTCAATTTTTGCGGCCCCGCATGCCCCCGCATGCCCCCGCGCCAGCGCGACGATTCTAAAGCGCCTGGCTATTGTTTCCAATTTGGTACAATACCAACTGCGAGCGCCATTAAAATGGGGCCGAGGGAAACAATATGTGGCTGGCGTCCGAGATGGCCGCTTTCGCGCATGTGGCCGAACTGGGATCGTTCACGGCTGCGGCGCGGGCGCTGCAAGTGCCCAAAGTCGCAGTCAGCCGGGCGGTGGCCAGTCTTGAACGCCGCCTCGGCAGCCGCCTGCTGACGCGCACCACCCGGCGCGTGGCACTCACCGCCGCTGGTGCGCTGCTGCAGCCGCATTGTCAGCGGCTGCTGCGCGAGGTGGAAACGGTGCGCTCGCGCTTTGCCGCGCTGCCGCACCGGCAGCGGCTGCGCGTGCTGGTCGATGCCGGCTACGGCCGGTTGCTGGTGACGCCGCTGGTGCCGCGCTTTCTCGAACACTATGCCGCCATCGAACTGCAGGTGGCGCTGACCGATACGCTGCCGACCGGCCCTTCGGATGGCTCCGAAGACGGCTGGGATGTGCTGATCTGCAACGGCGCACAGCCGCTGCCCGGCTTGATGAGCACGCCGCTCGGCACGCCGTCGCAGTTGCTGTGCGCGACGCCGGCCTATCTGTCGCGCCATGGACGCCCGCGAACCCCCGGCGACCTCAATGCCCACACCGTGCTGCGGGCGGTGGAACCGCGGCAGGCATCACAGCCGCTGGAGCTGCGACGCGGCGATGAGAGCCAGGAAGTCAGACTGCGGCCGGCACTGCAGGTCAACGATCCGGTACTGGTGCATTCGAGCACTGCAGCGGGACTGGGTATCGGAGTACTGCCGGAGTTCCTGTGCAGACAGGGACTGGCCCAGGGCAAACTCGAGCGCGTGCTGCCCGACTGGTCACCGGCACAGGCGCTGCAGCTCGCAGCCGTTTACGCCGACGCCGACGCCGGCTCAGCGGCCATCCGCCAATTCATCGAATTCCTGCTCGCGAACATGGTGCCTATTTTGAGCGCTAGATGAGTTCGCTGTCGGCTTCAGCGACGCTGGCGCCGCCGGATTTCACGGTGCGCGCCAGACTCAGGCTCTGCGGCAGCAGATACTCGGCATAGAAGCGCGCACTCTGCAGCTTGGCGCGATAGAACTTCGGGTCATCGCTGCCTTCGGCCAGCTTGCGGCTCGCAACCGCGGCACTGCGCGCCATCAGCGCGCCGCCGAGCACGCGGCCGCACAGATGCAGATAAGGCACTGAGACCGCATACGCGCTGGCCGGTGCTTCGGTAAATTGAAACAGCAGCGCGGCGGTTGCATCGCGCAGCACGGTGACCGCTTCGATGGTCGCGTTGCGCACGCTGCGCATGGCCGGATCGTTGCCTCGCAGATCATTGAGTTCGCGCAGCATGTCCGACAGCAGCGCCGCCATGGCCGCGCCATGATCGCGTCCAATCTTGCGGCCGATCAGATCGTTGGCCTGAATGCCGGTGGTGCCCTCGTAGATCGAGGTGATGCGCACATCGCGCAGGGTTTGCGCCACGCCGGTCTCTTCGATGAATCCCATGCCACCGTGAATCTGCATCGACAACGAGGCCAGCTCGGCGCCCTGATCGGTGGACCACGCCTTCACGATGGGTATCAGCAATTCCCCGCGCGCCTGCGCGGCCGCGCGCCGGTCCGGATCGGTGTCCGCGCGCGCACGATCGAACGAGAGCGCCGTATAAAGCGCCAGCGCGCGCATGGCCTCGACATTCGCACGTATCGTCAGCAGCATGCGCGCCACGTCCGGGTGCTGAATGATCGGTGAGGCCGCATCGCCGGCTGGACCTACCGCCCGGCCTTGCACGCGGCTGTGTGCCCATTCGCTGGCCTGCTGCAGCGCCAGTTCGGACAGCCCGATGCCTTGCACGCCCACCGACAGCCGCGCCGCATTCATCATGATGAACATGTACTCAAGCCCACGATTCGGCTTGCCTACCAGGTAGCCCAGGGCGCCGCCGCCGTCACCGTATGACATGACGCAGGTCGGGCTCGCATGGATGCCGAGCTTGTGCTCGATCGAAACGCAACGCAGATCGTTGTGTTCACCGAGGCTGCCATCGGCGTTGATCAGCCGCTTGGGGATGGCGAACATCGAGATGCCCTTGACCCCGGGCGGCGCACCGTCGATGCGCGCGAGCAGCAGATGGACGATGTTGTCGGTCAGATCATGATCGCCGTAACTGATGAAGATCTTCTGTCCGCTGATGCGGTACTGCTCGCCGTCGGCGCGCGCACGCGTACGTATGGCCGCGAGGTCGGAGCCGGCCTGCGGCTCGGTCAGATTCATGGTGCCGGTCCAATCCCCGCTCACCAGCTTGGGCAGCACCAGTGCCTGCAATGCCGGTGTCGCCACGGCCTCCAGCGCATCGACCGCACCGCGCGAGAGCTGCGGGCACAGCATGAAGGCCAGATTGGCGCCAAACCAGATCTCCTCGGCGGCCACTGCCAGCACCAGCGGCGCCCCCTGACCGCCTTGCGCGGGCGAGGCGCTGAGCTGCGGCCAGCCGTCGGCGACGAACTGCGCATAGGCACTGATGAATTCGGCCGGCATGTGCACGCCGCCGTCACGGTACTGTGCCCCGCGCGTGTCGCCGAGCACATTGATGGGCGCGAGCACCTGCTCGCCGAAGCGCCCGGCTTCCTCGAGGATGGAGTCCGCGAGCTCGGTGGTGAATTCGGCGTACATCGGCAGCGCCGCGAGCTGCTGCACCCGCAGCAGTTCACCGAGTACGAATCGCAGATCTTTGAGCGGTGCGTGGTACATGAAATTATGACAAGTCTAAGTGAGCTCAGTGGACTAGCGTACCGGAACGCGAGCGCTGTCACGGCGCCCCTGTCAGCCAGCTGGCACCATTGTAGCGATGAGCGAATCCGATACACCTAGCCGCGAGCGTAAAGTCACCGCCGCACAGTTGGGTCGGCGCCTGCTGCGCCTGTTGACCCCGGCGCGGGTCAAGAGCCTGTCCTTGCACGATGCCGAAGGCGAGCTGCTATGGCTGAGCCAGGGCGAGTATGGCGCAGTTCAGCGGCGCCTGGTTCAGGATGCCCAGGATGCGTTCGCGCTCGAAGGCAGCGCCCAGCACCTCGAGCGGGACACAGAGCACGGCGAGCGGGCGCTGTTTTTCTGCGAGCGAACGCCCACGGGCGAGCGCTGCGGCATGGCCTTCGCGATCGTCTCGGGCCGGCGCCGTCCAGGGGTGGACCTGGGGGCGATCAGGGCCCGGGTGTTCGCCACCATGAACCGCTTCAGCGCCTCCATGCCATCGCCATCGCCATCGCCATCGCCATCGACGCCTGAGCTGCCCGCTTTCAAGGTGCGCAGTGCCGGGCGCACGGCGTTGCCGCCCGAGGCGCCCCAGGCACCCGCTACGGCTGCCGAAAGCGCTCCTCCGCTGCGTACGCGCCAGTACGCACGCCTGCGCGCCGGCGGCACGACCCGCCGTTACGAGATCGCGGACGGAAGCTCCGGGTCGCTGGCCCAGGATGTCAGCCGCGCGACCCGGTTGATTGGCTTGATACAGCGACGCGGCGTGCGCGATGCACCGGTGCCGGCCAGCTTCGCACTGCCCCTATGCGCCGCATCGGTGCTCGGCGCGGGCTTGCTCGAGCAGCTTGCGCCGATCATTCGTGAAGCCGGACTGACCGATGAAATGCTCGGCTTCAGCATTCCGGTGGCCGTCTGGGAGCATCATTTCACGGCCACGCAAAACTTCATCGAACAGTGCGGCGAGCAACGCTGCTTCGTGGCGCTGGACGACTTCAACCTTACCCGCCCGGGTTTTGCGCTGCTGCGTTCGAGCGCGCTGCGTTGTCTGAAGATTGACGCGGCGCTGACCGCGAACGTGCTGAGCGACAAGTTCGCGCACGCCAACGTCGCCGCGATCGTCAAGGCGGCGCGGGTGCTGGGTCTTTATTGCGTCGCCAAGGGTATCAAGCACACCGCCACGGCGCGTTGGCTGGCCTCGGCTGGAATCGAATTTGCCGACCGCTCCAGCCGCGCCCAAACAGCCGGCGTCACCACCAGGAGCGCGCGGGCGCTGACCCTGGCGAGCGGTTCCTAGAAATTGTGACGCAGTTCGCGCTGCCCAGGCGTGCAGCGATGGAACTGTGAGTTGCCCCGTACGCGAACCCGGCTCATCGCGGCACGATAGGCCCATGCAAGCAGCGCAGACGAGCCTTGCGGAATCGCAGGTTGCGGGCGGCCCGCTCATGGACCGCGAATTCATCGAGCGCAACCAGATCGTCGAGCGTTACCTCAGCGGCCGCCTGCCGCTCAAGGGCGTGCAGGATTTCGAGCGCTATTGCCGCGAGCATCCGCAGCTGATCGATGAGATCGGACTCTCCGAACGCATCAACGTAGCGCTGCGCCTGCTCGAGGCCGGCGGCCGCACGCCGCCGTGGGAGGCGCGTGCCAAACCCTGGTGGGAGCGATTGCCGGTGGTTCTGGCTGCGGCCGCAGTCGCTCTGGCTCTGGGAATTGTGGCGCTGGTGCTGACCGGCAAGCTCGCCGCGCGCGATCATTCCATCGCCGCATTGCAGCGGCAGGCGGTGGTACAACCGCTGGATCCGGCGCAATCCACCCGCGTGATCACGCTGATGCCCAATCGCGAAGCACCCTCACTGCGCAGCCTCGCCACCATCGGTGGCTCGCAGACCGAATTGGCGGATCTGAAGATCGACGTATCGTGGGCGAAATTCACCGCCTTCCGCGTCACCATCGATCGTGTCGATCAGGGCCGCGTGGCCGTGCTGCACAATGTGCTGCGAGACTCCAGCGGCATGCTGCACATCTCGCTCAACAGTTCGGCGCTCGGTCCCGGCCGCTATCAGCTCGCGATCGACGGTCTGAACTGGCGCGGCGAGCCCGAGCCGCTGGCCTGGGCGGCCATTACCGTGGCCCACTAGCTGCGGCGCTTCAATAGAGCACAGTGCGCGGCGGCGCGCGCACCATCGATCGGGTCGAGATCGCACCCGCGGCCCCGAGTATCAACACCGAGGCGAGTACACCCACGAGCCATAGCGTGGCGTTGAAGCGGTAGTTGAGATCCAGCGCGTGTGCGAGCCAGGCGCCGCCCAGTGATGCGCCGGTGGCGGCCATGAGACCGGCCAGCGCACCCATCAGTGAGAATTCAGACAGCACGCTGGCGAAGATCATCGAGCGGCCGGCGCCCAGTACCCGCAGGATCGCGATCTCATAGCCGCGCTCCTCGCTGCTGGCTTGCACGGCCGCGAACAACACCGTCAGACCGGCGACCAGCGTGAACACAAACACGCTCTGCACTGCGGTCACGGCTTTACCGATCACGGCGCGCACCTGCGCCAGCAGATCCCCGACATTGAATATCGACACGCCGGGAAAGCGGTGCACCAGCCGCGCCATGGCGCCGCTCGTGGGTTGCAGATACGCGCTGGTCATGAAGGTGCCCGCTGCGGCGTCGAGCAGGCCCGGCGGAAACTCAATGAAAAAATTCGGCTTGAAACTGTCCCACTTCACCTTGCGAAAACTCGCCACCGTAACTTCCAGCGGCTCGCCAGCGACATCGAAGCGCAGCTTGTCGCCGAGCTTGAGCCCGAGCGAATCCTGGTACTCCACCGCCAGCGAGACCAGCGGCTGACCGTACTGCTGCGGCGTCCACCACTGGCCTTCGACGATGCGGTTGTCGTCACCGAGTTCGCCCGACCAGGTGAGGTTCTGTTCGCGCTCGGCAAAGTTGCCGCCACGCCGGCCGGCAGCCCGCCCTGCGGGCCGCTCCTTGACGTGTATGGTTGCAATCGGCTGATCGTTGATCGACACCAGTCTGCCGCGGATCATGGGCAACATGCGCTCGAGTCTGGCGCCCTGTACGCGCAGTTCCTTTTGGAAATCCTCGCGCTGATCCGGCGGAATGTTGACGAAGAAATAATTCGGCACGTCGGCCGGCAGGCTCGCCTGCCAGTCGGTGACCAGATCATTGCGTAGGATCGCGAGCGACAGCAGCAGCATCAACCCCAGACCGAAAGCCACGATCTGCGCTATGCCTTCGGCGCGTCGCCGCGCCAGATTGGCGACGCCGTAGCGCCACGCTGCACCGGCGTTGCCGCGCACGCGCGCGGCCAGGCTCACGAGTGCAGCGCCCGCCAGGGCCAGCACCAGCACCGCGGCGGCCAGTCCGAGCACGAACCAGAAACTGAGCCGGGCATCGCCGAGCGCCGCATACACCACACCGCCGATCGCAAGCACCACCGGCGCCGCCGCGCTCCACAGCCGCGGCGATGGCGGGCCGGCATCGCGTCGCAACACCCGCAGCGCCGGCACTTTGGTGAGCTGCAGCAGCGGCGGCAGGGCAAATCCGGCCAGCATGGCCAGCGCGATCACGAACCCGACCAGCACCGGCCACGGTCCGGCCGGCGGCAGATCTCCGCGCAGCAGCCCGCGCAGCACGCGCACCAGCCACAGCTGCGTCAACCAGCCCACGCCGGCGCCGACCGCGCTCGCCACCAGCGCCAGCACCAGCAGCTGCCACACATGCACGCCGAGCACCATACGGCGCGAAGCGCCCAGGGTTTTCATCAGCGCCACCACGTCCAGATGCCGCCGCACATAGCTGCGTGCGCTCATCGCGATCGCCACCGCGCACAACAACACCGCCACCAGGCTCGCCAGCGACAGAAAGCGCGCGGCGCGGCGGCTTGCCTCGCCGATCTGGGGACTGGCCTCGGACAGATCCGCGATCCGTTCCTTGGCGAAATCCCGCAGGCTGTGCCAGTGGCGAAAGGCCTGCAGCTGCGAGCTCGAGCCAGCCAGCAACAAGGCATAGTTGATGCGGCTGCCCGGTTGAATCAGCGTGGTCGAAGCCAGATCGGCGTCATTGATCAGCAGAGCCGAGGCGAATTCGACGAAGGTCGAGTTCTGGTCCGGCCGCGAGATCAGGATGTGCGTCACGCGCAGTGTGCGCGATCCCACATTGAGCTCGCTGCCCAGTGTGGCTCCGAGCGCTGCCGCGAGTCTTGAATCCGGCCACGCCTCTCCGGGCGCCGGGATCATCGAGGTGGGCGCGCCGGCGGCGAACGCTCGATCGGCGATGCTCAGGCGGCCGCGCAGCGGGTAGCCCTCGCTGACCGCGCGCACGTCGGCAAGCTGATTGGTATCGCCATTGAATATGGCCGACAGCGTCATGGTCAGGCGCGCGCTCGACAATCCCAGCGACTGCGCCTGGGCCTGCTCCTCGGGCGCGATCGGCGCATCGGACTCGACCCGCAGGTCGGCCGCGAGCACTTCGCTGGCCTGCGCGGCCACGGCGCGGCCGATGCGATCGACCAGAAACCCCACGCCGCACAAGGCCGCGACCGCCACGCTCAGCGACAACCACAGCACCGCGAGCTCACCCGAGCGCCATTCACGCCGCAGCGCGCGCAACGCGAGCACCAGGCTACGCATTGGCGTGGCTCATCGCGCCGGCGTCCATGGTCAGCAGGCGCCCGCAGCGCGCCGCGAGCGCGCGATCGTGCGTGACCAGCACCAGGGTGGTCTGTGAGCCGGCATTGAGCTCGAACAGCAGTTGCGCAATGCGGGCGCCGGTCACGGTGTCAAGATTTCCGGTCGGCTCGTCGGCGAACAGCACGGCCGGCGCGCCGACCGAAGCGCGCGCCAGCGCGACCCGCTGCTGCTCGCCGCCCGAGAGTTGCCGCGGATAATGGCCCAGGCGCGAACTCAGCCCGACGCGCTCGAGCATTTCACCGGCGCTGGTGCGCGCGTCACGCCGGCCGGCGAGCTCGAGCGGCAGCATGACGTTCTCGACCGCGGTCAGCGAGGGCACCAGGTGGAATGACTGAAACACGAAGCCCACACGCTGTGCGCGCAGGCGCGCGCGGCCATCCTCATCGAGCAGCGACAGATTGGTACCCGCCAACCACACCTCGCCCGATGTCGGTTGATCGAGGCCGGCGAGCAATGCCAGCAGCGTCGATTTGCCGGCGCCCGAGGCCCCCACGATCGCGATCGACTCGCAGGCCGCCACGCTCAAGGAAATATCGCGCACGATGGTCAGCGGCCCTTCGGGACTGCTAACCTGCTTGGACACATTTCGGGCTTCGAGAACGATGTCGCGCGTCATTGGCATCCTGATGGCATGGCTGATTGCGCTGCCGGCGCTGGCCGCGCCGGCGCCCGTGGTACTGGTATACGGCGACAGCCTCAGCGCCGGCTACGGCATCCACGTCGAACAGGGCTGGGTGAACCTGCTGGCGAAGAAGATCGCCGCTGAAGGGTACGGATTCCGAGTCGTGAACGCCAGCGTCAGCGGCGAGACCACCGATGGCGGGCTGGCACGCCTGCCGCGCGCCCTGGAGGTGCAACAGCCGCGCGTGGTGCTGCTGGAGCTGGGAGCCAACGATGGCCTGCGAGGCCTGCCGCTGAGCGGCACGCGCGCCAACCTCGATAAGATGATCACGCTGTTGCAGGCTCATCAGGTGGCAGTGCTGTTGCTGGGCATACGCCTGCCGCCCAACTACGGCGAGCGCTACAACAACGGCTTCGTCAGCATGTACCAGGAGCTCTCCGCCAGCCACCACATCGCGCTGCTGCCGTTTCTGCTCGCGAACGTGGCGCTGACCCCCGCTCTGATGCAGGCCGACGGCCTGCATCCCAACGAGCAGGGACAGCCGTTGTTGCTGGACAATGTCTGGCCCAAACTGCTGCCGTTGCTGCGCACGCTAAAGCAGGAATGACCAGGGGGTTTGCGGCTATGGACAGGTTCTGGCTGAAGCAGTATCCGCCCGGCGTGCCCGCCGAGGTCGACGTGTTCGCGTTCGATTCTCTGAAGGCCATGATCGAAAGTGCCTGCGAGCGCTTCGCCGATCGCATCGCCTATCACTGCATGGGCACCGCGATCAGCTACCGCGAACTCGAGGCGCGCTCACGCGCCTTCGGCGCCTGGCTGCAGCATCGCGCCGGCCTGAAACCGGGCGATCGCCTCGCGATCATGCTGCCCAACGTCCTGCAGTACCCGATTGCCATGTTCGGCGCGCTGCGCGCCGGACTGGTGGTCGTGAACACCAATCCGCTCTACACCGCCAGCGAGCTCGAACATCAACTCAAGGACTCGGGTGCGGTCGCGGTCGTGGTGCTGGAGAATTTCGCCGCAACGCTCGAGCAGGCGCTGCCCGCGACCAGCGTGCGCCAGGTCATCGTCACGGGCGTGGGCGATCAGCTGCATTGGCCCAAGGGGCCGATCGTCAATGCGGTTTTGCGTTACGTGCAAAAGAAGGTGCCGCGCTGGCGCATCGCCGAAGCACGATCCTTCCGGCAGGTGCTCAGGCAAGGGCGCGCATTGCAGCTGCTGCCCGTGAGCCTGGATCACCAGGATCTGGCCTATCTGCAGTACACCGGCGGCACCACCGGCGTCGCCAAGGGCGCGATGCTCACGCACGGCAACATGGTGGCCAATGTGCTGCAATCGCGCGCCTGGTTTCAGCAGGTGGCACTCGACACCACGACCTTCATCTGCGCCTTGCCGCTGTATCATATTTTCTCGTTGACCGCGAACTGCCTGCTGTTCGGCTCACTCGGCGGCACCGGTCTGCTGATCGTCAATCCGCGCGACTTCCCGGCCTTCGTCAAGGATCTGCAGCGACACAAACCGATGTTCTTCATGGGCGTCAATACTCTGTTCAATGCGCTGATGAACACGCCGGGTTTCAACGACGTCGACTTCTCCAAACTGGTGGCCACGGTCGCAGGCGGCATGGCGTTGCAAAGCTCGGTCGCGGCGCGCTGGCAGCAGCTCACCGGCTGCGTGCTCTCACAGGGCTGGGGACTCACGGAAGCCTCGCCCGTGGGATGTGTCACGCCGCTGATCGGGCCCTATGCCAAATTCACCGGCTCGATCGGCCTGCCGGTGCCGTCCACCGAACTGACCATCCGCGACGATGAGGGACACGAGCTCAGCATCGGCGGCGTCGGTGAGATCTGTCTGCGCGGACCGCAGGTCATGCGCGGCTATTGGAACCGTCCCGAAGAGACCGCCAAAGTCATGCTGCCGGATGGCTGGCTGCGCACCGGCGACATCGGCCGCTTCGATGAGATCGGCCTGGTCTACATCGAGGACCGCAAGAAGGACATGATCATCGTCTCGGGTTTCAAGGTGTACGCGAACGAGATCGAGGACGTGGTGGCGCGCTGCCCCGGTGTGCTCGAGGCGGCAGCCGTGGCGCAGGCCGATGAGCATTCGGGCGAAGTCGTGGCGGTGTTCGTGGTGCGCAAGGATCCGTCACTGAGCGAACAGACCATCAAGGATTTCTGTCATCAATATCTGACCGGCTACAAGCGGCCGCAGGCCGTGTATTTCCGCGATGAGTTGCCCAAGACCAATGTCGGCAAGATCCTGCGGCGCGCGCTGCGTGATCAGCTCGCGCAGCAACCGCCCGCCCCACAAGGCTAGGCCGCCTCATTCGCCAGTGCACGTGCAATTTCCTGTTGGATGCGGGCGGCAGTGCCCTTGGGATCGCTGGTGTCGCGTACCGGACGGCCTACGACCAGATAATCGGCGCCCGCGCGTATGGCCTCCGACGGCGTCAATGAGCGCTTGTGGTCGTCGGCACCGGCGCCGCTGGGTCTGATTCCGGGCGTCACAATCAGGAGCTCGGAATATTTGTTGCGCAGTTTGCCCACCGATGAGCCCGATGCGATCACACCATCGCAGCCCGCCGCCAGTATCCGCTCGGTACGACGCAGCACGAACTCGTCCAGGTCGACCGGCCCCTGAGATTTGACCGGCACATGCAGATGCTCGCTCAAGTCGGCATGATTCCAGCTCGACAGCAAGGTGACCTGCAGGAATTTCGGTGAGGACCGAGCGCCGCGGCCCTGCTTGGCCGCATCGACCGTGTCGGCATTGCCCTGCAAGGTGAACAGCTCGACCCCGGCGATCGCCGCATTCCTGACGGCTTCGCGCACTGTGCGCGGCGTGTCGTCGATCTTCAGATCCAGGAACACCTTCTTGCCCAGGGCCACCAGTTCGTTGATGACCTGAAGACCGCCCTCCATGAACAGCTGCAGTCCCACTTTGTAAAAAGTGACATCGGCGCCCAGCGCGCGCACCAGTCCCAGAGCGTCTGCGCGCGTGTCGACATCGAGCGCCACGATCAGCCGTTCTGCGGGGGCTACGTATGCGCGCATGTTCATCTCCGTCCGGGTTGACGCGATTCTAGCGCAGTTTGCGCCGCAATTACGTGCGCGCCGCCGGATCGAACAGCCGGCGGTGCTCCAGTATGGCGTAGCGATCGGTCATGCCGGCGATGTAATCGGCCACCATGCGTGCGCGGCCGGCGAGGCCATGGCTCGCCTCGGCGCGCATGGCGTGGTCGCGATGCTCGGCCGGCATCAGCCTGATCTCGCTCATGAAGGCCTCGAACAGCGCCGTAATCACACGCTTGGCTTTGAGCGTCATGCGCAGTACACGCTGATGGCGGTAGACATGTTCGTACAGGAACTGCTTGAGCTCGACGTGCGCGGCGCGCATGGCATCGCTCATGCCTATCAGCGCATGAGGGTGGGCGCGCACGGCGTCGATGTCGGCCGGTGCGGCGGCACCCAGGTGCTCCTGGCTGTGCCGGATCACGTCGACCACCAGCGCATTGACCAGGCGCCGCACGCTCTCGTGCACACGCCGGCGGCCCTGCAGTTGCGGATACAGACGCTGCACCTCGTGGAACTGTCTGCCGACCAAGGGCACCTGCGCAACCTCCTCGAGTGTGATGAGCCCGGCGCGGATGCCGTCATCGACATCGTGATTGTTGTAGGCCACTTCATCGGCAAGATTGGCCAGCTGCGCCTCGAGTCCGGGTTGCTGGCGCTGCAGGAAACGCTGGCCGACGTCGCCGAGTTCGCGCGCCTTGGACAGCGCGCAGTGTTTGAGAATGCCTTCGCGGCATTCGAAGGTCAGATTCAGGCCCGAGAACAGCGCGTAGCGTTCCTCGAGCTCATCGACCGTGCGCAACGACTGCAGGTTGTGCTCGAAGCCGCCATAGTCGCGCATGCAGTCATTGAGCGCATCCTGCCCGGCATGCCCGAACGGCGTGTGGCCCAGATCATGGGCCAGCGCGATGGCCTCGGTCAGGGTTTCATTGAGCGCCAGCGCGCGCGCGATCGAGCGCCCAATCTGGGCCACTTCGATCGAGTGGGTCACGCGCGTGCGATACAGATCCCCTTCGTGATTGACGAATACCTGAGTCTTGTAGGCCAGGCGCCGAAAGGCGTTGGAATGAATGATGCGGTCGCGATCGCGCTGGAACTCAGTGCGATATTCCGGCGGCGCCTCGGCAAAGCGGCGGCCGCGCGATCGCTGGTCGTGGGCCGCGTACGGGGCCAGATTGGGGTCGCCGACGCTCATGTCGCGATGGCGAAATGCGTCGCCAGCGTGCCCTGCAGGGCCGCGTCCGAATAGTCGCCGGTCATGACGGCGGCGCCGATCCCGCGCAGCAGCACCAGGCGCACGCGGCCGGACTTGACCTTCTTATCGATGCGCATGTAGTCGAATGCCCGCTCGGCACCGATACGCGGCGCGGCCACGGGCAGCCCGGCGCGCTCGAGCAATGCCACCAGCCGGCGCAGCTCGGCCGCATCGAGCTGACCCTGACGCTGCGACAGGTCCGCCGCCAGCATCATGCCCATGCCCACCGCTTCCCCATGCAGCCATTCGACGTAGCCGGTGGCCGCTTCGATGGCGTGCCCGAAGGTATGACCGAAATTAAGCAATGCGCGCTCGCCCTGCTCGCGTTCGTCGTGGCTGACGATCTCGGCCTTGATCTGGCAGGAACGGTAGATCGCGTGTTCGAGCGCCGCCGCATCACGCGCCAGCAACGCGTCAAGATGAGCTTCGATCCAGTCAAAAAACGCCGCGTCCCAGATCAGCCCGTACTTGATCACTTCGGCCAGTCCGGCGCGCAACTCGCGCTCGGGCAGGCTCGCGAGCAGATCGGTATCGACGATCACCGCGCGCGGCTGATGAAAGGCCCCGATCATGTTCTTGCCGCCGGGATGGTTGACCGCGGTCTTGCCGCCGACCGATGAATCGACGTCGGCCAGCAACGTGCTCGGCAGCTGCACGAAACTTACGCCGCGCTGATAGCAGGCGGCCACGAACCCGGCCAGATCGCCGATAACGCCGCCGCCCAGCGCCAGAATGACCGCATCGCGTCCCACGCGGTTGGCGATCATGACGTCGAACATGCGGCTGGCCGTGGCCAGAGTCTTGTGCTGCTCGCCATCGGGCAGGATGAGTTCGATCATGCCGCGGCCGGGCAGCGCAGCCTTCAGGCGCTCGGCATACAGCGGCGCGACGATGGTATTACTGACCAGCAGCAGCTCGCCCGCAGGAATGTGCGAGGCCAGCACTGCCGGCGAGCCCAATAATCCCGAACCGATCAGGATCGGATACGAGCGCTCGCCCAGACTGACGCTCAGTGTCTGCACGGAACTGCCAGCGATTCGCGATACTGCTGCGCAATGAATTCGGCAACCGCCGGCACGCGGCGGCGATTGGTCGAGACGGTCAAATCGGCAATCGCCAGATATAGCGGCTCGCGCACCTGCAACAGCTCGCCCAGGCGCTGGGTCGGATCGGCGCCGTGAAGCAGCGGGCGGTGGCGCGTGCGTCCGGCGCGCTCGGCCTGCTGCGCCACCGAGGTCTCGAGATACACCACCCAGCCGCGCTGCTGAAGCTCGCGGCGCGTATCGGCGTCGAGCACCGCACCGCCGCCGGTGGCCAGAACGATATCCTGCCGGCTGCTGAGCTCGGCGATGGCCTCGCGCTCGCGGTGGCGAAATCCGGCCTCGCCTTCGCGCTCGAAGATAAGCGGAATGTCGGCACCGGTGCGCTGTTCGATCTCATGGTCGCTGTCCAGAAAGGGATAGTCGAGCATGCGCGCCAGGTATTTGCCCACGGCGGTTTTGCCCGAACCCATGGGTCCGATCAGAAAAATATTATGCTTGCCGATCATCCCCGCGATCCGCAGCGCCTGCGGCTCCTGGCCGCAGGTTACACCAAAGACGGGACAATCAACCTTATTGCCAGCAGGCGGTGGTGTTCGGAGCCGAAGTCTGTATGCCGGTGTTGGTCAGCTGAAAGGTGGTGCATTGCTTATCGTTGGCCTGATCATTGCCAGCGACCGGCGTCGCCGTAATCGTGTATCCGGGGACGCCCGCGACGTTCGTGAGAACCAGCGTGACCGAGTAATAGCCGCTGCCGACAGTGACCGGGAAGGCCGCAGCGCCATAGCCCAGCTGCGAAGGCACGATGGTATAGACCGGAGGGCTGCTGGTATCGAAGTAGCGCTCCTCCCTTCCGGCCAGATCCACCAACGCGGTCTTGGCCTCGGTACGGCGTGATTTGCGAGCCGAACTGATGTAACTCGGTAAGGCGATAGCGACCAACACGCTGGCGATGACCAGCACCACCATGAGCTCGACCAGCGTGAAGCCGGCCGAGTCCATAAGGCGCGAACGGATCCGAATCTGCTTGTTCATAGTGCTCCTGCGTACCATGGCTGCTACCGCAACTGAATCCAGGTCACACGGTTGGTCGCGGTATTCAAAGGCAGCGAGATCTGCGTAAGCGTGCCCGGTGCCGCCGAACCCAGGGCCGGGACGGCGATATCCTGACCCAGCACAAAGGTGGTGCCTTCCTGAGTATTCAGTATGGTCACTGAACCCGTCTCATTGGTCGTCAGCCCCGCCAGCTTGGTGTCGTTGTAGTTCACGAACGCGCTAGCGAAAGTGTTCGAGCCGTTTCCAACGGGTGACGTCGAGGTAAAGGTTCCGCCGGTGACCACTGATATGACGTAGAGCACGCCGGTGTCCGTGTTCGGAGTGGTGCATACCAGCGGCGAGGTGCTGGCCGGAATCGTCGAGTTCACGATGAATGCGCCCTCGAACAGGCTGGGCGTCGAGACGACTTGTTCGACGATGGGCGATCCGGTGCCGTTGGCGCCGGTGGTGTCGCCGTTGGTGTTGATAAGTGTGGCGCGCCAACCGAACACACCGGCAGTGCAGGCCGTGCTCGAGGTGCATTGCTCCCAGGTCAGGGTATTGTCGCTGGTATCCACTCCGCCCGTGGCGGCGGTGAAGGTCTGCAGCTGCAGATTCGACGGTCCCATGGTGTAGGGCGAAGTCAGACCTGCCGTTCCGGCCTGGGCCGTGGTCAGACTGGCGTACTGGGCCGCTGAGGTGGCATTCCAGGTCGTCAGATTCCAGTCCCACACGCCGTAGAGCGCCTGATTGCCGCTGACATAGGTCAGAGGGGTGGTGTTGGTGAATTGCGTGCGCTGGCCGGTGCCAAAGGCAACCAGCAGCCGCGGCGTGGCGCTGCCGGAAGTGACCGCCGAGGCCAGCACCAGCTGGGTCGTGATCGGCTGACCCGAGGCGGTCTTGAACAAAGGCGCGGCGCCGGCGGCCCAACTGGTTGCGGTGCCGCTGGTCAGATCAAAGCGCCATATATTGCCCTTGAGATCGCCGGCGTAGACGTAATCGGTGATGTGATCGCCGTCCAGATCGGCAGGTGCGACGTAGGCGATGCCGTTGCCAGTCCCGGCGCCGGCGCTGAGATAGTAGAACTGCACGGCCCCGCTCGATTGATTGACGGTCATCACGAAGATTCCCGCATCGCCGTTGACGCTGCCGTAGCCGTTGCCGAACACCGCGCCCCACATACCATTGTGAAAGCGGCGGATCTGCGGCGTGCCATAGGTGTTGCCCAGGCTCTTGCCGCAGTTGACGTTGCCGACGCAGGTGATCGTCGACGCATTCCACTCACCCCTGACTACAGCAGCGGCATTGCCTTCGGCAAAGCTGGTCGCAGTCGGATTGGTGATGTCGAGTGCATAGATGGCCGAGCCGCCGGCGCCCAAACCGCCGACCAGCCAGGTATGCCAGGCGCCCTGATAGAACAGGTCACCCGACCCCGGCGTCGCATCGACGTAGAAGTTGTGCGTGTACTGCGTATTGGAATAGTCGAGCGTGACGTCGGCGGCCTCGGTGGTCGCATTGGTGGAGTACTGATGAATGTCGTTCAACACCGCGCCCGGCATGTAGGCCAGAACTTCCTGGCCATCGTTGACCGCGGTATTGGTGATGTTGCCGTTGACATCCTCGATGCCGGATCTGAATCCGTGCAGGAAGCCATCGTTGGCGCCGACGTACACCACGTTGACACGCGACTGCTGAGCGGTTTGGAAGGCCATGTAGCTGGCGGAATTCTCAGGCGTCAAATCGCTGGTGCCAACGAACCTGTCCATCCAGGACAGCACGTAGGGTGAGTTGGGCGCTCCGACCCAGACCGGACTGGAATCGACTATATCGCCCAGCACGCCGTCGCGGGCGCGATACAGCCCCTGACCGGCACTGTTGATCTCCAGGGTGCCGGGGTTGCGCGTACCGCGCAGATAATTCAGACGATTGGCCGTACCCGGCGACGCATCGCCGGCATCGAGCGTGCTGAGTTCGGTGCTGGTGATGCCGGAGCTGCCACCGGTTTCAAATGGAACGCCCAACGTGCCGACGCTGCCACTGGTGTCCAGGCCATTCCAGGTCAGCATGACGCGGCTGGTGGGCGCTTCCGCGGCCGTGGGGCCGGCAACCTGGCTGGTGGGGCAGGTGCCGCTGGCGGTGACACCGGTCAACACGCACTGCGCATCCCAGGTGGACTGAGCTTGCAGAGTCAGAATCCCGGCGGTATCGACCAGCCCATAGGCGGTCAATCTTCCGGTCCAATCATTCGGATCGTAGTAGGCAAAGTAGGCCTGCGAGGTGGTCTGCACTTCCGAGGTCTGCTTTTCGTTGCCGCTGGCAGAACTGGTGGACTGATTGATAGGCACAGCCTTGAAACACAGGATCTCGTGCACATTGGTGCTGCCGCCGGTCGAACCGGCAAAGCCGAAATACAATTGCGCCGGCAGTGCACCGTTCGAAGCTGCGATGCTCTGGGCTGAAATCACCGGGTTGTACGTGGTGCCGCCATTATTGCTGTAGGAGAAACTCAGCAGCCCGTCCTGGGTGATCTTCAGGTTGTAGAAGATTGGTGTCGCGGCGGGTCGGGTGTTCGCCGACTCATTGGCGATCTGCACGCCGGTCAGCACTGAATAGGCCCCGGTGACCGGATTGCTGCCGGTGATTATGGGTGCGTAGTCCGCAATCGACGTATTCGTGTTGGTGGGAGTGGCAACCGAATAGTTCCACAGCGTGCCGGTCTTGCAGGTGCTTTGCACAGCGGCCTGCCGCTGAGCAGTGCTCAGACTGGTCGGATAGTCTGTGGGATAGGTGGCGTTGAGGTAGGCCCAGGAAATGCTGCCATAGCCGCGCAGGCCGATACGTCCGGGCACATAGCCGAACCCGAGCGCGGTATTGTCGCCGAGTGAGCCGGTGTTGGCGGCGCCCGGTTCGAGGTTGACGCCGTTCAGGAAATTGCCGTATTCGTCGATGCCCAGTCCGAGATATCCGCCCACCAGACCATCATACGGTGCGTTGTTGTTGGAGCAGGTGTAGCCCAAGCTGCCGCCGAAGGAGCCGAGGCCATTCCAGACCGCGCTGGCGGTAGGAGTACTGGCGGGCGCCGACGGAAACTTGGTGGCATCGATCAAATAGAAACTCATTCCGTCGGCGCCATCGTTGCCGGCACCGCCCGAGTCGCCGCGATAGGTAACGGTCTTGAAAGTGATCTGTACGCCCTGGCCGGCGTTGAATGCCGAACCGGACACGATCGCGCCATTCTCGTTATGACCGTAGGGGTAGCCGTTGGTGAAACGCAATGCGCCCTTGGTAACCGGGTCAGGCAAGGTGCCGCTGTTGCCGCCCACCAGCGTCGGATCCCCGTCCGGCCGGGTCGCGTAGTAAGAGCTCTGAATGCTGGCGCACGATGGCAGATAGCCAGCGACCAGGCCGGTAGTACCCGTGCCGGCACTACCTCCAGCGGTCAAGCAGGCGCCATTGAAATAGAACCACTGATTGCTGGTGGTTGCGCCGGTGAAATCCTCGGTGAAAGTCGTTTGCGCCGAGCCCACGCTCGCAAGCGCCGCGGCGATAACCGCCGCCAGCGAGGTGATGGAAAGCTTCGCGTTCATCATAGTGCTCCCACGTTGCACACCTGGCAGGTGACTGCCACGGTGCTCTCGACAACGGCGATGGTGGTGTTGCCCAGCCCATAACTGTAGGCATCGATCTGGTAGGCCTCGCCGCGGCCGGTGGCCAGGGCGCCTATGTCCATAATGTAAAAGCGGGGTCTGCCGTAGTAGATATCCGCTATGGCCGGGTTGGTATCGGCAGTTGTGTAGTTCAAGCCTGGCGGCGTATAGGCCACGCCGACGTTAGTGGCCGCGCCCGGCCAGTTGGCGACGCTGGTGATGCCGGCGTCGCTGATGAGGCTGTTGAGGCAAATCTGCCCTGCGCCAAGATTGGCATCGAGCACAGTCGTGCCGCAGGCGACATCGGCGGATGAGGCTATGCCGGCGGCAACGGCGCGGGGAGCGTTGCTGGCGTTGCCAAGCCACCACTCCGCATATTGCTGGGTGCTGACGGCCACCTGCAGCGCGCGCTGCTTCTCGCGCATATTGCCGCCGATCCTCTCCTGCATGGTGATGCTGCGAAATATGCTCAACGCCATGAGCGTAACCACCAGCAGCAGCAGCAGGCTGGAGATCAGCACTACGCCCGATTGAGCTGAGCGAGAATTCGGTAATGACGGCTTCATGTCTAGATCCCGGTTTTGCTCATGACGCTGATGTCCCGCTGGAACGAGATGGTCAGCGGTTGGCCCTGTCCGGCGGTGACATACAACGGATTGGTAAAGGTCAGCGTGACCTGCAGCGATATCACATTGTTCCAATCTCCCCCGGCAGTGACTTGGGCTGCGTTCATGTAGGTATCGACATTGTTGCCGGTGCCGGCGGAATTGACGCCATAGAGCACGGCGAAGTTGGTGACGCTGATGGCATTGGGCGTGCCGGTCACGGCGCCCACCAGCGGGTACACGGTGCCGTTCATGGTGCATATCAGCTGGCCGTTGACCACACTGAACACGTTGGTGTACAGCTGCACGCCGCCGCTCGTGTTGGCGCCACCGGAGCAGTTGATGATGGTGTCGCCGCTGGCGGTGGCGTACCTTGACGTGATGCTGTCGCCAGGCGCGACGCCGCCGCCGTAGGTTCCGATGTAGGCCTGGCCCTGCGCCATCGCGCCGGCTGCGACCAGCCAGGAACTCGCCGTATAGAGCGACGGATTAGGGAAGTAGCCCCCGGCCTGGATGACGTCCGTCATCATGCTCATGGCCATGCGCTCGTTGTCCTGCAGCACCGCCATCTGATTCTGGCTGCTGAATGCGCGGCGGTTGTCCTGCACCAGCGTCATGAGGCCGCCCAGCAGGAACAGTCCGATCGTCAGAGCGACCAACAGCTCGACCAAGGTGAAGCCCGTCTGCCCGCGTCGCATTGGCTTAAGGCTCCACATAGACGGTATAGAACTGCGGCGGAATGGCAGTGCCCTGCGCATTGACCTGCGACTGGGCATTGACGCCGATGTTGCGCTCAAACCAGGTCAGCTGGATGGTGCAGCCAATCGGCGGCGTGAACCCGCCGACCGGGATAGGGGTAGGGCAGTTGACGGTTCCGGTCACGGAAGGCAGCAGCGCATTGAGCGCCGTGACCCAATTGGTCAAATCATATCCAGCCACTTGCGCCGGGGTGCAGGCGGGCGTTGGCGAAAGACAGGTGGCGCCCGTCGTCAGCGATCCATCGCTGGCCGTCATGGTAGTCGTGACATTGATCGTGAGCGGTGTGGGCGCCACGGTCCAGTAGCCGCGGTTGGCGCGCATCGACGACGCCAGGCTCCCGGCCTCGATTGCCGCCAGCGCGCGCAGACTGGCCGTGCCGGTACCGGCATAGGCCAGAGCCTGAATCTTGGCGATGCCCAGCATGCCGACGCCGATGATGATCAACGCCACCAGCACCTCGATCAGGCTGAAGCCGCGCGCGTGTGCCATGGACCTCATAAGCAGGTACCGCCGGGGGTAGTTGTGGTTTGCACCGCCAGCAATCCGATCATGTTCACCGACAGACAGCGCGTCGAAGCGGCATTAGGCGTCTGCGCGTGCAGCGTGAGCAGAGCAAGACCGTTGGCGAGGCCATTGCCGTTAGCGGAGGCAAAGCCTTCGCGATTGAACGTGATGGCTGAAATGTTGCTGTTGGCGACGAAGGTATCGCTGCCGGTGAATGGAGCCTGTACGCGCAGCACCGCATCGCCGGCGTCCACGGTGTGATCGTTGTTGACGTCGGAGAAGACGATCCAGCCATTCTGCCAGGTCGAAGTGCCGACGGCGGCGCAGGTCGTGGTGACGATATTGTTGAGCACGCAGACGGTGACGGTCTGACCCTCTTTGATCGCCTCGGCGCGCGCGTACTGCATATCGCCGAGCAGACCATTGACCTCGGCGGCGATACGATTGGAATTGGTCACGTAGCGATACGAGGGAATGGCGATCGACATCAGCACCGCCACGATGGCCATGACGCTGACCATCTCCAGAAGGGTGATGCCGCGAGCGCTGCGCCGATGAGACCGACTATCCATGGGACGCCACGATACCCACTGGAGCTTGCACCAAGCTGGCTGATGGCGCTCCGGCTTCGGAACTGCGACGCAGATCACGCAAAGCGCACCCGCATGCGCGTGCCGCGGCCGCCAGGGCCGCCGCCAATGCTGAAGGCGGCCCCGTGCACGCGCGCGATCTCATCGACGATGGCCAAACCGAGGCCACAGCCTATACCGGCGGACCCCGGCAGCCGGTAGAAGCGTTCGCGTACCCGCGCTCGTTCGGGCACAGGAATGCCCGGGCCGTCGTCCTCGACTTCCAGGAACGGCGCCAATCCCTCCAGGCCACTGCGCACCGTGACATGGCCGCCACGGGGCGCGTATTTGAGCGCATTGTCGATCAGATTCTCGAGCAGATCCTCGAGCAACCCGGCGTCTGCCGGCACGCTGGCCGCCAGGGTGTCCGCGCCCAGATCGATGCCGGCCTTGTCCGCGCGGTCGACGTAGCGCTCCACCAGTTGCTCGACCAGGGGCTTGAGCGCCACCGGTTTGAATTCCTCGTGCAGTGCCGAAACTGGCTCGGCGCGAGCCAGCGCCAGCAGCTGATTGGCCGAACGCGCCAGCTGTTGAATACCCCGCTGCACCGCACCCAGTTGAGCCGAGACCGCTTTCGCCTGCGGTTCGTGCAGCAACAGCTCCAACTGCGCCAGCAGACCCGCGACCGGCGTGCGCATCTGATGGGCTGCATCGGCGACGAAGCGCTGCTGCGCCTGAGCGGCATCGTGCAACAGTTCCAGCACTCGATTGAACGCCACGATTACCGAACGCAGCTCTCCGGGCACGCGCGCCTCGTCGAAACGCTGCAGCTGGCGAATCGACTGCCGCTCGACCTGTTCGGTGAGCTGATCCAGCGGCCGCAAGCCGTAGTACACGGCAATCCAGATCAGCAGCAGCGTCACATCGAGTTCGCCAAAGTCCACCAGCAGTTTTCCCAGCAACATGATGCGTTGGGTATGAGCGCGCCGTTCGAGCGTCTCGCCCACCGTAATCTGCACCGGACCGGCTGAGGTCGGCGCCAATATGCTCGCCACGCGCCAGCGCTGGCCCTGGAATCCAGCGTCCCAGAATATTGCGCGTCCCACGGCCCGAGCCACACCCGGCGCGGACACCAGCAGCTGTGCGGTGCCGGAGATCAATTCGCCGCTGGGCCCGGTGATGGCATAGAGCGTGCTGCCATCGAAGGCACTTCCGGAGACCGGAGGGTTGAAGCGCAGACGCTGGTTGTCGAGCCGGATATTGGCGGTCAGCGCAACGGCGGTATTGGCGAGCGCTCGATCGTAAGCGTCGCGCGTGGTCGCGACCGCGATCCAATAGTCGACCACACCGCCGATCAGCATCAGAATCGCCAGCGCCGGCAACAGCAGCAGCAGCAACCGCCGGCGAATGGTGATCATCGAGCAGCCTCTACCACCTCGTCCAGACGATAGCCCAAACCACGGATGGTGCGGATGACGGCCGCGGCGCCGAGCTTGGCGCGCAGGCGTGAGACCTGGGTTTCGACCGCGTTGGGCGTCAGATCCTGTTCCCAGCCGGCGAGTGCCTGCATGAGCCGGTCCTTGGTGACGATACGGCCAACATTGTGCGCCAGGCTCTCCAGCACCAGCCATTCGCGGCGCGTGAGATCGACCGGTTGCGAGTCGATCTGCAGTTGATGTCCGTTCAGATCGATCGTCATGCGGCCCAAGCGCACGATGCCGCTCGGAGATAGGTTGGCGCGACGAATCAGAGCCCGGCAGCGCGCCGCAAGCTCGGCCTGCTCGAATGGCTTCATCAGAAAATCGTCGGCGCCAAGCTCAAAGGCGCGGATCTTGTCGGCCAGGGTGTCGCGCGCGGTCAGGATCAGCACCGGCATGGACCTGCCTTCGCCGCGCAGCGCCGCCAGCAGGGATAATCCGTCCGCACCGGGCAGACCTACATCCACTACCGCCAGATCAAAGTGCTCGCTGCCCAGTGCAGCGCGTCCACGTTCCGCAGAGCCCGCATGATCGACCGTGAAGCCCGCGAGTGACAGCCCGCGAACGATGGCATCGGCAACCAGCTCGTCATCTTCGATCAGCAGTATGCGCATGAGGCGAGCCGGGCGCCCCAACTGCCGTTCAGTCGGCAGATGCGGCGCTAATTGACGTTGATCCCTTCGCGAACGATCTTCGGCGTAACGAACACCAGCAGCTCATCCTTGTCATCGGTTTTGGTCGTGTTCTTGAACAGATTGCCCAGCACCGGAATGTCACCGAGCCACGGCACCTTGGTCTCCGCGTCGCTGTGTGTGGTCTCCAGAATGCCGCCCAACACCACGGTCTGCCCATCGCTGAGCACCACCTGGGTCTCGATCGCACGCGTGTTGATTGACGGCACGTTGACGCCGCCCGAGGCCACAACCACGGTGCCAACCGTGTCGTCAGAGACCGTCAGGTCGAGAATGATGCGGTTGTCCGGCGTAATCAGCGGTTTGACCTTGAGCGACAGCACCGCGTCCTTGAAGGCAATCGTGGTGGCGCCGCTCGAGGCGGACTGCTGATACGGAATCTCCACGCCCTGCCGAATGGTGGCCTCACGCTGATTGGCCGTGATCACTTTCGGCGAAGAGATGACCGTGCCGCGGTTTTCGATCTGCGCGGCATCCAGTTCGAGATCCACCAGAAAATCGGATCCGAGAATGCCCAGCGCAATACTGCCGGCGGGACTTGCGACCGGCAGATTGACGTTGTAACGGTTGGTCGCGGTGGCTCCTGTTGGCAGGCTCACAGGATAAACCGAGCCGGTGCCGCCGGGGGCAAGGTTGGTCAGTGCCGAGCCGACGCCCTGATCGACGCCCGCCGCAGTACCCGTGGTCTCAAACAGGCCGTTGGTGCCGTTGTGGCGTGTGGCCGTGAGCCCC